>Ga0307940_1000414_pt1 | contig 27937 bp, 28 predicted proteins | sample OrgLakmetagen124_FD_201835 | JGI IMG/M metagenome (GOLD analysis project Ga0307940, IMG submission 201835) | Saline water microbial communities from Organic Lake, Antarctica - #124 | ecosystem: Environmental > Aquatic > Non-marine Saline and Alkaline > Saline | place: Antarctica: Organic Lake... | reverse complement strand
GCCGGCGTGCGTCTTGCCCGCACGAAGGGGCCGACGCGGGTGCTTGGGCCCTTCCAGTTGAACTTTCGCAATCACCGCAAGCTGGTCGTGGTTGACGACACGGTCGGCTTCACCGGGGGTATCAACCTCTCGAAGGCCTATATCGGCGAGTCGTCCCTCGGGCCGTGGCGCGACACCTTCGCGCGGTTTCACGGACCGGTCGTCAAACAACTGGCGCTGCATTTCATTTCCGACTGGCGGTGGGCCACGAACGAGGATCTGGATCATCCCGCGATCGCCGCCGCGATACCCAAGGGGCGGTTGAACGCCGTCGCACTGGCCCCGTCCCCCGCGGAAGAGACCGCGGCGGGCAATCTGTTCTTCATCGCCCTTGCCCATGCGGCCCAAAAGCGCCTCTGGATTTCCACGCCCTATTTCGCCCCGGACCGCGATGTTCTGACCGCATTGCGCTTTGCCGCCCTGCGCGGGGTCGATGTCAAGGTGATCGTGCCGCGACATGCCGATCACTACCTGACGCATTTCGCGGGCATGGCCTATTTCGACGATCTGCGCGCGGTCGGTGGCGAAATCTGGAGCTACACGCCCGCTTTCCTGCATCAGAAGGTGGCCTTGGTGGATGATGATCTGGCCTCGGTCGGGTCGATCAACCTCGATATCCGGTCGGGCCTCCTGAACTTCGAACTCACCGTGGTGATGGAGGGCGCGAGCGCGGCGGCGGATGTCGAGGCCATGCTGCGCACCGATCTGGACAACGCCACGAGGATCGATTTCGATCTCGACGACCGCCCGGTTCTGACCCGGATGGCCGCGCGGGTGGCGCGCCTCATGGCGCCGGTGCTGTGATGCGGATCGCAAGCTACAATATCCGCAAGGCCGTCGGGCTGGATTGGCAGCGCGACCCGTTCCGGATCATCCGCGTCCTCGCCGCGCTCGATGCCGATGTGGTGGCCCTGCAAGAGGCCGACAGACGCCTCGGTGCGCGGCCCGCGGTCTTGCCGGATGCGCTGCTTCATGCCCATGCAGGCCTGCGGGTGCTGAACGTGACCGACGGCCCAAGCTCGGGCTGGCATGGCAACGCGCTCTTGCTGCGCGACGGCTGGAACGTCCGCGATTCCGAACGGTTGACCCTGCCGGGCATCGAGCCGCGCGGCGCCGTGATCGCCGATCTCAGCGGACCCGAGGGCGACCTCACGGTGGTGGGCACGCATCTGGGGCTGCGTCGCGGGTGCCGCCAGTTGCAGCTTGCCCATCTAAGAGAGGCGATCGCGGACCGGGCACCACGCACGATCATCGCGGGCGACATGAACGAATGGTCAAAGCGCATCGGTTTCGATCTTATCCACGATCGGTTCGACATGATCGCCCCCGGTCCAAGCTTTCACGCCAGCCGACCGATGGCATCGCTGGATCGGTTCGCTTTGGGCAGGGGCTTAGTGTGTCGCGCGTCCGGGGTCGTGCTCAAGGGCGAGGCGCGGCGCGCCTCGGACCATTTGCCCATCTGGATAGATGCGGACCTGATGGAAACGCCTTGACGCTGACATGGATCACTGCGCGCGCCTCGCCTTGGTCCCTGCCCCGCAATGCCGGGTCGTGATGATCGCGCCGCAGGGCAAAACGGGGCCACTGGCGCAATCTCTGTAAAGATTGATCCAAGGCAAGGCAGTACCCACCTGATCTTTATAGTCATGCGTAAAGTCCCATGTCGCGGCCATGCGAGCGGCAGATGGGGATCGCAAGGACCGGGCAGAATGGCGGAATACGTGTCATGAGGGGGCTGAAGCGTGGGTAAAGACCCGTACGAGGTTCTGGGCGTCAAGAAAACGGCGACGCAGGATGAAATCAAGAAGGCCTACCGCAAGCTTGCCAAGACGCTGCATCCGGATCTTCACCCCGGGGACGCGGGCAAGAAGGCCGAGTTTCAGGCGGTCGCAGCGGCCAATGACCTGCTGAGCGATCCCGAAAAGCGCCGACGCTATGATGCCGGCGAAATCGATGCCAGCGGGCAAGAGCGCCCCGAACGCCAGTTCTACCACCAATACGCCGATCAGGAGGCTGGACGCCGCTATGACCCCGGTGCCGACATGGGCGGGTTTCAGGACGCATCGGATCTCTTTTCGGACCTGTTCGGACGCCGTCGGGCGGGTGGCGGCGGTCAATACCGGCAGGACTTCCATGCTCGTGGTCAGGACGCGCGCTACCATCTGGAGGTCGAATTCCTCGACGCGGCGCGCGGCACCAAACGCAGCGTGACGATGCCGGACGGCAAGACCATCGAGATCACCATTCCTCCGGGTCTGAAAGACGGCCAGACTCTGCGCCTGCGCGGCAAGGGCGGGCCGGGCCTTGGGGACGGGCAGGCCGGGGATGCGCTGGTGACGATTGCCGTGCGCCCGCATCCGGTGTTCGAACGCGACGGCGACGATATCGAGGTCGAACTTCCTGTGACCTTCGACGAGGCCGTGCTCGGGGCGAAGGTGGACGTGCCGACGATCTCGGGAACGGTCTCCATGACCATTCCCAAGGGCGTCTCGTCCGGTCATCGTCTGCGGCTCAAGGGAAAAGGGATCAAGGCGGGCGCCGCCCCGGCCGGAAACCAGTATGTCCGTCTCAGGATCGTTCTGCCCGACAGGATCACTGACGAGATGACGGATCTGGCGCGACGCTGGCGGGATCAGACCGGTTTCGACCCGCGAAAAGAGCTGCGGAGGAAAACATGAGCTTCGATGAATATACGGTTGTCGCACGGGTCCGGCGGCTGAACCTCAGGGAGCTGCGCCTCTGGGTGCGGCAAGGCTGGCTGCGCCCGGCCGAAGGCGAGGCCGGACCGGTTTTCGACGAGCTGGACATCGCGCGTATCAGGCTCTTGTGCGATCTGAAAAAGGAGATGTCGCTGCCGAACGACGCCGTGCCGGTCGTTCTCAACCTGATCGACCACCTGCACCGGACCCGGCGCGAGCTTCGCGCGCTGGCCCGGGCCATCGAGGAACAGCCAGAAGACGTGCGGCACGCCGTCGTGTCCGTGTTCCACGAAATTCACGCCCGCGCGGATCACGGGGACGACGACCGCAAGCGGTGAGCGCCTGCGCATCGCTCGGCTTTGCCGTGCCGGTAAGCGTTCGGTCGCGTCGCGGTCATGGACGCAGCCCACGCATTTCGTGAATCCGGCAACGACCCATGTCGCACGCGACTGGCATCTTCTTCGGTTGGTGTTTGCCTGCTATGTTTGAGCCACAGGACCCGATCCGCCGTGTTTGCGATGACGCGCGAGACCGGACCCGAAGGAGCGGCCCATGGATATACCCGAGCAGCAGAGAAGACGGTATCTGCGGGCCTGCCCGTTATTCGAGGGTCTGGCGGAGGATGTCGTCTCGCGGGTCGCGGCACGGGCGCACGGTGTCCTGCTGCCGCGTGGCAAGGTGCTTTTTCGCGAGGGCGACCCCTCGAACGGGCTCTATGTGCTGTGTTCGGGGCTGGTGACGGTCAGCATCACCGATGAGGAAGGCCACACTCTGACGCTGTCGGTGCCGGAACACGGCGCGCCCTTGGGCGAAATGGCCCTGATCGGTCCCGATCCGAGATCGGCCACGATCACCGCGCTGGAGGATACCAGCCTGCTGCATCTCGAAACCGGCACGATCGTCGCGTTGCTGGCCGAAGAGCCGACCCTTGCCGCGCATCTGATCCGCTTTCTGTCGCGCCGGCTGCGGCAATCGAACGAAGCCCTGCAGGACTTCGCCTTCGAAAACCTGCAGGGGCGGTTGCTGCATAAACTCGCGGAACTGGGTCTGCGGCACGGGTCCCTGCAAGGCGAGGCCCTCGTCCTGGGACGGAAATTTTCCCAGACAGCGCTGGCCGAGATGCTTGGCGTCACCCGCGAAGCGGTGAACAAGCAACTGAAATCATTTCAGGATCAGGGCAGGATCACGTTGGATGGCGGGATCATTCACATTCAGCGCCCGGCGGATATTTTCAGGAATCTTCCCAATACGTGAACCCGTTCACAGTCGCAGAGGTCGCGATCTCACAATGTGGGATCAGGCAGACGGGATAAACGCTCGGACGCCTCGGAAGCGGAGACCACGATCTTCTGGCCGCGCTGCGACACTGAACGGCACGTAACGAAACTTTCCCCGAGAAAGCACGTGAGTTCTCAGTGAACGCTCCGGAAAGGCGTGTCCAGAGGCGGGCCCCTGACTTCCGGATGTGATGCGGGTTGTTTCGCCTCAAGGAACATCCCGTCAATTGAGACAGGGAAGATCCATGAGCACCGCGGAAACATTCACGTCGGCAGGCCTCTGGTCCGCGATCACGCGGACACCCGCGCTGTCGACCTCGCATATCGGCGTGATCTGCGCCTGGAGCGCGGTGATCATCTACGCATCCTCCAATTCCATCGTGTCCCTGCTGGTCTCGATCGGCGAGGCGTCACCGGTGGCCGGTGGCAGGAACGCCATCACCTACATGAACCTTCTGCTTCTGGGCTCGCTGATTTCCATCATCCCGATGGCCGTTCTGTTCCGCCGTGACCTGACCCGGGCGAATGTCCGGACCCTGACCGCGCGCAACTGGGGTTTCCTGACGCTATCCGCGCTGCTGTCCTCGGCCGTCACGCCGGGGCTTTTCTTCTATGCGCTGGCCAATACCAGCGTGACCAACATCGTGCTGATCACCCGGATCGAGCCGCCGCTCTTCCTGCTCGCGGCCTGGTTCTTTCTGGGGGAATATTTCAGCCGCCGCGCGCTGGCCGCGGGGCTTGTCGCCCTGTCCGGTGCGGTCGTGATGATCAGCCTGCGCGACGGCGGCGGCCTCGGTGCCATCGGCACGGGGGAATGGGCCGCCGTGGCGGCGACCCTGGCCTACATCGCCTCGACGCTTGTGACCCGCACAAGCTTGCGTGACATTCCGATCGGCATATTCTCGGTTGGTCGCACGATCATGGGCTCGGCGATGTATTTCGCGCTGGTCTGCATGATTGTCGGCCCCGACGCCTTCCGCGACATCTTTTCGCCGGTGCTGTGGACGTGGATCTGGCTTTATGCCGGGATCGTCATCGTGCTGGCGCAGGTCACCTGGAACATCGCCCTGAAGCATGCCTGCTCGGACGTGTTGTCGCTGGCCACCTCGTTTTCGCCACTGGCGGCGATCCTGATCGCCATGGCGCTGCTTGGTGAAACCGCCGGACCCGGATTCGTGCCGGGTGCCGCCCTGATCGTGCTCGCCATCATCCTGAGCCGGAGGCTGCAGACCGGGATCCGCGAAGGCCTGATGATCGAGGCGGCGCGTGGCAAGGAGGGCATCCGTCACCTTGTCCCGGCGCTCGCATCCATCACATCGCGCAGATGATCATGACCCCCGCCCGGATCGCCGTGACTGGCGTCAGATCAGGTGAGGGCCATGCCTCCGGCTCCGGTCGCGGGCCGTCGCGTCACGCGGCCCCGGCGCGCAGCCCGTCTTCGGACGCGGCCGTGGGAACGAGCGCCTTGAAGAGATCCGTCATCTTCAGGACGCCGACCTGTTTGCCATCTTGCGTGACGACATAGGTCAGATCCGGCGCACCTTCGGATTTGGAGATTACGGATTCCAGGTTATCGTCATGATCGACCTCGCCGGCGACGGTGTCGGGAATGTTTTCCGTGACTTCCATCACCGACCGCACCCGCAGAACCCGTGCGCGATTGATGTCGGAGATGAAATCGACGATGTAATCGTCTTCCGGATTGATCAGGATTTCCTGCGGCTCGCCCTGCTGGACCACGTAGCCATCCTTCAGGATCACGAGGTGATCGGCCAGTTTCAGCGCCTCGTCCAGATCGTGCGAGATGAAGACCACGGTTTTCTGCAACTCTTCCTGAAGTTCCAGAAGCAGGTCCTGCATGTCGGTGCGGATCAGCGGATCGAGCGCCGAGAATGCCTCGTCCATCAGCATCACAGGCGCGTTGGAGCAGAGCGCACGGGCGATGCCAACGCGTTGCTGCATGCCCCCCGAAAGCTGGAAAGGATATTGCTCGGCCACGCCCTTGAGACCCACCCGATCGAGCCATTTGCGGGCCTCGCTCTGGAATTCCTCCTTGGGGACCCCGCGCACCGCCATCGCCATGCCGGCATTCTCCAGCACCGTACGGTGCGGCAGCAGCGCGAAATGCTGGAAGACCATCGACATCTCTTGCCGCCGCAGCTTGCGCAACTGTTTCTCGTTGAAATCGACGATGTTGGTGCCGTCAAGGTCGACCTCGCCGGCCGTCGGCTCGATCAGACGGTTGAGGTGTCGGATCAGCGTCGACTTGCCGGATCCCGACAGACCCATCATCACCGTGATGTCGCCTTCTTTCACCTCGACATTGATGTCGTTGAGACCAAGCACGTGTTGGTGGTGTTCCAGCAGGTCGGGCTTGCTCATCCCGTTCTTGACGTGATCGAGCACGCTTTCGGGGTTCTCACCGAAGATCTTGTAGAGATGGCGGATCGAGATCTTGGTTTTCTTGTCCGATGCCTTGATCATGGGTCAGCCTTTCTGCGAGGCGTTGATGCGGTTGAGCGCGGCCTTGGTCGTCCGGTCGAGCATGACGGCCAGAAGCACGATGCCGAGACCCGAGACGAGACCGACCCCCAGTTCGAGGTTGTTGATCCCCCGCAGAACGAGAACCCCCAGACCCGGCGCCGACACCAGCGAGGCGATCACCACCATCGCGAGGCTCATCATGATGGTCTGGTTCACGCCGGCCATGATGTTGGGCAGGGCCAGCGGGATCTGCACGCCGTAAAGTTTCTGCCGGTCGGTCATGCCGAACGCCTCGGCGGCCTCGATCACCGACTCGTCCACCATCCGGATGCCCAGATCGGTCAGGCGGATCACCGGCACGATGGCGTAAAGGATGATCGCGATGCCGTAGAGCTTCGGCTCGGTCACCGAGAACAGGAAGATCAGCGGGATGAGATAGACGAATGGCGGCAATGTCTGCAGCATGTCGAGGATCGGGATGGTGCCGGCGCGCATCCTGTCGGATCGCGACATCGCGATACCTATGGGCACGCCGATCAGAACGCACAGGAAGGCGCAGACAAGGATGATCGCAAGGGTCTGCATCGCATAGCTGTAGTAATCGATGAAGGCGAGCCCCATGAGGCTGATCGCCACGAAGGCCAGAAGCTGCCAGGATTTCGACACGAACCAGACAATCAGCATCAACAGCGGGATGACGATCCACCACGGCGTGTTGAGAATGCCGTAAAGCGCACCTTCCAGAAGCCATGACAGCGGCTGTGTCAGCGGATCGAGCACGACGCTCATGGAATCCTTGACGCTGAGGAACCCCTGTTCGAGGCCGCGCGTCACATTGCGCGACTGCGGAAAGGCCTGACACGCATCGTTGAGCCGGTCCATCGACGGGAAGGGCAGATCCCACAGCGATGTTGACGCCTCTTCGCCCGAACTTTGCGCGACAAGCGCGTCCATCGACATCGGGGCCGCGCTGGACCCGTCCGCAGTGCACCAGTCCTGCAGCCCAAGGGCCCGGAATACGAAATCATATGTCGCCATAGTGACTATTCTCCCTTGCGTCCCTGCATCCTAGAACATGACGCGCAACAAAAAAAAGCGGGGCCGATGACGTATCGGCCCCGCAATCCATCAGCAGTTTATCACTGTTCGAGGACCGACGCGAGGTTCGCACGCGCGTCATCGCTCAGCCATTCTGTCCACTGCTCCTGATACGTGGTCAGGTAATAGACGGCCGCTTCATCGGCGGATGCGGTGTTCTCGTCCATCCAGGCCAGAACCGCGCTCATATCCGAGGTCTGGAACGTCATGTTCTGCAGAAACTCGAAGACGGCCGGGTTCTCGTCCTGAAAGTCGGTCGTCACGGCGGTGTAGATCGGGGCTGCGGGGAAATCGGACACACCCGGATCATCGGCGTCCTGGTTCATGTTACGCGCATGGATTTCGTCATCGATCGGGCCAAGATCGACCTTGGTCATGTCATATTTGCCAAGCGGCACGGTCGGACCCCAATAGTAGCCGAACCACGGCTCTTCCGCCATCACGGCATCTGCCATCGACGAGGCAAGCACCTGCCCGGAGCCGGCATTGAAGACCTCGATGCCGTTGCCCTCAAGATCAAGGGCCGTGGACAGATTATCGCTGACCACACGGCAGCCCCAGCCTTCCGGGCAGTTGTAGAAGCGCGCGTCGACCAGATCGGGATTTTCAAGAATGCCTTGAATCGTCTTCACCTCGGGGTGCGCTTCGGCAAGGTAGGTAGGCACCCACCAGCCTTCGACACCGCCGGGATCAAGCACGGGTCCGGCCTCGACGACCTTGCCCTGCGACTTGAGCTGGTCATACGCGTCACCGGTCGAGTTCAGCCAAAGCTCGGTCACGATGTCAGGCTCGCCGTTTTCGGCGACAGACGTGATGGCCGGCACGGTATCGGACTGCACCACGCTGACATTACAGCCATAGCCCTGTTCCATGATGAAGGACGCGACGCTGGTGACAACCTGCGCCGAGGCCCAATTCATTTTGGTGATCGAAACGTCTCCGCATGCATCGGATTGTGCATGCGCCGCCATCGGAGCCGCCAGCGCGCTGGCCGCAAGATATAGGGATAGCTTTTTCATGGTCATTTCCTCTCTGTTTTCCCGTCATTTGCCGAATTCTCTCGTGTTGGGGGTATGAATTCCGTCACGAGTGTCGCGACATTAGACCCGACACGACGCGTCAAGATAAGGGCAAGTCGACCTTATTATCCGACATGTCGTCAAACGACGTACATTTTGGGTGTCTTCCCATGGCGGATGCTTAGCCCAGTCGAAGTTAAAGTTCAACCCCCCCTACCTTGCCGCCGCGAGAGTCCGGCGCTTTGAGGCGGCTGCTGCACATTTTATGGGCGCGTGTGATTTGGCAGGTTTCAGATATCCAGCGTATGCTCTTTTTCCCAGCGGCTGAAATGCGACACGAAGGAATCCCACTCGCTGTGCTTGAGCTTGAGGTAGGAGCGTGAAAACTCCTCGCCCATGGCGCTCATCAGGTCCGGATCGGCCTCGTAGGCGCGCAGCGCGTCGAGCATGTTCAGCGGCAGCCGTGGCGCATCGGTGATGGTATGGCCCTCGGCATACATGTCGATATCACGGCGCGGCCCGGGATCGGCATCCGTGCGCAGACCGCCGAGCCCCGCGGCGACGATCACCGCCTGCAACAAATACGGGTTCGCCGCGCCATCGGGCAGCCGCAGCTCGAACCGGCCCGGCCCCGGCACGCGCACCATGTGGGTGCGGTTGTTGCCCGTCCATGTCACCGAATTGGGTGCCCATGTCGCGCCCGACACAGTGCGCGGCGCGTTGACCCGCTTGTAGCTGTTCACCGTCGGGTTGGTGATGGCGGCCAGCGCGGTTGCATGTTTCATGATCCCGCCGAGGAACGCGCGCCCCTTGTCCGACAGGCCAAGCTCGCCGGTGTCGCCGGTGCCCTTGTCGGTTGCAAAGACATTGGTGCGCGCCGCCTCGCCCGGCGCGTCCCAGAGCGAGATATGCACATGACAGCCATTGCCGGTCAGCCCCTCGATGGGCTTGGGCATGAAGGTCGCGCGCAGCCCGTGCGCCTCGGCGACGGATTTCACCATGAACTTGAAAAAACTGTGCTTGTCGGCGGTGGCGAGGATGTCGTCGAAGGCCCAGTTCATCTCGAACTGGCCATTGGCGTCCTCGTGGTCGGTCTGGTAGGGACCCCAGCCCATGTCCAGCATGTAGTCGCAGATCTCGCGCACCACGTCATAGCGGCGCATCACCGCCTGCTGGTCGTAGCAGGGCTTTTCGGCGGTATCGAACGGGTCCGAGATCGCGTCGCCCGAGGGCGTCAGCAAGAAATACTCGGCCTCAACGCCGGTCTTGACGTGCAGGCCCTCGGCGGCAGCCTCGGCGATCAGACGGCGCAACACGTTGCGCGGGGCTTGCGCGACGGGGGCATCCTCCATCATGCAATTGGCCGCGACCCAGGCGACCTCGGGCTTCCACGGCAGTTGAATGACCGAGGCCGGGTCCGGCACGGCCAGCATGTCGGGATGGGCCGGCGTCATGTCGAGCCATGTGGCGAAACCGGCAAATCCCGCGCCCTCGACCTGCATGTCGGCAATCGCCTGCGCCGGCACCAGCTTGGCGCGCTGACCGCCGAAAAGATCGGTGAAGGAAATCATGAAATACTTTATTCCTCGGTCCCGCGCGAAACCCGCCAGATCCAGTGTCATGCGTCTGTCCCCTGTCTTGTGGTCTTTTCAATATACACACGGGCCGGCGATTGCCGGCCCGCGCGTTTGGTATCAGTAGCCGGTGCCGGGCTTGCCCGGATACCAGTCGGTACCGGCCAGCGGGATCTGGGCCATCGCCGCCGCCTCCATCGTCAGGGCGCACAGATCCTCCGGTTCGAGATTGTGCAGATGGTTGTGGCCGCAGGCGCGCGCGATGGTCTGCGCCTCCAGCGTCATGACTTTGAGATAATTGCGCAGCCGCCGCCCCGCCGCAACCGGATCCAGCCGCGCGGCAAGCTCGGGGTCCTGCGTGGTGATCCCCGCCGGATCGCGGCCCTCGTGCCAGTCGTCATAGGCCCCGGCGGTGGTGCCCAGTTCGTTGTACTCGGCCTCGTATTTCGGATCATTATCGCCAAGGGCGATCAGCGCGGCGGTGCCGATGGCCACCGCATCGGCCCCCAGTGCCAGCGCCTTGGCCACATCGGCGCCGCTTCGGATTCCGCCCGAGATCACAAGCTGCACCTCGCGGTGCATCCCGAGGTCCTGCAGGGCACGCACCGCCGGGCGGATGCAGGCCAGCGTCGGCAGGCCGACATTCTCGATGAACACGTCCTGCGTGGCCGCCGTACCGCCCTGCATGCCGTCCATCACCACGACATCCGCCCCGGCCTTCACCGCGAGCGCCGTGTCGTAATAGGGCCGCGTGCCGCCGACCTTGACGTGGATCGGCACACGCCAGCCCGTGATCTCGCGCAGTTCCAGGATCTTGATCTCCAGATCGTCGGGGCCTGTCCAGTCCGGGTGACGACAGGCCGAACGCTGGTCGATCCCCTTGGGCAGCGTGCGCATCTCGGCCACGCGGTCGGAAATCTTCTGACCCAGCAACATGCCACCACCGCCCGGTTTCGCGCCCTGCCCCACGACGATCTCGATCGCATCGGCGCGGCGCAGATCGTCGGGGTTCATGCCGTAGCGCGAGGGCAGGTATTGATAGACCAGCTTGGTCGAGTGATGCCGTTCTTCTTCCGTCATGCCGCCATCGCCGGTGGTGGTCGAGGTGCCGGCCGCCGTGGCGCCGCGCCCCAGTGCCTCCTTGGCCTGCGCCGAGAGCGCGCCAAAGCTCATCCCGGCGATAACGATGGGAATGTCCAGTTCGACCGGGTTTTTGGCGTGCCGCGTGCCAAGTGTGACACGGGTGTCGCAGGTCTCGCGGTAGCCTTCCAGCGGGTAGCGGCTGACCGATGCGCCCAGAAACAGCAGGTCATCGAAATGCGGCACGCGCCGCTTGGCCCCGCCGCCGCGAATGTCGTAGATGCCGGTCGCCGCGGCGCGCCGGATCTCGGCATTGACCGGGTTGGTGAAGGTCGCGGACTGGATCGGTACCGTGCGCGGGGGATGCCGGGGGTCGTCTTTCATGGTCTCATCCTCGCTCAATACGCGTCGGCATTGTCGATGTCGAAATTATACAGCTTGCGGGCCGAACCATAGCGCCGGAACTCTTCGGGGGCCGCATCACAGCCCGCGCGCGCCAGAAGATCGCGCAGGATGTCGAGATGTTCGGCACGCATCTCCTTTTCGATGCAGTCGGCGCCGAGGCTTTTGACCGACCCGCGCACGAAAAGCCGCGCCTCGTAGATCGAATCGCCCAGGGCATCGCCCGCATCGCCGCAGACCACCAGATTGCCCGCTTGGCCCATGAAGGCCGACATGTGGCCGACATTGCCCCCGACCACGATATCGATGCCCTTCATCGAGATCCCGCAGCGGCTGGAGGCGTTGCCCCGGATCACCAGCAGCCCGCCGCGCCCTGTGGCCCCGGCATACTGGCTGGCATCGCCATCGACGATCACGGTGCCCGACATCATGTTTTCCGCGACCCCCGGCCCGACGGAGCCCGCGACATGGACGCGGGCCTGTTTGTTCATCCCGCCGCAGTAATAGCCCGTCACGCCGCGCACCGTCACGTCGATGGGCGCGTCGAGCCCCACGGCGATGGCATGCGCGCCGCGCGGGTTCAGCACCTCCCACTGGGTGGCGTTGGTCTGATCCGTCTGCGCCTGAAGCGTGGCGTTCATCTCGCGCAGGGGCTGGCTTGCCAGATCGATCGTCTGCATGACTCAGTGGCTCCAGAAATAGACGGTGGCGGGTTCGGGTTCCCAGACACGGGCCGCCTCGATATCCGGCAGGCCCACCAGCGCACGGTATTCGGATCCGAAGGCGACATAGCGATCGGTTTCGGCCATCACCGCGGGCTTGCAGGCGATCGGGTCACGCACCACGCCAAAGCCGTCACGCGTGCCGACGACGAAGGTGAAGAATCCGTCGAGATCGGTCAGCGCGCTATCCAGTGCCGCGCCGAGCGACGCCCCCTCGCGCATGCGCCAGCTGAGATAGGCCGCACCGACCTCTGTGTCGTTCTCGCTGTCGATGCGCATGCCGGCGGCGCGCAGCTTGCGGCGCAGGTTGTTGTGATTGGACAGCGACCCGTTATGCACAAGGCACTGATCGGCCCCGGTGGAATAGGGATGCGCGCCATGCGTCGTCACCGCCGATTCGGTGGCCATGCGGGTATGGCCGATGCCGTGACTGCCGGACATGGTGGCAAGATCGAAGCGCGCGACGACGTCTTTTGGCAGCCCGACCTCCTTGAAGATCTCGATGCGTTCGCCGTCGCTCATCACGCGCAGGCCGGGGCGCAGATCGGCCAGCGCGGTGCGCGCCGCCCCGGTCAGATCGGCGGGCAGGTGCAGCACGGCATGCGTGTCGACCGCGCGCACCGTCACGTCCGTCTTCAGCGCGGCGCTCAGATCCTCGGCGAGGCTGGCGAAATCGGCCTCCGGGCGGCCCGATTGCACGGTCATCTTGGCGGTGCCGCCCTGCCCCGCGCCATAGATCGCGATTCCGGCGCTGTCGGGGCCGCGATCGGTCATGGTCTCCAGCATGTCGGTCAGCAGCGCGCCGAGCTGCGGCTCCAGCGCCTTGTCTTTCAGGAACAGTCCGACGATCCCGCACATGGGTGCCCCTTTCGGTTTCTCTACGGTCTGATCGCTAGCAGCAACGCCTCGGGATATCAACTGAAGGGAATTAAATATTCCCTTGTTGAAACATTTTACCGGTGGCGCCCCGGCGGCGTGCCCGTATTTCAGGCAGTCTGCGGGTAGGCGATGATCGACAGGTAGCGGGCGGGCAGCCGTTCCAGCCCCTCGGGGCCATGCGGGGCATCCGCGTCGAAAAACAGCGTGTCGCCCGGGCGCAAATGGTACAATTGGTCGGCGTGACGGTACAAAAGCTCCCCCTCCAGCATGTAGATCGTCTCGATCCCGCCATGCTGAAACGTCGGAAAGATGTCGGACGCGTAGGACAGCGTGATCAGATACGGCTCCACCGTCACGCCGCTGGCATTCGATCCGATATGTCCCAGAAGGTTGTATTGATGCCCGGCCCGGGTGCCGGCCCGCTCGATCTCGACCCCCTCACCCGAGGGGGTGTGCACCGCCTCGCGATGTTCCTCGAAGCGTTGGAAAAACGATGTCAACGGCACGCTGAGCGCGTTTGACAGCGTCTGCAATGTCGTCAGCGACGGCGATGTGTTGCCGTTCTCGATCTTGGACAGCATTCCGATCGACAGGCCGGTCCGTTCGGCCAGTTCGGCCACCGTGATGCCCTTCTGCCGCCGAAACGCGCGCACTTCCCGGCCGATCGCCACCTCCAGCACCTTTTCGCGCTCGTCGCGGATTCGGTGCGGATCCTGCCGCAAGGCGGGGTTTGCGTCGGCTTTTCCGGATTGTGCCATCCTGCGTGCCCTCTCCTGCAACACCAGCGCCTGACATGCGTCGTAGGACAGGCGCTATTTCACTCTCAGTATAAATCATGCAACTGCGGATAAAAACATGCAGGGGGGCACGGCGGTGTCCGGCGAGGATCCGTCGCTGCCCGGTATCCGGGCAGGACGCCGGCATTCGACGCAGTTGCCCCGATCGCGCGCCGCGATTAGTCTGCGCGGTGCATAGGGGAGGCGGGGATTACATGCCACAGGTGGTCATGCAGGTGCTGGTCAGGGGCGGGACGCTTTCTCGGCGGGTCGCGGCGACGCTGATTGCCGGTCTGTGGCCGGGCCGAAGCCTGCGCGAGGTGGATGATGCACTGGCCGCGCGACCCGCCGGGCAGCAAGCGGCCATCACGGGCGGGGTGTTATTGTGCCTTATTCTGGCGGGATTTTTTGCGGCGCAATTCGGCTGGATCGGCATTCTGGTGTTCTGGATGATGGTGATCGTGATCGCGCAGTGACCGGCCCGCAGTATCCGGCTGCATACAAACCACTGGTATTTCGCAGTTTTTTTCATGAAGACTCATCCAGTCGCTGCATCGCGGCGTAATGCGTGCACAACAAAAGGAGGTTCACATGGAACTCATCGGAATTCTGGCGATTGGCACTCTTGGGTCGGTCATGGCGTTCGCGTATCTCAGCATCCGCAGTCTTGAAAAGCTGAAAGGCAGCGACGCGCCCAAGTCGGCGCTGTCGAAAGACGGTGCCGCGCAACGCCTGCGCGCGAACCGCGGCTGAGAGACCGTCCACATCCCCACGAAGAAAACGCGACCGTGATACCCACGGTCGCGTTTTTTATTGTCAGGGTATCAGGGCCGCCGGCGCTCAGGCCACCGCAAGTTGTTTCTTGGGGTCAAAGAACGGCTTGTCCACCACGATGGCACTTGCGCGACCGGCATGCGTGAACACCTCGAAATTGGTGCCAAGCCCGGCATGCTCGGCCGAGACCATGGCCAGCGCGATATTTTGCTGCAGCCGGGGCGAGTAGACGGCGGACGTGACCTTGCCCACGAAGTCGCCCTGATGGGTGAGCTGCCAGAACCGGGTGTTCGGACCATTGAGAGGCTCGCCCCCGATGACAAGACCGACCTGCTTGCGCGCGACGCCGGTGTCGCGGATGCGCTGCAGCGCGAACTTGCCGATGAAATCCGCCTCCATGTCCAGGTTGAGCAGACGGCCCAGACCCAGTTCGAACGGGTTGGTGTCGATATCGGCATCCGCGTGATAGGATAGCATGCCCCCTTCGATCCGGCGGATGGTCGACGTGTGACCGGGTTTCAGGCCGAACGGCAGACCCGCCGCCATTATACGCTCCCACAGCGCGTCGCCCCAGGCGGCGTCGCGCAGGTAGATCTCATAGCCCAGTTCGCTGGACCATCCGGTGCGCGACACGATCAGCGGAATGCCGTCCAGCTCCAACTCGCGCAGCCAGAAATAGCGCAGATCCATGATACTGTCGCCAAAGAGCGCGCGCATGATCTCGCCCGATTTCGGCCCCTGCAACTGCAGCGGCGAGACATCCGGTTCGCGGATCGTGACATCGAGCCCCGAATGCACCGCAACCCCCTGCGCCCAGAGCAGGATGTCGCTGTCGGCCAGCGACAGCCAGAAGTGGTTTTCGGCAAGGCGCAGACAGATCGGATCGTTCAGAATCCCGCCCTGGGCGTTGGTGATCAGGACGTATTTGCATTGCCCGACAGCCATGTTCGACAGATCGCGCGGGGTCAGCATCTGGGTGAACCGCGCCGCATCCGGCCCGGTGATCTCGACCTGCCGCTCGACACCCACGTCGCACAGGATCGCATCATTGATCAGGTTCCAGAAATTCTGTTCCGGATCGCCGAAATCGCGCGGGATATACATGTGGTTGTAGACCGAAAAACCCTGCGCGCCCCAGCGGACGGTCGCATCGAAATAAGGGGACCTGCGTATCTGCGTGCCGAACCCGAAGTCGTTTGAGTGTGCCATGGAATTCCCCCCAATGATGAAACGCGGCTCTCCCTACCGCGACGTGGTGTCAACTTGGATATTATGTAACATGTCGTTGCGTTAACTTCGGTCCGAATCCGGGCATCGCGCAGTCCGAACAGACTGTTTTACGGACCACCGGCAGCCTGTGCGGTCAGTCGCGGACAAATCGCCGCGGCATATCCCGGCGATCTGCACGCATCGGACTGTTTGGAGGGACACCGGTCAGTCGCGGGACGGGGTGGACAGTTTCGCAAGGTCGGGATGGGCGGCCTTGACGATCCGCGTCGTGAAATATGTCACGTACCGATCGATGCCGATATCGGCATCCAGCAAACTGGCCATCAGGATCTCGAATGCGGCGATGCTGCGCACGAGAATGGTGATCACGTAATCCATGCCGCCGCCGGTGGCGACACAATCGGTGATCTCGTCGACATGCACGATGTAGGCTTCGAATTTGTCGAAATCGGCCCTGCGGTGATGGGTCAGCGAAAGCGTGATGATCACGCGGGTGAAATCGACGATCCGCTCGAGTGCGATCTCGGCATGGTAGCCACGGATGAACCCCGCCGCCTTCAACCGGTCGAGACGGGCCCAGCACGGCGTCGGCGACAGGTTGACGATCTCGGCCAATCTGGTCTTGCTCAACTGACCGTGCTTTTGCACGGCACTCAGGATACGGATATCCGTCGCGTCAAGCCCCGATCTTTTCATTCCTGTGCCAAATCCTCTGCACGCGTTGTCCGCAACCGGCCGGATCAGCCGGTCCTGTGCGAGAGACTGTAGTGCAGCGGCGGCAGGTCAATGCGGTGTTCTACGACCAGTTTTCGATTGATCGCGTCAGCACACCGGCCCGGCGTCGCGTGTGGCCGTCGCCCGCCGGGCTGGACCCTGCGCGCGCGCTCTCCTTGAACCGGCCCTCGTGCGGTGCGGCATGCGACCACTTACGACGCTTTTTCCGCGACGCGTTCGGCCTCTGCCTCGGCTTCGTCCTCTGCCGCGGCCTCTGCCTCGGCCCAGGCACCGGCTGCCTCTACGGCCACAACGGAGCTTGTGGGCACGACGCCAAGGTACCTGTCCGTCTCGCTCACCGGCGCGGTGGGGCGCTGCGTCATGCGGTAAAGCGCGTAGAGGGCGATCGCACCGAAGGTTCCACCAAGCACCAGCCAGAACGCGAACGGGCCAAGACGCTCCATCGCCGTGCCGGTGGCGAGCGGCCCGAGGATCGCACCGAGGCCGAAGGTGAAGACCAGCCCCCCGGACGCCGCCGGCATTTCCTCGGCCGAGAGCGTGTCGTTGGTATAGGCCAGAAACAGCGCATAAAGCGGCGTCGTCACGCCACCGGCGAAAAAAGCCGCGGCCATCAGCGGCCACAGGCCCTGATCGGCCATGAACGGCAGAAGCCGCCCTTGGGTCAAGAATCCCATCCCGCAGGACGTCGCCCCGAGCAGCGCCGCCCCGAAGATGAGCTTGCGCCGGTCCATCCGGTCCGACAGAAAGCCGATCGGGTATTGCATCAGGAGCGCCCCGGCAAACAGCATGGCGACGAACAGCGCGATCTGCGTCGCCGTCAGGTCGATCTGGCTGCCGAACACGGCCCCCACCCCCGATTGCGTCGCATAGATGCTGCCCAGAAGGAATATCCCCACCGTCCCCAGCGGCGAGCCCCTGAAGAGCTTGAGCAGCGACATGGGGCGGGCAACGTCGATCGCGGGCACCGGCGTGGCCGAAAGCAGAATCGGCGCGAACGAGATCGACACGAGGATCGACGCCCCGATGAACAGGACGGATGTGGCGGCATCGCCCAACGTCAACAATCCCTGCGCCCCGATGATCCCAAGCGTCTGCGCGATCATGTAGGCCGACAGCACCTTGCCGCGATTCTCGTTGGTGGACGCCGCGTTGAGCCAGCTTTCGGCGACGACATAGATGCCCGACATGCAAAACCCGATCAGGATCCGCAGCAATGTCCAGGCCCATGGCTCGGTCAGCAGAGGAAAGGCGATCAGGCTCGCCGACATGAAACTGCCAAGTGCCGCGAAGACCCGCAGATGGCCCACACGCCGGATCATGATCGGCGATATGCGCGCGCCCGACAGAAAGCCGAGGAAATAGCCGGAGGTGACGATGGCCAACTCCGCAGCCGAAAACGCCTCGATCCCGCCGCGAAGGCCGATCAGAGTGAAATGCATGCCGTTGCCCAGCATGATGAGAACGACCCCGAGCAGAAGCGCCCAGACCCCGCCCAATGTTTTGATCATGACGGGTCCTTTCCCGAACTGAAGTCACTCCGCCCTGGGCGTCGCTTTGCACGCGTCGACCCTCTGCCGCCCACGCTGCAGCGCCACATCATGCGTCATTTACGACAAGCCAGGGTGGATCCGTCAACGCGACGTTCAAACGCACCGCTGAAAAACATCGATCCGGTCGGCGCACGCCTTCTATTCGGGCATGTGATCAAAAGGATTGGCGCGGTCGCCTGTGCAACGACCGATCACGGGTCGGTGGGTGCGTTCGTCCCGTCTCGACCCGGTGACACATCGGCCTATTTCGCACGATGTGAAATTGAAAGGAGATCTTCATGGGATTGATCAGTACGGCTGTCGCCACCAAGGCGACGCTCACAGGGGTTGCCATCGGGCTGACGCTCGGCGCGGCGCTTGCACTCGCCGCGCATGGGGCCATGGCTATGGAGGACCGGAAATGATCCTCAGACTGGCAACGAATGCGGCAATCCACACGGCCGGCGGCGTGGTGCTCGGCGTGACGGCGGCCCTCGCGGCCTGCACCGTGGCGCAGGTCGTCCAGCGCGGGGTGCAGCGTCAGCGCAACGGCATGACCGATCTCGACGATGTCCCGCCCGCATCCCCGTCCGACCCGAAAGCGTCCGATCCGGCCGCGCTGTAACCCGGGCGTGACCGAAGTTTTTCGGACCACCTGCCGGATCTGTCCGCCAAGCATGCAGAAAGGTCACGCATGAGCCGTGATCCACACCCATGGGCCGCCGATCTGGCGGCGCTTCACGCCCAGATCTGGACGCGCCTGTCGCGCGGCGTCCATGACCGCCACGCCGCGGCGCGGCACCCGACCCTTGCGACCATCGGCAAGGATGGCCTGCCGCAGGCCCGCACGGTCGTGTTGCGCGCCGCCGAGAAATGGGCGGCAACGCTCGATATCCATACCGATCTTCACTCGGCCAAGGTCGCGGAACTGCGCGCCGATCCCCGCGCGGCACTGCATGTCTGGGATGCCGCGCTGCATCTGCAAATCCGGATCGACGCCGAGGTCGAGATCCTGTCGGGCACCGACGTCACGGATATCTGGGACCGGGTGCCCGAGGCGTCGCGTCTGGCCTATGGCAGCACACCCGCGCCCGGCCAGCCGATCGAGGACGCACTTGCCTATGCCAAGTCGCCCGACCCGGACGCGTTCGCCGTGCTGCGCCTGTCGGTTCAGGCCATAGACGCGGTGCATCTCGGCCCCGATCACCGCCGTGCGAGGTTCATCCGCGACGACGACTGGGCGGGTCAGTGGCTGGCCCCCTGACGCGGACGGAACCGGACCGAGGCGAGGATTGAGACGCCCCGCCGCAGCGCCGGACAGGGCGTAAGGCCCGCGATCCTGATCCTCTTGTTTTTCCCCGCTGAAATCGGCAGACTGCGTCAAATTTCGTCCGCCGAGGACCATCGAGGGTAAATGCCTGACACCGGATCAGTCTCAGCGGATGTGAAAACCACCGAACATGACGACGGGCGTGACCTGACACTGTCGGGCGTCCTGACGGCGCAAACGCTGGCGCGGCTGCATCCGCAACTCGAAGCGCTGACAGCGAAGGACACCCGCATCGGGATGTCGGGGATCGACCGGCTGGATACTGCCGGGGCATGGGCCATCGCCACGCTGCAACAGCGGATAGAGGATGCGGGGTGTCACACCGAAACCCACGGGGCCGATCCGTCCTATGCCGACCTGCTGAAGACGGTCACCGCAGCACTTCCAAAAATCCCCGACCGGAAAGTGACGCCCCCGACATGGACCGACCGGCTGGAAAATGTGGGGCGCGCGGTCGCCTCGGGCGGCGTGTTCGCGATGGAGCTTTGCGGCTATCTGGGGCTGTTCCTCGCCCGTCTGGGGCGGGCCTTCATCCATCCGCGCGAGTTTCGCCTCACCGCGCTGGTGCATCACTGTCAGGAGGTGGGGCTGCGCGCGGTGCCCATCGTCGCCCTGATGGCGTTCCTGATCGGGGTCGTGCTGGCCTTTCAGGGCTCGGCGCAACTGCGTCAGTTCGGCGCCGAGGTGTTTGTCGTTGACCTGATCGCGATCTCGATCCTGCGCGAGCTGGGCATCCTGCTGACCGCGATCATCGTCGCGGGGCGGACGGCCTCGGCCTTTACCGCCGCCATCGGGTCGATGAAGATGCGCGAGGAGATCGACGCCATGCGCACCCTCGGCATCGACCCGGCGATGGCGCTTTTCGTGCCGCGCATCCTCGCGCTGTTTCTGATGCTGCCCATTCTGGGGCTGATCGCCAACATCACCGGGCTCCTGGGTGGCGCGATCATGTCCTGGGTGGAACTGGGCATTTCGCCGGCGATGTTTCGCACCCGGTTGATCGAGGGCACCGATATCAGCCATGTGATGGTCGGCATGGTCAAGGCGCCGGTGTTTGCGCTGATCATCGGGGTCGTGGGCTGCCATGCGGGCATGAAGGTTGGCAGCAACGCCGAATCCCTGGGGCGGATGACATCCAGCGCGGTGGTCACGGCGATCTTCGCGGTGATCGTCGCGGATGCGCTGTTTTCGATCTTTTTCGCGCAGTTGGGGGTGTGATGGACCGCGAGCCGATCATCTCGGTGCGGGGCCTGCGCAACCAGTTCGGCAGCAACATCGTGCATGACAACCTCGATCTCGATGTCTGGCGCGGCGAGGTTCTGGGCGTGGTCGGCGGATCCGGCACCGGCAAATCGGTGCTGTTGCGCAGTATCGTGGGGCTGCTGAGGCCATCGGCGGGCAGCATCCGCATGTTCGGCATCGACGCGCTTTCGGCGGATGAAGAGACGCGGATCGCCATCGACAGCCGCAACGGCGTGATGTTTCAGGATGGCGCGCTGTTCTCGTCGCTCACCGTGCGCGAAAATGTCGAGGTGCCGCTGCGGGTGATATCCGATCTCACGCCGGATCTGCGCCACGCGCTTGCCGATCTCAAGATCTCGATGTCGGGTCTGCCCTGGATTGCCGGCGACAACTACCCGTCCGAGCTGTCGGGCGGGATGCGCAAACGCGCCGGGCTGGCGCGGGCGCTGGCGCTCGATCCCGAGATCGTCTTTCTCGACGAGCCGACCGCGGGCCTCGATCCCATCGGCGCGTCGGAGTTCGACACCCTGATCCGGGGGTTATCCCAGCAACTCGGGCTGACGGTGTTCCTTGTCACCCATGACCTTGATACGCTGCACGCAACCTGTGACAGGATTGCAGTGATTGCCGAAAAACGCGTGCTGGTCACCGGCACAATGTCCGAGATGCTGGACGTCGATCACCCGTGGGTGCATGAGTATTTCCACGGCCCCCGCGCCCGCGCCGCGATGGACGCCAAGGACAGGACCGACTGAAGCGATGGAAACGCGTGCAAATTACGTCTTGATCGGAGCGTTCGCCCTGGCGGGGTTCCTCGGGGTCCTGGCCTTCCTGCTGTGGTTCGCCCAGTTCGAGCTTGACCGCCAGTTCGATTATTACGATGTGCGGTTCTCGTCCGTGTCGGGTCTGTCGCGCGCCTCCGAGGTGCGCTTTTCCGGGCTTCCCGTCGGTCAGGTCGTCGATGTGCGGTTGTCGCCGGACCTCGACGGGACGGTGATGGTCCGTCTCGAGGTTCAGGGCGACACCCCGGTGCGGACCGACAGCGTCGCCACCATCGAATCCATGGGGGTGACGGGCGTGTCCTATGTCGGCATCACCTCGGGCGACGCGGAATCGCCTCTATTGATGGAGGAACAGGCCGGAATTCCGGAAATCGAGGCCGGCCGCTCGGTGCTGCAAAGCCTGACCGAGGACGCCCCGCGCATCATCGAAGAGGCCGTCAACGTGATGGAGAATGTCGGCCAGTTGCTCAACGAGGAGAACCAGCAGAAGGTTCAGCAGATCCTCGACAATCTCGCGGAAGCCTCCAGCGAAATCGAGGCGGCCCTGTCGGAATTTTCGGGTGTCAGCCGCACGATTGCCACCGCGACCGACGATATCGCGGCCTTCACCGGACAGTTAAATCCGGTGGTCACGGCCGTGGAGGGCACATTGGGCAATCTCGACACGACGCTGGAGGCGCTGACCTCGCTGTCGGGCCGGATCGAGACATCGCTCGACGTGGCCGATGATGCCCTGCAAAGCGGGCGCGGCGCGCTTGATGCCGCAGAGCTGTTCATGACCGGCGAATTGCAGGCGATCTCGCAGGATCTGACAGCGACGACGCTGTTCCTGCGCGAACAGACCGAAGGCCTCGTGACCGATGCGCGCGGCATGATCGGCGAGTTTTCCGCCGCCGGCAGCGCCGCCACGCAGCGACTGACCGAGGCCGAAGGGACGCTGCAGTCCACCGAAGCGGCCATCGACAGGCTTGTCGGCACGCTGGATACCATCGACACCGCCGCGGTGTCGTTCGACGATCTGATCACCACCGACGGCGGCGCGCTGGTGGCCGAGACGCGGGCGATGATCGAGAATGCCGACCGCGCGGTCGCCGCCGTGGGCAGCGTGGCAGAGACCGACCTGCCGGCGATCGTGTCGGATATCCGCGGCGCGACCGAAACGGTGAACCGCGTCACCGCCGAGGTCGGTGCCAACCTGTCGGACGCCACCGGCCGGATCGACGGGCTGGCGGATGACGCATCCTCGGCGTTGGACCAGGTCACCGAAACCTTCGCGACTGCCAACCAGACGCTTGCGGCGATCGATCAGGCGCTGGTCACCGGCGAGCGCAGCCTGAATGCCGCCGAACGCGCCTTTTCCAGCGCCGACCGCGTTCTGACCGAGGACGTGGATGCGATCACCGGCGATTTGCGCCGCGTCATGCAGCGCATCGAGGAGGCCATCGCGCAGGTCTCCGACGACATTCCCAGCATCACCGCCGATCTGCGCGGTGTCGCCGAAACCGCCAACCGCGCGTTCGACGAGATCGGACAGGTGGTCGCCGAGTCCGGCGCCTCGGTGCGGGAATTCGCCGCGTCGGGTCTGCCGCAATATACCCGACTGGCGCGCGAAACCCGCGATCTCATCGCCAATCTGGAGCGGCTCGCGCGGCAGATCGAGCGTGATCCCGCGCGGTTCTTTCTCAATCGTCAATCACCGGAGTTCCGAAGATGACCCTGATGCGCCCCGTGTTGGTGATGATGGCCGCCCTCATGCTCGGGGGCTGTGCCGCGATCACGTCGATCAGCGATGCCACACGGCCGCTGGAGGCGTACGAACTGCGCGCGCCGTCCGACCCCCTCGGCGTGCAGGGCAGCCTGCAGCGCCATCTGGTGATCGAAACCCCGGTCGCGAGCGGCGCGCTTGATACCGACAGGATCATGATCCGGCCCGGACCCTTGCAGACGGCGTATCTTCCCGGGGCCCGCTGGGTCGATACCGCGCCTGTCATGATGCAGACCATTCTGGTGCGCAGCCTCAACGATACCAATGCGCTGCGCTATGTCGGGCGACGTCCGCTTTCGGGGTCGGCGGATTACGTGCTGATCTCCGAGCTGACCGATTTTCAGGCCGAGATCGGGCCTGACGGGGAGGCCGTCACGGCGCGGATCCGGCTGACGGCACGGCTTGTGCGCGAAGAGGACGCGACCATCCTCGGCACGCGCACGGTGGAGACGACGGTCGCCATCCCGTCCACCGAAACCGCAGCCGTGGTCGCGGGCCTCGACGCGGTCACGAGAACGGCCCTGCGCGATCTGTCTATATGGACCCTGCGCCGCATGGGTCTGGGCGTTGCGGGCTGAACACCCTACCGGGCGGTTGCCCGAACACGCCCACCATCAGCGACCGCCTACTGCACTGAATGCGTGCAGAAACGCCGGAAGGCAGATGGATTTTCTGCATCTGCAAAGGTTTTTCTGCACGTGCATCATTGTCGTCACATCTGTAGGGTACCCTCGTCGAGATCAAGGACATCGAGGTAGACCATGACGCCACAGGCGCAATCCGCAGATATCCACACGGCACATGCCGATTTTCCGGACCGCATGGCGCGCATGGCCACCGGCGAGACGACCGGTGGAATGGCACCGTCCACATTGTGGTCGGCGATGGCGGACTGGGCGGTGCATCTGGGCACGGCCCCCGGAAAACAGGCGATGCTGACCGAAAAGGCGCTAAGCGCACCGGGCATCGTCGCGGCGCGCATGCTGGAACCCGACACGAGCCTGCCGGTCAAGTACGACCGCCATTTCGCGTCGGAGCTTTGGGACACGCCGCCGTTTTCGGTTCTGCGCGACAGCTTCCTGCTGACCGAGGACTGGTGGCAGGCCGCCACGACCGAGGTGCGCGGCATGTCGCAGGCCAACGAAGCCGCGCTCAGCTTTGCGGTGCGACAGGCGCTCGACACGGTGTCGCCCACGAATTTCCCGCATCTCAGCCCCGAGGTGCTGAACCGGGCCCGCGAGACAAATGGCGCAAGCGTCGTGCAGGGCCTGATGAACACCGCCGCGGATGTCTCCGCCAAGGTCGCACCCGATCCCGCGCCACCGCAAACCCCGCCCGAACTGTCGCATGGCAAATACCGGATCGACGGCAAGACCGTGTCGTTCAGCGATCACGATCTGCCGATCTGCGCCGTGGGCACCGAAAAGGATCACGTCGCGCCATGGACATCGGTCTACAAGATCCACCACCTGACCGATGCCGACATCACCTTCGTGCTGACCAATGGCGGGCATAATGCCGGCATTATTTCCGAGCCGGGCCACAGGCATCGTCACTACCGCATGGCGACGACGCCACATGCCGGACACTACCTCGATCACGAGGCCTGGCGCGCGGCCCCCCCCGTGCAGGACGGATCATGGTGGCAAGGCTGGGGCGCGTGGCTCAAGGCCCGCTCGGGCGCGCGCGTGGCGCCGCCGCCGACGGGCCGGCCGGATGCAGGCTACAAGCCGCTATGCGACGCGCCCGGCGACTATGTCTTTCAGACGTGAGGGCGCGCCATGATGCTGGAAAACCGGATCGGTCTCGTGGTCGGCGTGGCCAATGAACACTCCATCGCGACGGGCTGCGCGAGGGCGTTCGCCCGCGAAGGGTCCACCCTTGCCCTGACCTACATGAACGACCGCGCGCTGCCGCATGTGCGCCCGGTGGCCGAGGCTGTGGGCGCATCGGAACTGATGCCGCTCGATCTGGCCCGGTCGGATCAGATCGACGCGGTGTTCGACACCATCGCCCGCCGCTGGGGCCGACTGGACTTTCTGCTGCATTCCGTGGCCTACTGCCCCAAGGAGGATCTGCACGGGCGTGTCGTCGATTGCTCGGCGGACGGGTTCGCGCAGGCGATGGACATCTCGTGCCACTCGTTCCTGCGCCTCGTACGCCGCGCCGAGCCGTTGATGCGGGACGGGGGCAGCCTGCTGACGGTCAGCTATTACGGGGCCGAGAAGGTGGTGGACCATTACAACATCATGGGGCCCGTCAAGGCGGCGCTGGAATCGGTCACGCAGAACGTCGCGGCGGAGCTGGGGCCGCGGGGCATCCGCGCCAATGTCCTGTCGCCCGGCCCGATCGCCACGCGCGCGGCCTCGGGGATCGAGGGCTTCGACAGCCTGATGCAGGACGCGCGCGACCATGCGGCGTCAAAGCGGCTGGTCACCATCGACGAGGTCGGCGATGTCGCGGCGCATCTCGCCTCGGACCGGTCATCCGGTGTCACCGGCACCATTGCCTATATCGACGGAGGGCGTCATGTCCGAATGTAACGACACCACCCCCGAACGGATCGAGAACCGCACGCTGGACGAGCTGCGCATCGGCGAAAGCGCCGAGATGGTCCGCGTTCTGGCGCAGGAGGATATCGAGCTTTTCGCGGTGATGTCGGGCGATGTGAACCCCGCGCATCTCGATGCCGCCTATGCCGACGAAACGCAGTTCCACCATGTCGTGGCGCATGGCATGTGGGGCGGGGCGCTGATTTCGGCGGTGCTGGGCACGCGCCTGCCGGGGCCGGGCACGATCTATACCGATCAGTCACTGCATTTCAAACGCCCCGTGGCGATCGGCGACAGCATCACCGTGCGCGTCACCGTGGCCGAAATCGACCTCGACAGCGGGCATGTCACGCTCGACTGCCTGTGCCGCAACCAGCATGGCGCGGTGGTGATCGAAGGACAGGCCGAGGTGCTGGCGCCGCGCCACAAGATCAGCCGCGCGGTCACCACCCTGCCCACGGTGCGGATGCACAAGCCCGGCGCGCGCTTCAATGCACTGGTCGAACGGGCACACGAGCATCCCCCGATGCCCACGGCGGTGGTGCATCCCTGCGACAGTCTCAGCCTGCTGGGCGCGATTCAGGCCGAACAGGCGGGGCTGATCACGCCCTTCTGGGTCGGCCCGCGCGCGAAGATCGAGGCGACGGCCTCCGAGGCCGGCGTGACCCTCGACGCCGACCGCATCGTCGACGCGGCCCACAGCCATGGCGCCGCCGAGGCGGCGGTGGCGCTGGTCCGCGAGGGCCGGGCCGAGGCGCTGATGAAGGGCAAGCTGCACACCGACGAGTTGCTGGAGGCGGTGCTCGACCGAGCGGCGGGGCTGCGCACCGAACGCCGGCTCAGCCATGTCTTCGCGCTCGACGTGCCGGATCACGAACGCCTGCTCTTCATCACCGATGCCGCGATCAACATCGCGCCGGACCTTCCCACGCTGGCCGATATCGTGCAGAATGCGATCGATCTGGCCATCGCCCTCGGGGTCGAGACGCCGCGCGCCGCGATCCTGTCGGCGGTTGAGACGGTGACCTCGAAGCTGCCCTCGACGCTGCTGGCCGCCTCGATCTGCAAGATGCACGATCGCGGTCAGATCACCGGCGGGCTGGTGGACGGGCCGCTGGCTTTTGATAATGCCATCTCGCCCGAGGCCGTTGCGGCCAAGGGCATCAAATCCGACGTGGCGGGCCTTGCCGATATCCTGGTCGCGCCGAACCTTGAAAGCGGCAACATGATCGCCAAGCAACTCATCCATCTGGCCGATGCCGAGGCGGCGGGCGTGGCGCTTGGCGCACGCGTGCCGATCATGCTGACCAGCCGGTCCGACAGCGCCGCCGCGCGGCTGGCCTCTGCGGCGCTCGCGCGGCTTCTGGCGGCATCGCAAGCGAAGGTGACGCTTTGATGTCGCGGGGTCTGCTGATCCTCAACACCGGCTCGTCCAGTGTCAAGTTCGCGCTGCATGACGCGGCCAGCCAAGGGCGCATCGCCCATGGCGCGATCGAGGGTGTGGGACGCACGCCCGTCCTGACGCTGCACGACGGCGAGACGAAGCAGGTGCTGCATCCCGACGCGAACAACAATGGCGACATGGGCGCGCTGATCGACTGGCTTCTCGGGACGCTCGACGCCCGTCTTGGGCCGCTGGATCTGTTCGGGGCCGGGCACCGCGTCGTGCATGGCGGGCAGGATTTCGACGCGCCCGCGCGAGTCACCGACGACGTACTCGCGCGGCTTGATGCGCTCTGCCCGCTGGCACCCGGCCACCAGCCCTACAACCTCATGGGCATCCGGGCGGTTGCCGCACGCTGGCCGGACTGCCCGCAGATCGCCTGTTTCGACACCGCCTTTCACCGCAGCCGCCCGCGCCACGCGCAGCTTTTCGCGCTGCCGCGCGCGCTGTCGGATGAGGGGATCCTGCGTTACGGGTTTCACGGCCTGTCCTACGATCACATCGC
>Ga0307940_1000380_pt1 | contig 28949 bp, 34 predicted proteins | sample OrgLakmetagen124_FD_201835 | JGI IMG/M metagenome (GOLD analysis project Ga0307940, IMG submission 201835) | Saline water microbial communities from Organic Lake, Antarctica - #124 | ecosystem: Environmental > Aquatic > Non-marine Saline and Alkaline > Saline | place: Antarctica: Organic Lake... | reverse complement strand
TTTCTGCTGAGCTGCCTCAAATTAGCATCAATCCCGATAAACCGGAAATAAGCTGGCAGCCAGCTGAACCACTCCTTCCTGGCGAATCAATACTGTTCGCCGTGTTGACGGAAAAACCAAAAGACGCTGACGGGGAAGTTATCACCGGGTTTCGACAAATCGGAGACGCGCAATTTCTACCTCTTGGAAGAAACACGCTTTGGTCAGTACTTAATGATTCCAATCCTTATGTCTTTGAAGCAGTCAACAACAGTGCAGGCGCTTTTCGAAATAATTTTGAAGTCCGTGCGTTTTGGAAAAGCCCGCCCGAGCCGCCCTCTGGCGACGAGGAAGAGCCTCCCGAGGAAGAAATCATCATCGATATACCCTGGAAGACAGATTATGCGGAACGGGTAAACTTCGTATGGAATTTCGGCACAAAAATGGGATTTGCCGACGGGAAATCGACAATCCATTTTAGCGTGATGGGAGACACCAGCGGAATCCCCTTTAGCTTAGCGGGTTATGAACTCGCCAATACCTCCGAATGGGATGCAGTTGAAACAGTTAATAACCAAGACAACTTCAGCGGAACGATCAAATCAGACTCTCCCAGTCGGGGCTTTTTAAGCATTAGCAAAGGCGAAGATTCAAACAGTATGAGCTCTGTCGAAGTTGCATTTGCAATGCTGGACCTCGGTATTACAAAGCCCGGAGACGAAGCCACTCTACCCGAAGAGCGGCAAGGCAATGACGAAACCCTATCTGCTTCGCACGAGACTGATCCGGGCTGTCTTATCAGCGCCCCCACCCAAGGAGGCTCCGCTGGCTTCCCGCGTGTTAAACTCACCCTTAGGGGAAGTATTCAGAATCCTGGATATAACCCTGAATATAAACTCACGAAATCAGACAGCCTCACAAAAGTGAAAATCTACACAGCAGAGGAAGGTGGACAGCAGATCACGCTACCTCAGACGTGGGATTCCGACCAATTTGGAGAGGGTAAAATCCTCTACATCGAATCAGAATCATTTGCGCCAGAAGACCAGCCCGAGGAAGGAAACCTGATACTCTCATACGCGTGCGAATTCGACGGAGAATCTCAGACCATCAAAGACGAAGTGAAAGTGACTCTCAAATCCGTAGAGTAGTCCTTCGCAATCAATAACCTCCGACCAAGCCGGTTTCCGTGAAACAAAATTTCACAGCCAGCCATGCCCAGGCCTTTGGAGTAACACCAACCTTTAGACAGGAATTTCCAGTCCAGTCTCGCGGATAAAAAATTCCGGATTCAGCGCGGCCATAGGCTCACGTAATTTTTCGATCTCTTCGGCAGGGCCATGAACTTCGATACGTTTCAAATCGGAAAGCTCCAGAAACTGGGCTACCAGATCCCCGACATTTTCTAAGTGAGCCAACAAGCCTTCAGCTCCCTGATATGCTTCGCGGCAATACGCTGTCTGGCCGTTTCTGAAGAAATCGTAATAAATACAACCGTCCTCATTCGAAGTTTTCTTCAGAAATTCCGGCATGAGCGCGATGAATTGCTCAAGATTCCCTTCATGGATTTCGAAATAAGGGTGGAGACTTACGGCGTTTGATAGTTTTGACATGAGCTGAGCTTCGGTCAGGTATTTACAGTCACAAGATCAAATTTTCCTAATCAGCTGCTTACTTATTGATCTTGTGCCTTTACTTACCCTGTTTGATTCCTGTTCACTTCGAAGCGATGTCGATTCTACGCTCTACGCTTCCAGCGTTTCACTTACTTTTTCTTGTGCTATCCGTTTCAGCTCAAGAGCAAGGCCGCCTTTCATCTGAAGCCGTGCCCGCTCCCGAGAAACGCATTCTATCTACCCCAAGAACTGAAATCGAATTCGGCGCGATGGAGACAGCTTCGGTAATTCCCGATAATCTGAAAATCGAAAATCAAGGAGGAAGTATTTCAGGAAATACCGAAACTGAAATTCAGTTTGGTGGACCAGTCAAAGTTTCTGGCGATAACGGACTGGAGATCTTCTCAAACCGCGCCACCGTAAACTTAAAGACGAAGTCCGTAACTTTTAATGGTGACGTCTCGGTATATCAGGGAAACTCCCTACAAAGAGGTGAGCGCACTGTCTACTTTTACGATACTGGCGTTCTCGATGCCTCTGATCTACGGATTTCTGTAGATCCGATTTTAATGGAGTCTGGGAAATTTAGCAGTGAGATGCGTGGGAACGAAAGAGTGTTTGTTGGCAGAAATGCTGGGATAACCACACACGACGTAGAGAATCCAAACTTTTGGATTCGCTCCGATAAAACAACTATTTATCCGGATGACCGTGTCACTTTCAAAAATTTAAAGCTCTACGCCGGCGATATCCCGATCTTCTGGTTGCCCTATCTTAGCCAACGTCTCGACAGTGAACTTGGTTACCATTTTGTTCCCGGCGCGCGCTCTAACTGGGGGCCATTTTTCCTCAATACCTACGGCGTCATGCTTGGTGGAAAAACCAATCCAGTCACTGGAGAGAAACAGGATGCTTGGTTGCTTTCTCGCTGGAAACTAGATTTGCGCTTGGCACGAGGCGCAGCAGTGGGCCTCGATCTGGTCGATACCAGAACACCTTTCAAAAATGAAATCTCAGGCCTAAGTCTTTACTATACTCAAGACCTTCAGCCGGAAAATTCGCGCGCCGGCTTCCGGAGAGCATCAGTTGATCCTGACCGCTACAAAGCAGAGCTAAAATATCGTAAGGTTTTCGATTTTGAATCGGATGCCGAGTGGCGTTTCGACTCCAACTTGAATCTGCTTTCAGACGAGTTCTATCTGCAGGATTTCCAACCTAGGACATACACCACCAATCCAACACCGGACAACACCCTCGGGATTTTTCGTCGAGACGATAAATCATTACTGTCGATATACGGTCGCTTTAGAGTTAACGAATTTTACCGCACAGACACACAATCTCCGGAGATCGCTTTTGACCAAGTCCGCAGGCCTTTATTCGGGGGCCCCATTTTGCATGAAGGACAAAGTTCATTTTCCGTCCGTGGAGTCAGGGCGGGCGATAACACTCGCAGAAACATAATTGAGCCTTTGCTAAGACTTCCAAATAACGACCCTCAGGTCCCTGAACTGTTACTCCGACTCAATGGTTACGAACAAACACTGATCCAGCGCCTCCGCTCTTTACCACCTGGAGATCCACGGGCGGCCTCAATCCGTGCCCAGCTTCTTGACACCGGATACAATCGTTTCCATACCAATCATTCCTTCTCTATACCAATGACCTTCGGTAACTGGTTGCATTTCACTCCGCATGCCGGCGGTGCTTACACTCATTACTCTTCGGTTAACGGCCCATCGGATTCAGATGCACGACTTATGTTTCACGGTGGAGCGGAAGCATCGGTGAAATTTTCAAAAGATTACTCAAGTGTTCACGATCGCGACTGGGGGCTTGATGGCCTGCTCCATGTTATCGAGCCGTATGCGAACTGGTCCGTGCTCGCCGCGGACGAACTTGATCGAGATTTCCCCAGAATTGACCGACTAACATCCACCACACGCCCACGCTCCCTCGATCCTCTCCGATACACCGCTACCGATGAGTTCGAAAGTTGGAATATCGTAAGGTTAGGAGCTCGTAACCGACTCATCACTCGGCGTGACGAGCAATCCCACGAGTGGCTTTATATCGATACATACATCGACTCTTATGCCGACGATCCCGAAGGCGAGCGGAACTTTTCAAATCTTTACAACGACGTCACTTGGGCTCCTCTACCATGGCTAAATGTCTACCTTGAGACTCAACTCCCAGTGCTAGACCAAGGATCCGGTTTTTCGGAGCTAGCCTCTGGTGTCCGATTCATGCCGCACGAAGATTTTGAATTCACGGTAGGTTACCGCCGCCTGAACAATCACCCGGTTCTTCTGGATTCTGATCGAGTCAACCTCACCACATATCTCCGGCTCAGCGAGAACTGGGGAGTCGGATCACAACATGTTTTTGAGATGGATGACGGCACACTTGAACTGCAGCAATATATGATTCAGCGGGATCTCGGAAACTGGGTCACAGGAGTTGGTATTAGCCACCGAAATAATCGCTTCGAGGACGAATTCGGCATCATTTTCAGCCTGACTCTGAAAAATTTCCCATCCGCTTCCTTGCCTTTCAGTCTTGATGCGCAATAGTTCGCGCGTTATGCGAACCACCCCCAGCGAACTAATCGACACTCTCAACTTCCGCTACGCGACGAAAGCCTTCGATTGCTCACAGAAGATTCCCGCTGAGTCGTGGAAAGCCTTGGAATCATCGTTAGTACTAACTCCGTCATCATTCGGTTTGCAGCCGTGGAAGTTCATCATCGTTGAGTCACCTGAGATCCGTGAGAAACTCAAATCGGCTTCTTGGGGCCAAGGACAAGTAACCGATGCCTCACACCTTGTCGTCTTTACCGCAAAAAATGACCTTTCATCGGAGGATATAGATTCTTGGATGAAAAGACTTTCTGAAGTTCAGGGCGCGCCGATGGATAAGCTTCGTGGCTTTGCTGATGTGATTTCCTCATTCTCCTCCGCAATGGACCAACCCCAGAAACAGGCTTGGAATACACGCCAAGTATATATCGCTCTTGGTCAACTAATGACCGCCTCCGCTTTCATGGGGATCGATACCTGCCCGCTGGAGGGTATTTCACCAGCCGATTATGATGAAATTCTTGATCTTAAAGAAAGTGGCTATTCAACGGTCGTAGCCTGTGCCATCGGCTATCGCTCTGAAACGGATTCGAGCGCGAATAATAAGAAGGCTCGTTATCCGGCGAGCCACGTTGTTTCAAGAATCTGACCGCCCCACTAAGTTACAGGCTTGCCAGCTTCCCCGCGGCTAAAAACCGCAGCCCATCGGTCCACACTCTTCCCTTCTGCGTCAGCCAGGTCTCTTGATTCGGGGTGTCGCATATTCGCCAACTGCCGCACACCACGTTCACGCATGCTCGCTAGAAAAAGCTCATGCTCCAGATCGAAGTAAGAAGTGCACATGAGGTAGCCGTCAGGTTCAAGAGCACTCAGCGCCTCATCCAGTATACCTTCCCACACCATGGGTTCGTGCCAGTAATTCTGGTGCCGGATGAATATTAGATCAAACTTCGGTAACCCTTTCATTCGCCCGACCATCGCGGCGTTTCCTTCACGAAATTCAATTTCTCCGTGAAGCAGGTCCCATCGTCTTGCTGCTTCATCGATCGCATCAGCACGTAGGTCCATTCCCAGATAAAATGTCGTTTCCGCTGGTTTCACTGTATCAATTAGCACTCCCGTCTCATCAGCCCTGCCACAAGCTAAATTGAGAATGGAAATCCTTGATGGAAAGGAAACTCCGGCAGCACTGAACAAACGCCCCAAGAGCTCTCCCAACCTCTGAATATCCCCATCAATTCCGGGAAATGAAAACGGAAGCCGCTGGATTAACCCGACTTTATTCATCCAATAGTGGAATACTCAGTTTCAAAAACACCTTGGGAGAGATCGTGAAAAATTCTGATTCCGAATCTATCTTCCCATAAACTTGCCGCGTCTTTGGGTCTGCTGTCAAAAATAACGCTTGGGATTTCGTTCCTATCGTATCTCCAAACTTATCAACTGTGTTCTCATTTGTAATGAAGACCAAGTCTGGCTCTTTTAGCACTGAACTTGCCACTGGGTCCGTTGAAGAAAGCCATTTGGAGACTTCGAGATTCGCAACAACTTCGAGCACGAGATTCGCAAGAGCAGGATCTAGTTTTGAAGTCACTTCCTTACCTTCTTGGAAAGCTTCCCATTTATCAGCAAGGAAATTGTAACGCATCTCCATTGGTTCTTCTTGCCCTCTTTGACGTATCAGCTTCTGCAAATCGACTCGGCTAACGGACCAAAGCCGTCCGTGCCTCCACTCGTGAGGCAAGGTTGCAATTTTATCGAGAAAGTCCCGCTCCAAGCGCATCACAGTGGCGCTATCCTCACGCTTGGCGAAGAGGTCTCCATTCAAATTCATACCAAACTGAATAGTCAGTGACTGGTTATTTTCTGCTAGAAAGCTTAATTGAACAATTGGACGGTCCAGCCCCCATGGAGACAAATCATCAGGCGCTGCATCCGTTTCAAATGAATCCACGCGTGTATCGGTGACCGCTTTTAGCAGCTCGTAGAGCCGTTGTTCGTTCGCCTCCTGCCCCTCTCCTTTGATGGTCGCGATCCACGGAGCGGGAGGTTGACGTGAAACTAGAATCTTGGGGGCAGTAGCTGATTCAATGGAGATTTCACGAACAGAAGCAATATTGAGATTCGTCAGAGTTCGATCGCGAAGATCGTTGACCGTGAGGGGTAGCTCGGAGATCGACGTAATACCGGGCTCAGCCCTCAGAGGCAAAGCAAACAGGGCCTCAGGGCGATCGCTTACAATCGCTTTCGCCGTCCTCGCGCTTGCATCCTCGGGCGTGAAAATTTGCAGAACAGTCTCCTCTGTCTCGCCAAAAGAAGTGATTGCGATCAGTTGGGTCTCCAGGCGGGCGCCATTTGAAGGCAGGGTCACTTCGGAGCGATTGGAAACTTCTAGTGCCCGAAGGTCAAAAAGTCCCTCAAACAGGATTTTGATTGCCTCGGGGTTGGTCGCCAAGTCTAGAGGCTTCACGATACGCCAAGGCGAGAACGGATTTTTGCGCTCCAATGTGAGCTCACCTTGGGCCGTCCTTAACCGTAGTTTATGAAGCTTCAGTGGGTTGAAATAAAATGGGCGATGATCGCGCAGACTGCTAAATCCATCCTTAAATAATGGCAGGATATTTCCAGTCGCGGCATACACATGACTTTTACGACCACGCTCAAGTGGTATTAGATAAGTTGTAGCAATAGGCTGCGGCTCCTCTCCGCTTGGCAGGTGCTGCCAAGGTGTCTCACGCCCAAGCCGAAAAAGCGCCATCCTCTCTCCTTCCGCATCTTCAATCCGGACCTCGTTACTCGCAGGGCTAAGACCAGCAGTGACCGAATCCAGCTTATCACGGGGAACCAGATCTTCCACTTGGGTGGTGTCTACGAAAGCAAGGATGGCCAAGGCTGCGCGTCCATCCATGCGGTCATCCCAAGGTGAGGTCGCCTGCCAACCTGCTTCTGTCTTCGTGAAATGCGCCTGCAAGGCTCCTGATTTCAACCGGATTGAAGTCGCTTTACTGGGATCAAAATCTGGGTAGATTTTCGCTCCCAATTCAACTGAAGGAGAGCCCAGAATTCGGTTCAGATCACCATCGCGGAAGTGCCAAAAAGCCACTACCCCAAGACCTACAGTCATGAGTAGGATGAAAAATGTGGAAACGTAAGAGCGCACGAAAAAATCGTTAGGTTCGGGTGATAAAAGCGATGCCCTCGGCTTATGAGCGCCTCGCTGAGTAGACCAACCCACCCACCAATAGGAATGTGAGTGGTAGGAAAAATAGATTCAAGCGGTTGATAAAAGAAACTTGGACATCGAGCAGAGGCAGTTTGTAAGTCCCGATTGTACGTGGTGCCAGACCAGCTAAAGATTCGCGATGCACCAACCAATTCGCAGAAGAAGCTAGAAAATCAATATTCTCAGCCCGTTGCATCTCAGGCTTGAGAAAATCCGTATTGGAAAGGATAACCATGCGCGAAGTATCGGCCGCGAAGCGGTCATCATTCGAAGCTCCTCGGGTGATTGCTGCCGCAAGATAAAGCGGAGTCGAATAATCCTTAAAGCGATCAAACGTCTCACCTGGGTTTTCATCTTTATCGGTGATTTTCCCAAAATCTGTTTCTCCCCAAAACTCATCCGCCGCACGAATCAGGGGGACAGGAGCAATCTTCCGCATTCCCAAGTCGTCTGCGCCCTCTCTAATATCCAGAGAAGAAGAGGCCCCCTCAAACACCGCCGCCTTTCCAGACAAATCCTTGAGAAATGGTATGCCCATAGTGAACTGACCTCGGACCGTCGTGATCACACGATTCCCATCTTTGGAGATGATGCGGTCACCCTTTGGAGTAACTCCTTTCGAGCGCAGGAAAATTTTCAGACTTGGAGGGCACTCTCCAGCTTCTAGCAAAATAAGTAAGGCCGAGCGTGGAGAATTCCAATAAGCATCCAGAGTCGCGATCTCTTGTTCCGAAAAATCATATTTGGGAGCAATGATCGCCAGTCCATTCACTTCAGCCGGGACTTCGGAAAGGCCCGATAAATTTGCGGGAATCAGTTGGATATTCTGATAGCGCAGAGTCTCTGCAAGATTAGCCCATGGGGAGTCTTCCCCTTCAGAGTCGATTCTCGATTTGTCCGCAAGAAAAAGCAACGTTCTCGGCTTGCCTTCAATAGCTTCAACTAAGCGGGCAGTGAGAATATCTTCCGCTCGGAAACTACGAGGCCTGCGTTGCCCGTCTTTGCCAACCTCGAACGTGACCATCTCTTCGACTAATGCCAGAGTGATGTGTGGGTTCAGAGCCGGGTCACCGCCAATCGTTTCGTTGATAACAGGATCATTCTCACTCGGCCGCGCGTCGATCAGCACAAGATCTCGCACTAAGGCCAGATCATATGTCGCGATGAATTGCTGGGTGCGATCGGGTGAACGAATGGGATCAATAACTTCTAATTCGATTTTCCCACCGGACGCTCGCTCGTATTCCTCAGATAGCGCACGAACACGTTCATAAAAAGGCGATGAGCGCCTACATACCAAGCTCCACTTCACAGGGCGCTCGCGCCCACTCAACGCTTGGCCACCCAGATAGTTTTTAGAGGACGAAGCGAGCGAATAGTCACCGGACCTCGAAAAATCAGCCGTATAATGAACCTTTGAGGATAAATAATTTAGAAACACCATACCAAGAAGCAAAAGGGCAACTTGAAAGATGGAGAGAAAGCCTAATCCAAAACGGTTGGGGCGTGAGGAGCGTTGGGGCAGCGAAGGCATCTGAGCGGAATTTCTAAAAGGTCTGGGTGACTGCGGAGCCTAGGGTTTCCAGCGGCGTAGTTCAATCACTTGGAAAGTAAGAAACAGCACAAAGCCTGTTGCGGAAAGGTAATAGATGACAGGTCTTGAGTCGATCAAGCCGTTGGCGAAATAATGAAGGTGCCTCTGGGAAGACATGTAGTGGAACAGCCCAGAGCCCGCGAAAGACTCGCCCCAAATCACTGTCACAAAGCCTAGAAAATAATGAACTAGCAGGATCGAAATCGTTATGATCCCAGCAATGATCTGACTCGAAGTCAGCGCTGAGGCAAGACAGCCAACAGCAGTGAACGCGCAGCCCATCAAAAAGATGATTAAGAAGCTGCCCCATAACGCTCCTTCCGAGTAAGCCGGAGGAATGTCAGTAAACAATGAGAAAAACTTAAACTGCAGCCATACCGGAATCCAAAGAATACAATAGAAAATCAAAGCCGAGAGATATTTCGACATCACCACCTGCCAAGTGCGCACCGGAGCGGTAAGTAAGGTTTCCATGGTGCCGCTGCGCTCCTCATCCGCAAACAAGCGCATTGTGATCAACGGGAAGATGAACAAGAAGGAAAACCAGAAAATCGGGTTGTGAAACGTCACATACACCAAGCTGTCCACCACTGGAGTATCACGAAAGCCCTTCATCGCTGATGAAATCGCAACTCCCTGCATCAGAACGACAAACGCTAACACCACCCAACCGAATGGAGTGAAGAAATAGGTATTCAGTTCCTTGCGAGTAAGGATACGGAGGATGCGCATAAAGTGGAAGATGCAACGCTCACAGCGATCCGTCCAACCTAGAAATGAAATCGATTGGAACCGTGACAATTCACGGCCTTAGGATATCACTACTCGATTGAATTTTTCGTCGACGAAGCGGAGAATGAGCTCCTCTACCGGTTCACATTCGAGGCGTTGGATCGCCTCAATTGAGAAGCCGCGTGCGATGAGTTGCCGGGCCTGATCAGCATCGATACCACGTGCCTGAAGATAGAAAATTTCATCGTCGGCAATCTGTGCTGAAGTTGAACCATGCGAGCACTTCACTTGGTCCGCGTTGATTTCCAAACCAGGCATTGAGTTCGCTTCGCAATGATCTGTCATCATGAGGTTCCGGCAGGTTTGATAGGCATCCGTGTGGTGCGCTTTTTCATCTACTAAGATTAGCCCGGAAAAGATCGTCTTTGAATGTCCGTAGAGCGTGTTTTTATAAAGCAGATCTGAATAAGCACCTTCTGATACATGGTGTTGATACGTGCGTTGGTCGAACTCCTGTTCGTGATCTGGTAGGCAAACGCTCAACATATCGGAATGAGCTCCCGGACCCTCGAGCCTCGAAAGCGACTCATTGCGAATCCATGCACCACCTGTGTTTAGAATGAACCCTTTCGCCCGCGCGTCGCGGTGCGTTGAGGTCTCATTGATCGAGATCATGCGGCTGACCTCGTTCAGCGACTGAATTGCAACGTAGTCGAGGCTAGAGTTCTTACCTGCGCAGAGATCATTAAAAGCGATCGCAAGACCAGCGACTTGCTCGTCGACCGAACGGAATATGTCTATCACGCGAACTTTGGATGAAGTTTCCGTAATGATTAGGGTGTGAGGAAATGTCGTCACACCGCCGGAAATCCAGTGATGCACTTCAATGACACCTTCAACTTCTACCTTTTCGGGGACATAAACGAACAAGCCGTTCTTCACCGACGCCTCGTGGAGCGCCGCATATTTGGCAGAACCGAGACGAGTCTCACGAGTCATGAAGTGTTTCTCCACCAACTCAGGATGCTTGGAAAATGCTTCTCCAAGTGGCAAACAGATAACGCCTTCTGGAACCGCAGTTTCAGCTAAAATTATTTCGTCGTTTAGAAAAACGAACTTAGCTGCAGTGTTCTCCACACCGGTCGAGCGTTTGATCAAATCCGTTCGATCAAACTCGCCGGCCACGCCAGAAAGATTATCAAAGTTGAGCTGTTTGATGTTCGCGAAACGCCATTGCTCGTCACCGCGCTTGGGCTTGGGAGTTTCTTCGTAGCGCTGTTTCGCTGCTTGCTGGCGTGCTTCTAGCCAAGATGGGACGGTTGAAGTCATATAAAATAAATACTGTTTATTAAAAGAATGAGATGGATTTGGGCAAACTGCCCTGGTTACCACTACCCAACGGAGCCTTCCATTTCCAGGTCGATCAGGCGCTTGAGCTCAACCGAATACTCCATCGGAAATTCTCTAACGAGATCGTTGATGAACCCGTTGACAGCAAGAGACATCGCTTGTCCCTCATCCAGCCCCCGCTGTTGCATGTAGAACAGCATTTCTTCGGACACTTGTGAAACCGAAGCCTCATGTTGTGTCGCGTGGCGATTGCCCTTCACTGTAATCGCAGGATAAGTATCAGTCCGCGAGTTGCTGTTGATCAGAAGAGCGTCACACTCTGTATTATTTTTACAGCCTTTGAGGTGCTTTGGAATAAGCACTTGCCCGCGGTAAGTGGATCTGCCCTCGCCCACGGAAATGGATTTTGAAACCACGTTCGATGTCGTATTGTCAGCAGCGTGAATCATTTTCGCACCTGTATCTTGGTGCTGATTGTCATTCGCTAAAGCGATGGAAATAACCTCTCCGCGAGCTCCCTCGCCCTTCATGACCACTCCGGGGTATTTCATGGTCAAGCGCGAACCGATATTGCAATCGATCCATCTGATTTCTGCGTTTTCCATCGCCAGTCCGCGTTTGGTTACGAGATTGAAGACGTTTGATGACCAGTTTTGAACCGTAATATATTGGATCTTTGCGCCTTTTAGAGCGACCAGTTCCACCACCGCTGAATGCAGTGTCGCAGTCTCGAATTTCGGTGCCGTACAACCTTCCATATACATGACCTCAGCGCCTTCGTCAGCGATGATTAGGGTGCGTTCGAACTGACCGAATGACTCCGAGTTGATACGAAAATACGCCTGCAATGGCTGCTTCAACTTCACGCCCTTAGGTATGTAGATGAAAGAACCACCGGAGAAGACCGCGCTGTTGAGCGCGGAGAATTTATTGTCGCCAGTTGGGATGACTTTGCCGAAATACGGACGGAAGATTTCCTCGTGCTCTTTGAGGCCCTCAGCTGAGGTTACGAAGATCACGCCCTCTTTCGAGAGTTCTTCCTTCATGTTGGAGTATGCGGCTTCGGAATCATACTGAGCCTCAACTCCGGCGAGGAATCCTCGCTCTTGCTCGGGAATTCCCAATCTTTCAAATGTTTCAAGAACTTCTGGTGGGACCTCGTCCCAAGTGCGCTTGGGTTTTTCTCCATCCGATAGATAGTAACGAATTTTGTCGAAATGGATATTCTCTAGGTCTTTCGTAGCCCAGCCCGTTGGCATCGGCTTTTTCTCGAAAGTAGCCAAGGCCTTATGTCGGAATGTGCGGACCCAATCAGGATCTTGTTTCACATCACAGATGTAATCTACGGTCTTGGAGGACAACCCCCAGCCGGCATCGAATTTGTGGTTTTCCGGGAATCGGAAATCCCCCTTGCTTTGGTCGATGTTGATCGCATCTTGCGTATCTTCATCGAGCACTGCGCTTGCTGTTTCTTGAAATGACATTTTGAAATTTTGCTAGTTAGGAATTTTGAGAAAGTCGTATTTTAGGCAAGAGCGGGCTCTTGTTTGAGGAACTCGTAGCCATTTGCTTCAAGTTCATGTGCCAGCTCCGGACCACCAGATTTGACGATCTGACCCTCTGACATCACGTGAACTTTGTCTGGTTGAATGTAATCCAACAGGCGCTGGTAATGAGTGATGAGTAGGAAACTCCGGTCAGTAGTCCGCATTGAGTTCACACCCCGCGCTACGACTTTCAGTGCGTCGATATCCAGTCCAGAATCGGTCTCATCTAGGATGCAATATTTTGGGTCCAACATGATCATCTGGAGGATCTCATTGCGTTTTTTCTCACCGCCAGAGAAGCCTTCGTTCACCGCGCGACCGGTAAATTTACGATCCATTTCGAGGAGATCCATTTTCTCGTAGAGCGATTTGTAAAATGCAACTGCGTCGATATCTTCACCTTTTGGAAGCCGTGCCTGCAGTGCTGCACGGATGAAGTTCGCATTTGAAACACCGGGAACTTCGTTTGGATACTGAAACGCTAAAAAGATACCAGCACGAGAGCGCTCGTCGATGGCGAGTTCGGTAATGTCTTTCCCATCGATGAGAACCCTGCCTTTGGTTTGAATATAAGATTCATGCCCGGCAATCACTTTCGATAGGGTCGATTTACCGGAACCATTGGGTCCCATGATGGCGTGTGTTTCGCCTGTTGGGATCTCGAGGTTGACGCCTCTGAGGATTTCAGTGCCGTCTTGGAGGGTTGCGTGGAGGTCTTCTATTTTTATGGACATAAAGGGATTCGATTAAGGATTGAAAATTGAAATTGGAAATTGGTTTAGGAATTTGAGAGCTGACCGCGCAGTGTTATCTCGACATCTTCGATGATGGTGTTCGGCGGCAAGTCTAGGAGATCTTGGAGATTCACTCCTGGCTTGAACTTCACATCGTGAATCGTGCCGGAACTCGCATCGTGAAAATGGCCGTGCTCGGCGAGGTTGGAGCAATATCTCGAAGGTTCGCGGTCAAAATTGACTTGGCGGACGACTTTGTGCTGAACCAGAGCTTCAAGAGAGTTGTAAACCGTCGCGAGCGAAACATTTGGAAGCGCCTCTTTGATTTTCATGAACACTTCGTTCGCGGTAGGGTGCGAGCGTTCACTTTTAAGGAAGCGATAGATCTCTTGGCGCTGCCTAGTCATTCGCAGGCCGTTGATCTCCTCAGTAGCTTCTTTACTTTGATTTGGAGTTGCGGACTTATTCATCTAAAAGGAATTTAGAATAGTTCTAGTTTGTATCAAGAACTATTCTAATTATTTTCACCAACCACTCGTATTAACCGGCTTTTTTATATTTTTTAAAAAATGACCTAAAAAAATCTTGCACGATGCGTCAATCCATGGTGGATTTCGCGCCCGTTCCAAGAGCGGACAGTAATTTTCACCTATTCGGTCATGGCCTACGCAGTAATCAAAACAGGCGGTAAACAATACCGCGTCCAAGAAGGCGACAAGCTCGACGTCGAGAAACTCGATGCAGCAGTCGATTCGGAAGTCACTTTCAGCGAAGTTCTTCTTCGCGGTGAAGGAGACAGTGTCACGATCGGCGCTCCGTTCATTGAAGGAGGCAGCGTGAAAGCTAAGGTTGTTGACCAGTTCCGTGGACCTAAAGGAATCGCTTTCAAATTCAAGCGCCGCAAAGGCTTCCATAAAACCAAAGGCTACCGCCGCCACATGACCAAGCTGGAGATTACCTCCATTGGCTAATCAAAATATTTAACTGACTTAATTTCATGGCCCATAAAAAAGGACAAGGATCCGTTAAGAACGGACGCGACTCACGCAGCAAACGCCTCGGTGTTAAAAAATTCGGCGGCCAAGCCGTGATTGCTGGAAACATCATCATCCGCCAGCGTGGAACCAAAGTCCATCCCGGCACCGGAGTTGGCTGTGGTAAAGATCACACACTCTTCGCTCTGACTGACGGCCAAGTGTTTTTCGATCGCCAAGGTGGACGCGTTAACGTGGTTGCTGCCGCGAACTAATCGACGGTTCGAGTTTTACTCAAAATTTCCAAGCGCCTCAGGTTTTCCTGTGGCGCTTTTTTATGGCGATCTATTCTAAGTATTTCAAACTAGGTTGCTTGGAAGATTTCCTTAAAGTCCATCCCTTCGGTGGTTTCTTCAAGCTTCCACTGGCGATCCATATTGAGTCTTACCGTTGCCAGATGCTTATGATGCCACTGATCCGGACCGATCATCGAAAGCAGCTTCCGACCCCGAACTTCGTAGAGATGGTAAGTTTGTCCGATAATCGGCTCAAAATTGATATCCGCCTCGTAGATGAGCTTATTCCAGTTGAAGTGGTCGATTGCCTCAAGGTAGGTCTCACGTATTTCCGTCAGTTTCTGTTGAAGGTCTCTCTCCACTTCCGAAATGCCTCGTGACTTAAATGAGCTAAGATCGTTGGGAATGATCTTCGGGCTCAGGGTTGAGACCGGATAAGGCATGAAGGCTTGGGAGACTTTTTGATCAGACATGATTTCAGGAAATGGGTGCTTCAATGGTTCCGCTAGGAACCTGCTTTGCGCAACAAAAAAACCGGACAACCCCGAGGGCTGTCCGGTTTCGAGAATTATCAAAAATTATTGTTCCAAAGGTCCGATAATCACTGGTGTGATAGAAGAACCCCATACCGTGTCAGCACCGGACTCCAGTAGTGTTTTGCTATTCGATCCATCACGAACAAGAATAGCTTCACCTGATTGGTTTATTGAAAGCGAATTGACGCTATTATCGATGCGGAGCACTACTGCTTTCTTGTCATATGGATCTGGATCGAACGTTGCTCCTCCAGGAAGCATTGGTGTAGCCACGATGACTCGGCCAGGATTACCAGCGGTGCTCAAGCCCTCACCTGCTGCTCTCATGAGGTAGCCAAAGCCAACTTCTCCAGCTTCAAGAGCGCTTGCGCCTTGGATGTTGCCATCTGGTTTGGTTCCACTAATTTCACTTTTCGCCCAAAACATAGTTTCAGACTGGGTAATATCAGCAGCCATAATCTGGCGGAAATAGTCGTTACTAGATCCAGATCCGAGAGTATAAGTCTGCTCGTTTAAAACCTCGGTGCTTGTGTCATCGTCTGGGAACGTTCCGTATTCAGTTTCGAATTCGAACATCGCAAGACCGATTTGGCGGGCGTTGTTGGTGGCCTCGGTCTGGTCGGCTTTTTTACGCTGACGAATGACCATTGGTGCGGTTAGTCCTGCCAATGAGGCAATGATGACGATTACGACGAGTAGCTCCACCAAGGTGAAGCCGCGTCTGGTATTGGAATTTGTTTTCATAATGGGTGGTGTGTTTGGTTTTTTATTATAGTGGACAATTGTCCGATTAATTATCTTTAAAAGGTTTTACGCTCCTAAAGTTAGTATCAACATACAATTATTGGATTCCGTTGCAAGTAGTTACTTTGACTCGGCCTCCTAAGCCGCCCAATTAATCAGCATTTCTCCCGAGCTTCTGAAGCGTCTCCAATTCGTTGTCAGTGATCGTATAGGGGCCTGAGTATTCCATCACCGAGTCCTTGGAAATATTGGCTCGGCAAACGTAGGCCCGGCGATATTGCGGATAATACACAGTCATGTAACGCTGCCCTCCTCTACGGGCCTCCCCGAGGTAGCGAGGATAGCCATTTTGCTTCAGTAAAAGAGCGAAATCCTCGTATTGCTCCGAGAGGGCTTGAACCCTTTTGAAGCCGAAACTTACGGGATTTTCTTCCACCAGCATGACACGGTCGTTAGACGCTGCGGTAGTCCTTTGGAGGTAATTACCACCGCAAGAATTAAGTAGCGCGCTGCCGATAGCTCCTAAGAAGAGTATTTTATAACGTAGTTGCATTGGATTAGGGGCTAAGTTTCAGCTTCTAGCTTTCCGATCTCTATCGATTATTTTCTGAACGGAACGTAGGCTCGGCCGGGTCCCTTCGGAATAAAGAAACATAGCCTTTTTGATTGGAACCAAGAATGCCACAGCAGAGTTAATTCCAATCAAATTACCACGTGCATCAATGAGTGGTCCGCCACTATCCCCCGGTTTCAGAGGGATGCCGATTTTAAAGCGCCGGCTGCCAGTAAATGAGCGTTCTGGTGCGAGATTCGTCCGAAGCTCTCCAGGCCCAGTTTTTTCGCCGGACACCACGCCGCCATGAATCACATTTGTGCCTATTGGTAGCCAACTGTCCGCTGCAGACCATTGGTAATAATTCGGCGTCTCCAACGGAATATGCAGGATCGCAAGATCTTCCCTGGGCGAACGCCAAACGACTCTAGCCTTTCTCACCTTATTATTTCCCACTCGACCATAAATCACAAAAATATTTCTTTCCGCTGCAGTGGCAAGAACATGATCTGCTGTCAGGAAATATCCATCGTTTGAGATTGGGGCAGCAGATCCACCGTCCGCATTGCCGGGTGCGCTGTTAATGGAAAAATTCTGCGTTGCCCAGTTGCCGAGACTGCTTTGGCTTGTGACGATAACCACTGACCGACGCTCGCTGACCAACCTCCGAGCAACCGCACCTGGAGCCTCTGCTGAGGCAGCTGAGGGCGGTGCAACTTGGCAGCCGTTTACGCAGATCGCCACCATTATCAGTAAATTTGATTTGAAAAAAGTCATGTTTCGCGTTCAGAAATTATTTCTGTTCCAGTGTTCCTATCGGTTTTCAGAAATCCTGCAAGAGAATGCCCATTGCCTTCCGGAATGGTGCCGCTACTGGAAGTTCAGAAATTCGGTCCGGTGTGATCCACTCCTCATCTGTTTGAAGACTAACAGACTGACTTGAGCTAATGGCATACACTTTCAAAGAAACCCGGTATCGAGTGATGGCATACATCGCCTCATAAATTTTCTTGAAGTCGCTGCACTCCTCAGCAGACCGCAGAGGTAACTTCCACAAACCATTCCGGCGCTTCCCGGACTCCATCTGAATGAGCACTCGGCCATCTGAGTCACGCGCCCAGATCGCGTGTTCTTCAATCTGCGTGATACTGCCTCTGGGCTTTTTATTTGGAAGCTGTGAAGGCTCGGAACATTGGCAGAATCGCGCAACGGGACAGCTCTCGCATGCCGGCAGTCCGGGCCGGCAAATGTTCTGACCAAGCTCCATCATCGCATGATGATGCCGTGATGGCCGTAATGGATCACAGAGCTCTAGAGCGCATTGTCGGTGTCTTTTGATCGTGATACCGGAATCGATCAGCGATGTATCGTCCAGTAACCTCGCAAATATACGCGATACATTTCCATCAACCAAACCCGAGCGTTGTTCGAAAGCGAATGCCATCAGCGCAGCGGCCGTATATGGGCCAACTCCGGGCAAAGCGAGAAGCTCAGCTTCTGTTTCTGGAAAAATACCTTGGTGTGATTTCAGGATCGTCCTAGCGGTCTCACGCAGCATGCGGGCCCTGCGGTAGTAGCCGAGGCCTTCCCAGGCCTTGAGTAATCCTTCATCATCCACTTCCGCCAAACTTTGGAGATCCGGAAATCTTTGGAGAAAGCGCGTGTAGTATCCTTTACTCAGCACGGTGGCCACCTGAGTCTGCTGGAGCATGATTTCCGAGACGAGCACAGGATAAGGCTCCCTCGTTCTGCGCCATGGATAGTCCTTACCCTCGCGTTCAAACCAATCTCCGAGCGCGCGGCGAAACTCCGGTTTCGCCTCCAGTGGGGAAACCTCAAAACGCGGCTTGAGCAAATCCATCAGCGTTTTTTTCTCAAACGCCTTCCCGAGAGACGGGTCGCGATCAAATTCGGGCAACCGGCATTCAATCGCAGCTGCTCACAGCTAGCTTCGATTTTTATCGATTGGCGGAGAGACTTAAAGCCCAACCGACGGCTGAGACAATCTGTCTGGTTATCCATATTTTCATCTTCGAATTCGACTACCTTGCCACAATCGATGCATACCAAGTGGTTGTGCGAAGGCTTATCGAGAAAGTTGGGATCATACGTGACTTGGTTTTCCCCCAGATCAATCTGCCTAAGGAGATCTGCCTCTACCAATAGCCCAAGAGTCCTGTAAACCGTTGCCCGAGACGTCTCGGCATCAACCTTCCGGACACGTTCAAACAATTCGTCCGCAGTGAAATGCTCATCACGCGAGAAAACCACATCAGCGATCTGCTCACGTTGAATCGTTCTCCTCAAACCCTTGCGCTTGATAAAATTGTCAAGTCGTTCCCTGATCTCAGCCTCCATCTAGCACTGAGATTACCTTCTCCGCAAAAAATGTAAACCACACGCATCTCTCGCGGAAAGATTCTGAGATTGCGCAGGGGATCGAGCCGACCCAGCATATAAACATCGCCGATGACTGGAGTTTCATCCAATTGCCATGAATAAATCTAACGAAGAATCGTCCAACTCACCACAAGGTCCTGACGGATCTTCCGGTGATGCCGCAGAAACGGCGGATTCTACCGAGGATTTCCGTCTGGTCAGCCTTGCTCAGAAGGGTGACATGCGCGCATACGACGAGCTTGTCATCCGACACAGAGGAAGAATTTACGCGATGATCAGAAACATGGTAAAAAACGACGCAGATGCTTGGGATTTATCTCAGGACGTCTTTATTAAAGCATGGAAGGCACTCCCGCGCTTCCAAGCGCGCGCACGTTTCTCCACTTGGTTATTCCGCATCTCGCACAACGTGGTCTACGACTGGGTTCGCAAACGTAAGATCGAAAGCAGTGGCGAGCTCAACGACGAAACTTTTGATCGCGACAGCATTGATCTCTCCGCGAGAACCGCCCCTGCGCTGATTGAGGCTCCCGATGAAGCCCTCTCCAATACCGAACTGCGCGGAAAAATCAGCGAAGCACTTGGAAAGCTCAGTCCAGAACACCGCGAAGTGGTGATGTTGAAAGACGTTCAAGGCCTCGCCTACAAGGAAATCGCTGAAGTCATGGATTGCACCATTGGCACCGTGATGAGCCGCCTCTTTTACGCCCGCAAAAAACTACAAACCATTCTAAAAGATGAATACGAATCCCGATGAAACCAAACTAGCCATGTGGCTGGATGACGAGCTCAACGGCACCGATCTAGCGGAAATGGAGACTTGGGCTGAAACCCAACCCGAGCAGATCGCCGCCCGCGATGAGCTCAGAAACTACAAAACGCTCATGTCTGAGAATATTCCGGCAAGCGAGGATCCTCCTTACCCCGATTTTTTCGTTACCCGTGTGAATCAAGGCATTCGGGAGCTTGAAGAGGCTGAACAGGGATCTTCTACTCCAACCAAGCAAGCCAGCGGAACACGTTTCTGGAAGTCTTGGCTGATGCCCATCGCCGCATGTGCAGGGATGATCTTGGCGTTTTCAATCGGCCGTCAAAGCAGCGATCAAAAAACCATTTCCACCGCCTCCCAAACTTCTCAAACCAAGCAATCTCCGCTGGTCTACACACCCGAAGAGGGCGTTGCCGCAGAGTGGGTCTCAAACTCAGACAGCATAGCATCCCTAATTGTCCTGAGAGGAATTTCCGCGATACCAGATTCGACTGATTTCTCCGAAACCGTCTACGTTCCAACAGTTCGTGAGGCAGACCGAACTGCAACACTCGATGCGACACCCTCAAACACCAAGGCCCAATGAGTCACGTTTCCCATCTGATACTTACTTGGGGAATATTCGCGATGGCGGTATCTTCCTTGAACTCAGTTCAGGCCCAGACCGATCCGGGCCGCGAGGAAATTGGCAAGCTGGCAGTGGCCGTATATTATGCAACCAACGGTGACCCGACAGCAGCAGGAGAGCGGGCAGAAGAGATTTCATCGGAAACGAAAGCAAGTCTCAGACAGCTCGAGAGCCTCAAATTCGCTCACTACCGCGCCCTCGGTGCGGAAACGCAGTCTATTCTCAAAGCGTATGAGAACTGGGCCCAACCACTGAAGCCATCCGAAGAAATTCTCGTGCGTTTCGAGGCTCGTTCAAAACCCAAGCTTGATTCCATTTCAGTCGATCTAGAGTTATGGCTAAGCCGCAAGAAAATCCTCAAAACCGATGTTTCACTAAAATTCGAACAACCCCTTTATATGCTGGGGCCTGAATGGCGTGGCGGTTTTCTAATTATTGCGATCACGCTTGCGGACAAATAGATCTGAAGCTTAGGTCTTTGTAATGAAACTTTTCCTCTGTCTACTTTTTGCTCTCACAGCCATTGCTCCAGCCACAGATCTTCAATTCGAGAAAGAGCTCAACGAAGTTGACGTGGCACTTGATGCAAAGCTTGTCATCAGCGAATTCAAGTTCACAAACGCCGGTTCCAAGCCGTTGAAAATCCGCCACGCAGATGCGGGGTGCTCGTGCTTGGCGGTCGAATTCGCCAATAGTAAAGCAACCTACGCCCCGGGTGAGTCGGGCGTCCTCCGTGCGACTTTTGAAATCGGGCGATACCAAGGCACGGTTGATAAAGAGATTCAAATTTGGCTCGCAGGTGACCCCGATGAAAAACCTTCTTCAAAGGTCACTCTCAAAATCCATATTCCAGTTGTCGTTTCGCTCGAACCCAAAACCCTGAAATGGGAAGTCAACTCCCCACTGGAAACAAAAACCATGCTGGTTGAAATGAATTACCCTAAACCCATCCATATCAAAACCGTGGAGACAAGTAATTCAGATTTCTCAGTTAAGCTTAAGGTCATCGAGAAAGGGAAAACATACGCCGTCGAAGTTACCCCACGGGAAACGGTTGGGCAGAAACTATCCATCGTGAGAATCGAAACAGATCTGGAGCTTGAAAAATATCGGCTCCTTCAAGGGTTTGCGGTAGTGCGTAAAACTGAAGAGAAGCCATGAGCTCGGCCATCTTGCAATTGGCCACTATTTTCGCCGTCTCACTTGCGGTCGCGGGCCTGACCTGGCTAGCCAAGCCGATCGACCTCAAAACCCCGCCCACAGCTACCGTGTGTGATCCAGCAGCGATAGCTGAAGATGAGATTTGTTTCAGCGATATTCCTGATGGTGCGCTGATGATTGACGCCAGATCACGCGGCGAGTGGCAAGAAAATGGACTGCCTGATTCCCTGTTGTGGAATTTCGACCCGAAAGAGAGTCAGCAAGAGTTCGAAGCTCAAGCCGCACTGCAAGTGCTTGAAGCGCCCTTCGTCGTGGTCTACTGCGGGAGCGAAGCTTGTGGCACCAGCCGCCAAGTAGCCGATCGAATTCGCGAACTTGACTTAGGACCACCGATCAAAGTTCTGCACGGCGGTTGGCATGCCATTTCAGGTAGTCATTTAGATGAAAAATTTGAATGAAACCTGTCGCTATTTCCGTAAAACTTGCATCAGCAGGATACGCATGCAGGTAACGAAAGAATTCTATTCAGAAAGTAACTGAGCATTTGCAGTCTCATGAACACCGCAATCGGAAGAAAATTGATTTAACACCAGAAAAATGGCTACCATTACAAAACGTGATTTGGTTTTAAAAATCACCAACGACCTAGGAGCAAAAGGAACCCTCATCAATCAAAAGGACGTTCAAGAGGTCGTTCAGTGCTTTATTGATGAAATTACCGAGAAGCTCGCCCAAGGCGACTCGGTCGTGCTCAGAAACTTCGGAGCCTTCCAAGTCCGGGAAGTCGCCGCCAAGGTTGGGCGCAATCCAAAAAAACCTGATATTGAGGTTCACATTCCCGCCAGAGCCTCAGTGAAGTTTAAGCCAGGTAAGGAAATGAAAGAAAAAGTCGCCACCACTCTTCAACTGATCCGAGAGAACAAATCCGTTGATAGCTAATGATGTTTCATGCTGGACTACCCTAAGCATGAGTTACCCATTCGCTGCGATCATCCGCTTTGCCATTCTCGCCACGGTCATTGGCTCTCTGAGCTCGTGCTTCTCCAGACCCAGCGGTTACGATGGTTATAAAAATAGCCCTTACACCGTTCGCGGGGAAAGATATTACCCGCTGAGCGTCAATCAAGCGCTCGGCTTCGAGGAGACAGGTATCTGCTCGTGGTATGATGAATCGAGATTCTTCGGACTCAAACGCGGAAACACTGCAATCGGTGAAAAAGTTCAGCCCTGGCATTTAACTGGAGCGCATAAAACCCTCCCCCTCCCTGCATTGGTGAAAGTCACCAACCTCTCGAACGGGAAGTCAGTCAAAATTCGTATCAACGATCGGGGTCCTTTTATTCCCGGCAGGCATCTTGATGTAACCCCAAGAGTGGCGAAAAAGCTCGGCTTCTACGAGGATGGCCTGACTACAACGAAGATCGAAGTCCTTTCGGTTGGAGACGGTCAATACCGCAGGAAATCAAAACGAGGCTTTCTCTTTTGGTGAAAACCTAGGGAAGCCAAGGCTTGTTACATCCACTTTCACAAGGCAGCCTTTCGCAGCAATCTGCAATGAAGGACAGGATAGATGAACTGGAGCAATGGGGGGCCGATGTTATCTTCGGCCGTGCTAAAGGATTCCGAGCAAGCCTGGCGAGAGCATTGATGCTCGGGCTGTCAGGAATTTTTCGCGGTCTTGTTCAGCTGCGCATCGCGCTTTTCAGACATGGTTTGAAACCCCAGGAATATCTCGGCGTGCAAGTCATTTCCGTTGGCAACTTGACTGTCGGAGGGACCGGTAAAACTCCCGTCGTAGAGCTTCTCGCACGAACATTGAGGGATAAAGGGCGCAACGTTGCGATTCTCTCGCGTGGATACAAAAGCAAGAAACTCGAGCAAAAACAAAAGTGGAAGAATCAACAAGGAAGCCTCATTCCCAGCGACCAGATGCCAAAGGTCGTCTCCACCGGATCCGCGTTACTGCTTGATTCCAAGTTCGCTGGTGATGAGCCGTTCATGCTTGCCAGAAATCTGGAAGGAGTCGCGGTCATCGTGGATAAAGACCGCGTCAAAGGAGCTCGCTTCGCCACTAGCCAATTGCAGGCAGAAACCCTGATTCTTGACGACGGCATGCAGAATTTCGATCTCGCCCATTCCATCGATATCGTTCTGATTGATTCCCGCTCACCCTTTGGCACAGAGGCCCTGTTGCCACGTGGCACCCTGCGCGAGCCGCCGAAAAACCTCCGCCGCGCCAGTTTTATCTTAATCACCAAATGTGACGGCACCTCGAACGCAAAACTGATCAATCGAATCCGCAAGTACAACCCCACAGCGGAGATCATCGAATGCGCTCACGGCCCTCAGTATTTAGAAAATCTCTACACCCGGGAGCGCATGCCATTGAGTATGTTGCAGGATAAATGGGTCGGTGCCATTAGCGCGATTGCGGTGCCGGAAAATTTCGAACGCTCTCTACAGAAACTTGGAGCTCGCGTTGAGATCAAGCGACACTTCTCTGATCATCACCGCTTCAGCCGCCGCGACGTGGATCGTTTCATGCAGCGCTGTATTGAGCGTGATATGGAAATGATACTCACTACTGAAAAGGACGCAGTCCGCTTCCCGAGGCCCACCGAAATCAATGTCCCAATTTATTTTTTGCGAATCGAAGTCGAGATACTCTCCGGCAAAGACGCATGGGATCACCTCATTTCACTCATCTGTCACCCCACTCCGGTAACTGACGCCACATTGAAAACGGTCGGAGCCTATCGCATTTAATACCCAGAATGCATACGCGAACCAACCACAGGACCAAATTGTCTCTTGGCAGAACCAATCCGTGCTCTAAACCATAACCATGCTCACGTTAGGAATTCTTGGCTCCGGCTCCGGCAGTAATATGCAGGCGATCTTGGACGCGATCAATGGGGGCCACCTTGAGGCCCGCATCGCCCTCGTTCTCTCTGATAAGCCAGATGCACTCATTCTTCAAAGAGCCGCCAAAAACGGCATTCCTCACGCGGTAATTGAATGTGCCGGGCACCGCAATAAATTCCCGCAAACAACGCAGCAGGAAACTGCCACGAAACTCAAACAGGCCGGAGTCGATCTCGTTTGCCTCGCCGGCTTTATGCGATTGGTCAAAGCGCCGCTGCTAGATGCGTTTCCATCGAGAATTCTAAACATCCATCCCTCGCTGCTCCCGGCATTTCCAGGAGTCGCCGCATGGGAGCAGGCCGTGAATGCCAAAGCTAAGGAGACCGGAGTTACCGTCCATATCGTAGATTCTGGAATGGATACCGGCCCAATAGTGCTTCAGGAGGCGATGAAAGTGAACGCTGGAGAAACAGCCGACCAGCTGCACGCACGCCTGCAGATCGTCGAGCACCGCATCTATCCATTGGCAATTGGACAATATGGCAGCACCATTGACTTATGATTTCCGCCACTGCTCTCAAACCTCTGCACAATCATCTGGCCTCAACAGTGATTGGTGCGGAGAAGCCTGCTGAAATGCTTCTCACGGCCCTTCTCGCAGATGGCCACGTGCTCATCGAAGGAGCTCCCGGCATCGGCAAAACCACTCTCGCCAATACCCTCGCCCTCGGAATGGGTGGCGTTTTCAAAAGGGTTCAGTTCACTCCCGATTTACTTCCGGCAGATTTAATCGGATACAACCTTTTCAGGTCTGACAAAAGCGCTTTTGAATTCATTCCCGGGCCGGTCTTTTCAAACTGCCTCCTAGCAGACGAAATCAACCGCACCTCACCCCGCGTTCAATCTGCCCTGCTGGAAAGCATGAATGAAGGCCGCGTGACCATCGATGGAGTGAGCCATATTCTGCCAAAACCATTCATGGTGATCGCCACTCAAAACGACACACATACAACCGGAACATTCCCACTGCCCGAGCCCCAGCTGGATCGATTTTTACTGTCCTTGGAAATGTCTCTACCAGACGCGAAAACCCAGACCGAGATCGTCCTCGCTCATGCCTCCGGTGAGGCACGGAAGAATAAACAAACTGACTTCGGACTCGATGGAGAAACCATCCGCGAGCTGCAAGCCGCTGCCGCTGAGCTCCCAGTATCGAGAGCGATCGCTGAATACATCACCGCTCTCTGCGAGAATCTGCGCAAGATGGCAGGGAGCAAGCAAAGCGTTTCCATCCGCGCATCGCTGGCGGTCTTACGTGCAGCCAGAGCCAATGCGTTCCTAGAGGCAGCTCCGGCCGTTTACCCAGATCACGTTCAGGCAATATTCGCAGCGACCATGCGCCACCGAATTCTATCCGATCAAGATCACGATCCCATGGAGCTGATCGACAACGCTCTCAGTAAAACTCAAGTTTCTTGAGATTATAATCCATTGGGGAAATCAACGCTGATTGCTCTAATCAGGCGAGAAATTGGTATCAATCGTTTCTGGAATCAAATTTCCAGCTTCGCTAGTTCCGGTCTCGGGCGACACCACCGTATCGGGCTCTGGACCCGAAACAGAATTTGAACCGGTGACCAAATCAGTCTCTTCGTCATTCTTCCCAAGGCTAACCATCACCGCTGGGACATAACCAACCTCACCGCTATCGAGCTCCACTTTTACGAATTCAAAGCCAGGAGTCACAACCTTCATCACCGTCCCACGATCAAAAAGCTTATCTGCCAGTTGGTCACCCTTTGGCTCTTTTTCGTAAAACACGGTATTGTCTGCCACTGCCGTTACGAACTGGCCGGGGCTCAAATCGAGCGTCAGATCGCGTCCGATACTAGGCGAAAGCCGCGGGTTCAACTCCGGCGCTGAACCAGGGCCTCTAGTGCCTGGGCACGAAACCAAAGCCAATAAGAGCGGAGAAAGCAGAAGAATCATCTTTTTCATAACTCGCTGAAAACTGACAGGATGCGCCTGAGCGGTCAATGGGTTTCAGAACGGGCAGCCACCACCACCACCCAAGAAAAGCCCAAGCGGCTATTTCCAGCTTTCATGCGCACGCCGCTACGCTTAACTCACCACATGCGCGTCCTCGCCATTGATCCCGCGGTAAGAAATACCGGTTACGCTATTCTTGAGGGAGATCCACGGAAACCCAGCGTGATCGTTTACGACGTGATTTCCGTTCCGAAAAAAATACCACAGTCGGGAGCTCTTTCTGCGATACGCACGCATCTCGTTCACCTTATCGAGCAGCACCAACCAGACGAGATCGCCGTCGAGGGCATCATCTATGTCCAGTCGCATCGCACCGCGATATCGATGGGAGCCGCGAGGGCCGCAGCCATGATCGCTGGAGCGGACCACGGCCTGCCAGTTTACGAATACTCACCAAAAAAAATTAAACTGGCTGTTGTCGGGAAAGGCACCGCAGGCAAAGACCAAGTCGCCTTCATGGTGAGAGCCTTGCTCGGCCTTGCCGAAACTCCACCTTCAGATGCGGCGGACGCCCTCGCCATTGCCCTCGCACACCTCCAAGCATCCGATCCTTTGCGAGCGAAGCTTTTGGATCGTAGGCTGATTTGATCTCAGTCTTAAAAGAGACTACCATGAGCCAATGACCGATTGGAACCAACGCTACGAGACGCAGGACACCCCTTGGGAGAAAGGGCTACCCGCTCCTCCTCTCCTAGAATTTCTCGAAAGAGACGGACCCTCCGTTTGGGGTGAAGGCCGCGTACTCGTTCCAGGATGTGGGACAGGCCATGATGTTCGAGCGCTAGCAGCGGCGGGATGCAAACCCCTCGGCCTAGATCTCGCGCCGAATGCTCTCGAACTCGCACGAGCAAACCCAAAAGTTGGCGCGGAAACCTACGAACTCGGGGACTTCTTGGATCCCGCATGGCGCAAAAATAAATCATTCAATGCGATTTTCGAACACACCTGTTACTGCGCGATCGACCCCTCGCGCCGTGACGACTACGCCGCCGCATGCGCCGAACTGATAGCGCCGGGCGGCCACTTGGTAGGAGTGTTTTTCCTCACTCCCAACGACCCGGGAGAAGAGAACGACGGCCCACCTTTCAATGCCTCAATACCAGAGCTCGATGCGCGGTTTACCTCCGCATTCGAACGCGTCGACTCTTGGGTCCCGGCGCTGAGCTACCCCGGACGCGAGGAACGGGAATGGTTCGCGATTTATCGGCGCTTGGCATGATACGCTCGATTCAGCTTGCTGGAAAAATTCAGCCCCCGTTAATACCCATCCCATTATGAAACGACAGGCGCCTGAAGCGATCCAACTCATAGAACCGCTTGCCTATCAAGCTGGGCTGGATCTTCAGGAAAAAACTGTTTCCGACATCCTCTCCGGAGAAGGTAAAGACACGCTTTTTCTATTGGAGCACGAACCGGTTTACACAATCGGCAGGCTTCGCGATCAGTCATCTCTACGCTCAACCGCATCGCTCCCGCATCCGGTTTTCGAGACCAATCGCGGAGGCCAGGCAACCTATCACGGTCCCGGGCAACTCGTTGGTTACCCCATTCTCGATTTAAATTATCGCAGCCGTGATCTCCATCTTCACCTCAGACTTATTGAGGATGCTCTCATCGCCGCCTGTGGTGATCTCGGCGTGCAAGCAGGCCGCCGCGACGGCATGACAGGCGTATGGGTCGAAAACCGTAAACTCGCCTCCATCGGTGTCGGGGTCCGAAAGTGGATTTCCATGCACGGATTTGCCATCAACGTCACACGCGAAAGCCTTCCGCCCTTTCTTTCCATTACACCCTGTGGGCTGGATGGAGTCAGCATGACCTGCCTCGCTGCAGAGACAGGAACTGACCTAACCATGGAAACCGCAACGGCAGCGATTTCTGAAAGACTGCTTGAGTTTCTTACTCCGCAGTCAGCTCCTTGATACGCAGGTTGCGCCAGCGCACATCAGTCGCTTTACCAGAATGCACCTGCATTCCAAAGAAGCCTTCAGGAGTCGAATGCTCTTCGTGCTCATCGATAAAATCGACACGCTTCTCACCATTCATGAAAATCTGAATGTGATTCCCGACGCATAGAATGCGGATCTCATTCCAATCGTCCCATTTGAAAACCTTCTGGCCTTGGGCGGTGAACGCCGCACATTGTTCTTTGTTCTTTTTATCAGGGAACAGCCAACCGCGGCGCGCTTCATCATACACGCCAGCTGTCCAAGCGCGTTGCTTTCCATTGTCATGCTCGCACTGGTAGCCGAAGACTCGGCCATCTCCGTTCTTCTGCAAACCACGGAACATCATTCCTGAATTCCCATCCAACGTATCGAATTTCATCTCGAAGCGGAAATCGAAGTCTCCGTAGGTTTTCTCGGAAATCAAAAAGGTATTCGCATTCACTTTCCGCCCGGTTCCGACGATTTCTCCATCCTCCATTTTGAATTCACCATTGCCGCCGGTGACTTTCCAACCACTTAAATCCTTACCATTAGTAAGAGCAACGAAGCCTTCTTCTTTCTGCACATCGGCACCTTCTCCGGCAAAAAGCAAACAGGGCGCCAGTGCGGTGAATAAACAAAGTAGAGTCTTTAAATTTTTCATGCGTATGAATTATCAACAGTGATAC
>Ga0307940_1000355_pt1 | contig 29508 bp, 22 predicted proteins | sample OrgLakmetagen124_FD_201835 | JGI IMG/M metagenome (GOLD analysis project Ga0307940, IMG submission 201835) | Saline water microbial communities from Organic Lake, Antarctica - #124 | ecosystem: Environmental > Aquatic > Non-marine Saline and Alkaline > Saline | place: Antarctica: Organic Lake... | reverse complement strand
ATTCTGATCAAAGAGGGTGCAGACCGGATGGAGGTGACTCCGTTTCTGCTGCTGTTTCCATCGCTCTTTTTTGCCACGACTTTGTTCGCACTGAACTTCCTTGGCGATGGCCTGCGCGATGCGCTGGATCCACAGTCCTCCAAGGATTGATCATGCTGCCGTGCGTGAGTCGCGGTTAGCTGTTTTAAGCTCTCACTAGAGATGATGTATCGGTTTCCCAAAGCGCCCTTCCGCAGAGGTTGGGCGAGTCTATTGGACGCATTGTATCCACCGATCTGTGAGATCTGCGGATGTGGGCTGAAAGACGGTGCGGCGCTCTGCGAGCCGTGTTCTAGGCAGCTACCGAGAATTTCCGCGCCGTTTTGCGAAACTTGTGGAGAGAGCTTTCAAGGCCAGATTGACGGGCCATTCGATTGCCCGAACTGCCAGGAGATTTCGTTTTATTTTGAGTTCGCCTTGGCGGCGATGCATCGCTCCGAGGGTATTTTACAATTGATTCATCGATTGAAATACGGGCGTGAAGTCCACTTGGCAGATGCGCTGGGGAAGCTTGCCTGCGAGGCGCTAGAGGATAGGAGGTTCGAGGTGGCATTGGAGCAGCGCTGGCCCCTCGTGCCGGTGCCATTGCACCACAGCCGCAAGCGAGAACGGCAATTTAATCAGGCGGAAGAAATCGCGCGGGCGATCAGCGAGCAGACAGGTCTTCCAAGTCTTAAATTACTCAAGCGTGTGCGGCGGACAGTCACGCAAACGAGGCTGACCCGTAAGCAACGGATGGATAATCTGAAGCGTGCTTTCGCTTTACGGAAAACCTGGAATGGAAAAACCCCGGTCGCTTCTCTGGAGGCCCCGGGCGTGATTCTCGTGGACGATGTGTTTACTACGGGATCCACCGTAGATGCTTGTGCGAAAGTCCTGCGTCAAGCGGGAGTGAAGCGAGTCGTGGTGCTCACAGTGCTTCGAGGGTGAGGTCTTTGAAGGAGACTTTCATTTCCCGACCAGCATGCACTTGCGGGCCGATGGGTCCGGCCTCAATTGCCGTGTCAGATTTATACTCCATTACCTTTTTGCCATTGAGCTCGACGCTGTAAGCACCTCCTTTCACAGAGATCTTCATGCTGTTCCATTCGCCGCTCTTGAGTAGCTCGGAGATGCCTTCGGCCTCGACCGGGTAACCACGCTTGGAGTCGATATAGGGTGAAGCTGTCATATCGCGCTTTAGTGAACCCGAAGTCCCAATTTGAATTTGGTCGTTTTCATGGCGTAGGAAAACGCCGGAATCAATCTCACCCTCAAACCTGAATTTCACGTTTAATACGAAATCGGTGTATTCATTTTCTGTCCAGAGAGTGGAGCCGTTTTTCTCAGGGTTACTCTGACCAACAATGACGCCTTCTTCGACTGTCCAGACAGAAGCGCCTTTGGTCTCCCAGCCAGCGAGTGTTTTACCGTCGAAAAGAGATTCGGGATTGGCAACTGAGATCAGGGAGAAACCGAGAAGAAGGGTAAGAATACGAAATGTCATGATGGCTTTATGGTTGGGATGGGTTCGGAGTTTTATCGAATTTCCGTTTTAGAATGGATATGCAAGCGGCGGAGAGCAGGAAGCAGAAGAGTAGGGCGATGAGTGGGAGGATTCCGGATTTGAGGTCAGACCCGATCCACCATGGGTGCAGTGGTGATTGAGGATTGAGGTTCTGCGTCATCGAGAAAACTTTAAGTGCGAAGACTAGGCCAGCGTGCAAGCCGATTGGGAACCAGAGAGAATGGGTGCGTGTGCGTGCGTAGGCGAGGATGAGGCCGAGCAGGGCGAGAGTCGCGAATTCGGTAACGAAGAATGTTGGATCGGTAAAATGATTGAGCGTGCTACCAAGAATTTCGAATCCAGAGCTCCATGAGCGCGGATCTGCGATCGTCACGCCAGCAGGTGGTTTCAGGAAGTGGACGAAGGAAAACATCGCCGCGCTACCAAGCCATGCCGTCCAGAGTGAACAGGCCCGCAGCCAGAGGCCCAGCAGGAGGCCGCGGAAAACGATTTCTTCAATCACTCCGGCGCCGAGGGCGGGGAGCAGGGCTTTGGAAAAGATTCTTCCAAAGCTAAAGGCTTCATCCTTTGAGCCGCTTGCGCCTGTGAAGTTGAGGATGAGAGCCAGGGTGCCAAGCGCGAAACTACCGATGAGCAAACCGGAGGCCAGGTGGCTGAGGCGGACGACCCAGGTTTGCTTGCGGAGCGCGAAATGCTTACGCTCTTCAACCGTGGGAATGCGTTTCACGCGCCAAATCAGAACCGGCAGTAAAGCGAGTGCGGAGAGTAGCAGGCAGCGGCTGAAATAGCGGTCCAGATTTGCGCGCCCCGCGGAGCCAGCAATCGATTCGATCACTGCCGAGTAGTCATGGGTTTGTGCGCCTGCAGCGAGTGTTTTCCCCGCATCATAGAGATGCGGGGTGAGCAGAGCTGCGGTGAATAACGCGGCAAACAACCAGAGGACAATAGCTCCGGCCTCTGACTTAAAAAAGCGCATGTGATCTTTAGGAAATACTTTCCGAGCCGAAGTAAGGAACGAGGGCGTTCGGTATTTTGATCGATCCGTCTGCCTGCTGGCATTGCTCAAGCAGGGCGACATAGAGGCGTGGCAGGGCGGTGCCGGAGCCGTTTAAGGTGGCAGGGAAACGGTTTTTCCCGTCCTTGTCCTTGAAGCGAAGTTTCATGCGGCGCGCTTGGTAGTCCCCGAAGCAGGAGCAGCTGGAAACTTCGAGATACTTGCCGTGGCCGGGAGCCCATACCTCGATGTCGTAGGTCTTCGCAGAGGACTGTCCAACATCGCCAGTGCAGAGCTCGATCACGCGGTAATGCAGGCCGAGCTTCTGGAGAATGCTTTCCGCATGCCCCGTCAGTTGCTCCAGCACCTCGAATCCTGTGTCGGGGTCGACGACTTGGACGAGCTCGACTTTATCGAACTGGTGCATGCGGATGATGCCCTTGTTATCACGTCCGGCGGAACCGGCTTCGCGGCGAAAACACGGGGTGTATGCGACAAGTTTGATGGGGAGTTTACTTTCGGGGACGATCGTATCGCGATAGAGATTGGTGACGGGGACCTCAGCGGTTGGCGCGAGGAACAAGCTGTCACGGCCGTCGCTCTCGGCGGGCTCTGTGCCATACATGTCGTCTTCGAATTTCGGCAACTGGCCAGTGCCCTCCATACATTCACGCAGGACGAGGTGCGGGACATTGACTTCCTCGTAGCCGTTCTCCGCCTGGGTATCCAAGAGGAAATTGATGAGCGCGCGCTCAAGGCGGGCGCCCTTGCCACGGTAGACCGCGAAGCCGGAGCCGGAGATGCGTATCGCATCATCCCAAGAAATTAGGCCATGTGCGTCTGCGAGCTCGACGTGGTCTTTGGGTGCTTCAAGCATCGGCTTGTCGCCCCACTCACGAACCACAGGATTCGCTTCCTCGCTATCGCCCACCGGGCAGTTTGCGTGCGGGAGGTTGGGGATGTTGAGTAGGAGATCGGTTTGTTTTGCAGTCGCCTCTTCTGCTAGGGTATCGAACTTGGAAATTTCCTCATTGATGGAGCGAACTTCCGCTTCGATCGCGGAGCTATCCTCGCCCTTGCCCTTCATGATACCGATTTGTTTGGAGGTGGTCTTGCGCTTGTTTTGGAGCTCCTGTTTGGAGGTTTCCGCAGCGCGGCGGGATTCGTCACAGGCGAGCACTTGATCGATGAGTTTCCAGTGGTCGCCCCCGCGTAATTTGAGGCGTTCCTGTACCTGTTTTGCGTCTTCCCGAATGATTCGTATGTCCAGCATGGCTGAGGAAACTGTCGTGTTAGAGAGGGGTTGAAAGCAAGGCAAACCCGCTTTCGAATGGGAGAAGCTCCTTAGCGCGGTAGGGCGGCACGTGGCATTCTAACTGCGAACGCGCCAAGAATCAGGCCGGCGACGAAACCGCCGAAGTGCGCTCCGTAGGCGGTTCCGAGTTCGCCGCGTGTATGGCCGATGAAATCCATGCCAACGAAAACGATGGCGAGGCCGACCAAGATGGTTGGCGAGATGGGACGTGCGAGCGGCCAGAAATGCGGATCTGGTAGGCGCCAGCGGACGGCCATGGCCAAGTAGATTCCTTGAAAGCCAGAGACTGCACCGGAAGCGCCAAGGCACGGGGCGACTTCTTCAGGATTCATGGCAACGTGGCAGATGGAACCCGCGATGCCGGTGAGGACAAAGGTGAGTAGCATCCATTTTTGGCCGATCAATTCTGCGGTGAGAGATGCGAAGATCCACAGGAAAATCATGTTCCCGAACAGGTGTGCTATTCCGCCGTGTAGCATGACGGAACTGAGCAGTGTGCCAAATTCGCTCAAGCTGACTTTTTCCATTTCGCCAGCAACGAGCGCTTCCCATTCCCGTGTGACATCAGCTGGGAAAATCATGAGATCGAAGTAAAACGGCGCGCCGAGAATTACCTGAAGCAGGAAAGTTAAGCAGATCACGAAGATCAGCACCAAGAGAGCCCCCTGATGTTTCAGGAGGTGTCGGAACCTAACCGACTGTATGCCCGAGAGCATCGTGCTTATGCGTAACTCCGGACGGAGAGTTTCACGCTCTCATATTCCAGGTCTTCCCTGTGCAGGGTCGGGGTCTCGCCTGGACCGTGGTATTCCCAAGCGGAAACGTAGGCGTAGGTCTCGTCGTGGCGCTTAGCTTCACCCGGCTGGGTTTTGCCGTCTTTGACCTCTTGGCTGTCTTCAGTGAACTGGTGCTCACCACGGAAGTGGCCGCCGCATGATTCTTCACGCTGCAGTGCATCGTGGCACATGAGTTCCCCGAATTCGAGGAAATCGGCCACGCGACCTGCTTTTTCGAGTTCCATGTTCGCACCATCACCGGAGCCGGGGATGCGGACGTTGCTCCAGAATTCTTCGCGAATTTTCGGGATCTGTTCGAGGGCTTCTTTGAGGCCTTCTGCGGTGCGTTCCATGCCGCATTTGTCCCACATGATCTTTCCGAGATCGCGGTGGAAGGAATCAACGGACCGCTTGCCTTTGATGGAGAAAAGTTTGGAAATGCGATCGCGGACTTGCTTCTCTGCCTCGACGAATTCCTTGTCGCCAGTGCTGACGGTTCCAGGTTTCTGAGTCGCGAGGTAGTTGGCGATGGTTGTTGGGATAACGAAATATCCGTCTGCCAAGCCCTGCATCAGTGCGGAAGCTCCGAGGCGGTTTGCGCCGTGATCGGAGAAGTTCGCTTCACCAAGGACGTGGAGTCCTGGGATATTGGACATGAGGTTATAGTCAACCCAGAGGCCACCCATGGTGTAATGGACGGCGGGATAAATCATCATCGGGCGCTCGTATGGATTTTCGCCAGCGATTTTCTCATACATTTGGAAGAGGTTACCGTAGCGGGCGCGGATGGTGTCCTCTCCGAGGCGCTCGATCGCGTCGCGGAAGTCGAGGTAGACGCCGAGGCCGGTCGGGGCCACGCCGAGTCCTGCGTCGCACACTTCCTTGGCGGCGCGTGAAGCGATATCGCGCGGGGCGAGGTTGCCGAAGGAAGGGTATTTCCGTTCAAGATAGTAATCGCGGTCGTCCTCCGCAATGTCGGCGGGATGGATTTCTTTTTTGCGAAGTTTCTCAGCGAGCTCTTTTGTTTTCGGAACCCAGATACGACCGTCGTTCCGGAGGGACTCCGACATCAGGGTCAGCTTCGATTGATAATCGCCGGAGACTGGGATGCAGGTTGGGTGAATCTGAGTGAAACATGGATTGGCCATGAGTGCTCCACGTCTTGCAGCGCGCCAGGCGGCCATCACGTTGCAGCCCATTGCGTTGGTGGAGAGGAAGAAGACGTTACCATAGCCGCCGGTGGCTAGGACCACCGCGTCGGCAGCGTGGGTGGAGATTTCACCAGTATTGAGGTTCCGCACGACGATGCCTTTGGCATGACCATCGATGCGCACGAGATCCATCATCTCGGTGCGTGGGAACATCTGCACGCCGCCTTTGTGGATTTCCTTTTGCAGTGCTTGATAGCAGCCGATCAGAAGCTGTTGGCCGGTTTGGCCGCGTGCATAGAAGGTCCGGGAAACTTGGGCGCCACCGAAGGAGCGGTTGTCTAGGAGGCCGCCGTATTCGCGGGCGAAAGGAACACCTTGCGCGACGCATTGGTCGATGATGTTGGTGGAAACCTCGGCTAGGCGGTAGACGTTTGCTTCACGTGAGCGGAAGTCTCCGCCTTTGATGGTGTCGTAGAACAAGCGGTAGACGGAGTCTCCGTCATTACGATAGTTCTTCGCAGCGTTGATACCGCCCTGGGCAGCGATGGAGTGTGCGCGGCGTGGGGAATCTTGGTAGCAGAAGCATTTCACTTGGTAACCAAGCTCAGAGAGCGTGGCAGAAGCCGCGCCTCCTGCGAGGCCGGAACCGACGACGATGACGGAGAATTTTCGCTTGTTCGCTGGATTGATCAGCTTGGAGTCCATTTTATGCTTGGACCATTTCTGCTCAAGCGGACCTTCTGGAATTTTGCTATCGAGTGACATGACGTGTAAGGGGATAAATTATTTTACGAGCCCGAAAAAGATGGTGAGTGGGACGGAGATGAAACCAGCCCAGATGACGAAAGCGTAGCCAAGAGAGACCTTTTGAATGAGGTCTTGGGCTTTTTTGGAACGCCACCCGAGGGTTTGGAAAACCGAGCTAACTCCGTGGCTGAGATGAGAGCAGAGCAGAGTCATCGCGACGATATAGAAGAGGACTACTAAGAAATTGAGGAAACCTGCTTCAAAGCCTTTGATCACCATGCCGTAAGCGTCATGGCGTTCTTCGCCAGTTTCGGCGAGGTGGGCTTTATCGACCAATTCCGAGAAACCACCGGCAACACGCACGGTGAAGTGGAGAATGTGGAAGACGACAAATGCGAGAATCGTCAAGCCACTCCAGATCATGATGAGCGAGGATTTCTTTGCTTGGATACGCTGCTTGTATTGATAATCGCTGGAGCGGGCCTTTTTGTTCTGGCGAGTGAGCTGGATGGTCGCGGTGATGTGGAGCACGAAAGCGACTAGGAGGCCGATTCTTGCGACCCAAATCAGAGCTCCGTGTCCGGCTTCGTGAAGAAACTGAGCGTAATCATTAAATGCTTCGCGACCGGCGAAGATCAGAAGATTCCCGGTCAAGTGGCCGCCGAGAAATAGCACCAATGCGATTCCGGTGACGGCGACGATGAGTTTTTTCCCGATGGAGGATTGCCAATAAGCGGTGGCACTGCGTGTAAGAGCGTTCATTTTAAGGCGAGAGAGACTGTTGCGAGCGCAATCTGAGACGGGAACGCATAAATCTCAAACCTTAAAATGGAAAGAGAGCCGGTTTGCTCATTCCTGCACCGATTCTTCGCGCTCGCCGGTGCTCTTATGGCGGACATCCTTGGCGTGTTCGAGATATACCGTGTCTTCGCCGATATTGCAGGCGAGATCGCCCACGCGTTCGAGCGACCGGACGATGAGGATGAGATGCAGGTATTCTTGACTGCGGCCTTGGGTGTCCTCGATGCGGCCTCCGAATTGGGCAGTGACTTCTTTGTGGAGTTTATCGAGCTCCTTGTCACGCACGTGCAAGGATGCTCCGAGCGCAGCGTTCCCATCGCTGTATGAGGAAACTGCATCGCGTAGCAGACTCTCGGCGAGAGTGTAGACCGGCTCGACTAGATTGACTTCGATCAGCTCTGGGCAATTGATTATTTTCTTCGCACGCTTCGCGATGCTGACTGCGTGATCGGAAATGCGCTCCAAGTTCATTGAGATTTTCATCGAAGTCACCACCAGCCTAAGATCCGAGGCCAGAGGCTGGTATTTCATCAGGATGTCCATGCCACGGTGATCAATCTCCCGCTCGAGCTCATCCACATCGTCATCATCCGCTATGACGGAATTGGCGAGTTCTTTATCGCGATTCAGCAGGGCCTGTATGGCGCGTTCAAGATTATGACGAGTCTTGGCTGCCATACTCAGGACGCCACCTCTGAGTTCTTTGAGAGCAGTATCGAAATCTTTGATGATGTGCGTGGAGCTGGTCATATGGTTACGTGTGTATGATGGGAAATGCGTGGGGTTGAAATTGGATTTTTTTGTAAAGTAATTCGATAAGGGGGACAGGCGTCTTCAAGTATGACGAATATCCCCAGCGGAACTAATGAAAACGACATCTTCGCCAATATTGGCGGCAAGATCGCCAATGCGTTCCAAGAAACGGGAGATGAACAGCAGATGGAGGAGGCTTTCGACGTCACCGTTGCCGCTGGCCGCCATGGTTGTGAGGCCTTTGGAAAGCTTGTTGTGTAATTTATCGACTCTGTCGTCTCCGTCGATCACCTCCATCGCAAGATTGGAATCGGAATTTGCATAGGCGGAAAGAGCCTTGTTTAGCAAATCATGGGTTGCTTCGCATAGTGGCACCACAAGCTTAACCTCAGGGAATTTTCCATGTTTGATGATTTTCCGGCTACCTTTGGAAATATTCACTGCGTGATCACCGATCCTTTCCAGAGACCTGCTGATGCTGAGGCTGGAAACAGCGGCGCGGAAATCTGATGCCACTGGGCTGTAGCGTAGAAGGATGGACATCCCGTTGGCATCGATCAATTTTTCCTTCTGATCAATGATATCGTCTTCGGCGATGACATCGTTGCAAGGTCCGAGGTCCTGCTCGAAAAGCCCCTTCATCGAACTTTCAAAAGCCCGTAAGACAAGGTTTCCCATCTGGATCACATCGATACGGAGTTGGTCTAACTCGCTGTCGAAGGAACTCAGGATATGGTTTGGATGCTCGGATCGCATGGATGAAATTCGCAGGGGTTCAGCCGAATCTACCGCTCACGTAGTCTTCCGTCTGGGACACGGACGGGTTTCCAAAAATCGTGGTGGTATCATCGTATTCGATGAGGCGGCCGAGGTAAAAGAAAGCCGTGCGGTCAGAGACGCGGGTCGCCTGTTGCATGTTGTGGGTGACGATCACAATAGTGAACTCGTCCTGAAGCTCGGCAATGAGCTCCTCAATGCGTGCGGTGGCGATGGGATCCAGTGCAGAGCAAGGCTCATCCATCAGCACGATTTTCGGGCTAACCGCGATGGTGCGGGCGATGCATAGACGTTGCTGCTGGCCACCGGAAAGGCCCAGTGCGCTGGAATTGAGGCGATCCTTCACTTCTTTCCAGAGGGCGGCGCGCTGGAGTGATTTTTCGACGGCCTCATCCAGCTTGCTTTTGCTTTTGATTCCTTGAACACGAAGCCCGTAAGCCACGTTATCATAAATGCTTTTGGGGAACGGATTGTATTTCTGGAAGACCATACCGACCTGCTTGCGAAGCTCGATAGGGTCTACTTCATTGGCGTTGATATCCTGCCCCATGATGCGGATCTGGCCGTTGGTGACCTCTGAGGTATCGACCAAGTCGTTCATGCGGTTCAGGCAACGGAGGAGTGTGGATTTTCCGCAACCGGAGGGCCCGATGAGTGCGGTGACTTTTCCGGCGGGAATATTGAAGGAGATATTATTAAGGACGTTCGTTTTACCACCGTCATAGCTGAACGATACGTCATCAATCTCAATGACAGCATCTTCAGCAGAAATCGGGTTCGGGTTGTTATCGACATGCGCGATCACATGCTTGTCGGAGGGTTCGACATTCTTTTCGGTGACGTTCATGAGATCAGACTTGGGGGCTGGGGCAGTGGTTACCATTTGAGCTTTTTGCGGAAGTGGATTCTTAGATAGATGGAGACTGAGGCGAACAACATCACCATTAGCATGAAAACAAATACTGAGCCGTCCTGCATCGCTGCGGTGGCATCGGTTCGCGGAATACGTGCAGCAACGGTGTAGATATGATACGGCATGGCTTGCACCGAGTCTGTCAGGAAATCCGGTATCCAGAAAATCCCGTTATCTTTTGCTCCCTCCCAGGGAAGTCTGCCCTTCATTGCGACGGCGGCGGTAAACATGATGGGCGCGGTCTCGCCGGCGACGCGGGTCACACCCAGAACGGATGCCGTGAGAATTCCGGGTGAGGCGTAGGGTAATACGGCCGTGCGAATACACTGCCATTTTGTGGCTCCAAGAGCGAGAGAGGCTTCGCGGAAACCCTTTGGAATCGCTTTCAAGGACTCTTCACAGGCGGCGATGATGACAGGCAGAACCATGACTGCGAGGGTGAGGCCACCAGCCAGCAGCGAGTTCCCCAGCTGTTTAAAAATCAGGTGACCTCCGAACATGGGAATTGCAAACTTGGGTAAATCTGTGCCGAGCCCCGTCTCGAAAACCGGAATGAGTGGGAACAGGCAGAAGAAGGCGAACCCGAAAAGGCCGAAAACAATCGATGGCACCCCGGCAAGGTTCATGATGGCCAGCCGTATCATGCCGACAAGGCGGCCCTGTTTCGCATACTCGTTAAGATACACGGCGGCGGCGACACCGACGATCAGTGCCGCGATCATACAGACAATCACAAGCAGAGCCGTTCCAACCAATGGCCCGGCGATGCCTCCGCCGGAGTAGGCGTTGGCTTTCTTATTCAAGACGATGGCATCGGGATTTTTCTTGGTAAACTCGGTAAAATCCGTGGACGGCATCGACTGTTTCTTACCGTCCCCATCGGTGAACTCGACCAACGTCTCCGGCATCCGTGTCAGGAAATCGGTATTTATGACCTCTCCGCCCTTTTCCGAAAGGACCGGCATGAGGACGGGGAGTCCTTTTCTGGCAATATCGTAGAATATGAAGATCGCGCACGCCAGAATCGTGTAGGTCAGCAGAGCGAGGATTAACCTGCCAATGGCGTCCTTTTTCTTACGGGAGTTGTTGCTGGATTTGAAAGGATTCATATCTCGGGAAAATTCGGTTTACGCAGCGTGTCCGAAGCGCTTGATAATGCGGCGCGCACTGATGTTAATGAGAAGAGAAATGGTAAACAGCACCAGACCGACTGAGAAGAGAGCACGGTAGTGAATGGTATCCGCGGTGACCTCACCCATTTCCTGAGCAATGATTCCCGTCATTGTGTGAGCGGGTTGAGTGATGACTCCGATACCTTGACTGAAGTCCGGTATGGCAATCTGGTTTCCCGCAACGAGTAAGACCACCATCGTTTCTCCGATGACACGACCAAAGCCGAGAAGGATCGCTGCCAAAATACCGGAAACTGCGGTGGGCACTACGACCTTTAATACCGTTTGCAGCTTGGAGCCGCCGAGTGCCAGGGAAGCTTCGGTGAACGAGGATGGAACGTTATTTATCGCATCTTCACAGAGCGTGAACATCGTCGGAACGGCCATCAGTGCTAGGAGTAGGCCGGCGTTGAGGATGTTGAGGCGCTCCTGCATCGGAAAGCCGGGAATCCATGAAAGCCATGCGACTTGGCTGACCTCTCGAAGCGCCTCGCCAAGAACGATGATTCCGAAGAAGCCAAGAACCACGGAGGGTATGGCCTCGATTAGCTCGATCACTGGCTTAACGATGTTCTGTTGGGTCGGTCCGGCGAGGCGGTTCACATAGATCGCAGCTCCCAGCGAGAACGGGATCGCGACGACTAGAGCGATGATGGAAATCAGAAATGAGCCAGTGAAAAGCGGAAGCAGCCCGTAAAAATCATGGAACGAGCTATTGGTAACCCAGTCCTTGCCTAAGAAAAATAAGGCGAGAGATTTCAAGATTCCGACAGGCTCGTCAAAGCGCCAATTCAATGATTCCTCAAGGCTTTCGGCCAGATACCCGTCCAGCTCTGGCTGTTTTGCTCTTACGCGGTCGATCAAGGTTCCAGCTTCTTCGGAGCCGAATGTGGTCGGAAGACCGGCCACACCAGTGGTGACTCCAGTGCGCATGGCTGCCACGGCTACCTTGTGTTTTTCATCGCTTCCTTCCAGGACCTGGATCCGTTCTGCATAAGGAAAACGTTCACGAATCGTGATCTCCTCTGCCTGTTTCTTTAGGCGAGCGCGGGTTTCTTCGGTCTTCGCGTTAACGGAGCCTTCCAAGAGAGCCTTCTTCCGGGCAGCGGCGGACATATCGGCCACTGCTTCTTCTTTGATCTCGGTGGTGACCTTGATCAGCTCACCGCGTAATCTGGAAAGCTCGGAACCTGCATTGCTGATCTCCGAGCGCGCGGCATCAAAAGATGCCATACCTTGTTCCAGCTTTTTCTCTGCTTCAGCAACCAAAGCAGGTGGGACATCCTCTACTGGATCCCACTCAAGCATCGCCTCAATCAACTGCTGCCACTCTTGCTCACCCAATCGTCCGAACGAATCGATCATCGCACGATCTGCTTTGGCGAGTTCTTGTTTTAGAAATTCGTCCCACTGTTTCTGGATTTTATCCAGATTCCCTTGGGCGGTTACTTTTGCTTCTCCTTCAGCCTCGTCGAGCGCATCACGTGCGTCTTCCAGCTCATCTGCGAGATCTTCTCCTTCGTCGTAAATTGAGCCTGCAAGAGCTCCATAGCTGTCTATCAAGCCACGCTCGACCCCATAGGCCTCATTCATTTCCTGATAATAAGCCTGATTTGTCAGACTCTTCAGTTCGGTATATTCCTCCATCTCCTCGATGACGAAATTCGCGTATTCCTGGCCAGTAAGCCGGAAGATCTCAAGATCCCTCTGATGTTGCGGAAAAAATAATACCGCCTCTTTCAGCAAGAACACACAGATGGCGCCCAGAGCCAGGATGGAGATCATCGCATTCCCACCAAAGAAGAACTTGATGGCGTCCTGACGATCGATTCCCAACAGCCTTTTGCCTTTGCGCTTGAAATGTGTGGCCATGAAAGTGGGTGGGAGAGACTCGTATGCGTAGAAAAACAGGGCGCGCTATCATGAAGACGACGCGCCCTGTTATGTCAATTTAGATCGTCAGATTATTTAGCATTAGGGATGAAGCCGACGGTTTCGATCACCTTGGCTGCGCCGTCGCTGGTGGTTGCCCAGTCTAGGAACTTCTTGGCTTCACCTGTTGGTTCGCCGATCACGTAGTAGTAAAGTTTGCGTGAGAGCGCGTAGCTATCTGCATTTTTCGGCTTTGCGGATACACCTGCCACCTTCACGGCGCGAGCGCCGTCTTTTTCGGCATATGCGAGACCGACGTAGCCAATGCCGTTCGGGTTATTGGCGACCTCGGCGGCGATTTGCTCGTTACCTGCCATCTTCTGTGTGCTGGAACCGTAGTCGCGTTTGTCCATCGCCATTTCCTGGAAGGATTTGTAGGTGCCGGAGGTGGTGTTGCGTGTGTAAACGGAGATTGCTCCAGCTTTGCCACCAACTTCACTCCAGTCGGTGATGTCACCTGTGAAGATTCCTTCGATTTGTTTTACGGTCAGGTCACGAACGCCGTTCTTGTCATTGACGATTACAGCGATCATGTCGGAAGCGGCGACGATCTCGACGAGTTTCTCACCCTTGGCAGTGAAGGCATCCTTTTCTTCGGCCTTCACGTCGCGGGATGACATGCCGATATCGGCCGTGCCAGCAAGGAGATTGGAGAATGCGGCGGAAGAACCCTCCGCAGCGATTTCGAATCCGACTTTGTTACCAGCGGCTGTGTATGCCTCGGTGAGTTGTGGGACCATTTTTGCGCCGAGTGTGTCGGAGCCTTTGAAGACAAGCGTATCTTGGGCGAAGCTTGATGCGGCGGCAAGAATTGTGCCGATTGCGATAGTAGCGGTAATTTTCATTGATCTGAATATTTTGATTGTGATGGAAGACCTTCGGTCAACCACTGAAGAATTAGGCGGATTCGCACCTTTTCGGCAAAGGATGTGACGTGACAGTTATGTCACATAACGAAGACTCCTCCTTTTTCCGCTTTCCTGCCTAACCCGTTAGTTGGTTCAGGAGCCACTAAAGAACAATTTATATAAGACCTCTTGGAGGATGTGAGCAGAGCGGTTTACTCGTGGTATTCCTGAATGCTCTTCACGGTGAATTCGTTTTCCTTAAGGGAACGAATAGCTCTTACCGTAGCTTCCGCAGCGGCCATGTTGGTAGCGTGGGAAATTTTCTCCGCGATCGCAGTGGAGCGAATCAGGACTTCATCGGCACGTGATTCGTGCGTTGCTGGGGTATTGATCACGTAGTTGATCTCGCCGTTCTTCATCATGTCGATGACGTTTGGCCGAGCTTGCTCGAGAACCTTGTAAACGCGTTCTGCGGGGATTCCAGCCTTAGCGAGAGTTTTGAGCGTTCCGCCGGTGGAGCAGATGGTGAAACCAAGTTCGTGCAAGCCACGGGCAACCTCAACCGCACGCTCTTTATCACGATCTGCAACGGATAAGAAGATTTTGCCCTCTACCGGCAGAGGATTGAAGGCGGACATTTGCGATTTCGCGTAGGCCATGCCCCAATCCATATCGATACCCATTACCTCGCCAGTGGATTTCATTTCCGGGCCGAGAACGATGTCGATACCTGGGAAGCGATTCCATGGGAAGACGGCTTCTTTTACCGAGATATGTTTAGGTATGATGGTTTCTGTGTATCCCATGTCGGCTAGTTTTTCACCGACCATGACCTTGGCGGCGAGTTTCGCGAGAGAGACGCCGGTAGCCTTGCTGACAAACGGGACGGTGCGTGAGGCGCGTGGGTTGACCTCGATGACGTAGAGTTCCTCGTCTTTAACGGCGAACTGTATGTTCATCAGGCCTTTCACTTCGAGCTCGCGTGCGAGGTCTTTGGCGGCCTTGTCGATTTGCGCTTTGATGTCATCCGAGATGGAAAAGGATGGGATCACACAGGCAGAGTCACCGGAGTGTATGCCGGCTTGCTCGATGTGCTGCATGATTGCGCCAACTACGGAGGTCTCGCCATCGCTGATGCAGTCGACGTCGATTTCGATCGCATTATCGAGAAAGCGGTCGACGAGCACGGGGCGTGCAGGTGAGGCGTCCACAGCCTCGCGCATGTAGGTGGTGAGGTCTTTGTCGCTGTAGACGATCATCATCGCGCGGCCGCCGAGCACGAAGGAAGGGCGGACGAGGACCGGATAGCCGATACGGTTGGCGACTTCGATGGCTTCCGCTTCGTTGGTTGCCGTGCCGGCTTCCGCCTGCTTGAGGTTGAGCTTATCGAGTAGGGCTGAGAAAAACTTTCTGTCTTCGGCTTGTTCGATGGACTTCGGTGAAGTGCCGATGATGGGAACCCCGTGGCGCTCAAGATCCGCTGCGAGGTTGAGAGGTGTTTGTCCGCCGAACTGGACGATCACGCCGTGGGGTTTTTCCTGATCGCAGATGTTGAGAACGTCCTCAAGAGTGAGTGGCTCGAAGAAAAGTTTGTCCGAGGTGTCGTAGTCGGTTGAAACGGTCTCCGGGTTGGAGTTAACCATGATGGTCTCGTAGCCGAGCTCTTTAAGCGCGAACGCGGCGTGCACACAGCAGTAATCGAACTCGATTCCTTGGCCGATGCGATTGGGGCCGCCACCGAGGATAATGATGCGTTTCTTATCTGAGGAACGCGCCTCATTTTCGTCTCCGTAGGTGGAGTAGAAATAAGGTGTGTAGGCCTCGAACTCTGCTGCACAAGTATCGACCAAGCGGTAGGTCGGGATGATTTTCTTGGCCTTGCGCTCAGCACGGATTGTGTCCTCGGTCGGCACGGCGGCGACGGCGCCTTCCGGTTCGGCACGTGGTGGCGCTCCGGCGGGTTGGTCTTTCTCACCGTGAATCGATGCGTCGTGAATCGCGGCGGCGGTAGCGCGTGCTTTAGCGATCTGGCGATCCGAGAAACCAAGTTTCTTTGCTTGCTTGAGATCGAGTGTCGCGAGGTTCTTTCCTTCCTCCGCGATTTGTTCGAGGTGGCGTAGGAACCATGGGTCGATCTTGGTCGCTTCGTGTATTTCCTCAAGGGTCCAACCGTGGACAAAGGCGGTTTGCAGCCAGAAAATACGTTCTGCGTTCGGTATCTGGAGCTTGCGGGTGATTTCTTCTCTGGTGGGTGATTTGGCGTCTTTGTCGTCGAAGCCAAAGCCCCAACGGTCTGTCTCCAAGGAGCGTAAGCATTTCTGCATGGACTCTTTAAAAGTGCGGCCGATGGACATCGCTTCACCAACGGCTTTCATCGAGGTGGTGAGCACGGAATTCGCAGTGGCGAATTTTTCGAAGGTGAACCGCGGAATCTTCGTGACCACGTAATCAATGGTCGGCTCGAAGGAGGCGGGTGTTTCGCGTGTGATGTCGTTGGGCAGTTCGTCGAGCGTGTATCCAACGGCAAGTTTTGCGGCGATCTTGGCGATCGGGAAGCCAGTGGCTTTGGAAGCTAGTGCGGAGGAGCGAGAGACGCGTGGGTTCATCTCGATGACGATCATGCGTCCGGTCTTAGGGCAGGTGGCGAATTGAATATTGGAGCCACCGGTCTCAACCCCGATTTCCCGGATCACGGCGAACGATGCGTCCCGCATGATTTGGTATTCGCGATCAGTCAGCGTTTGGATGGGGGCGACGGTGATTGAGTCTCCAGTGTGCACGCCCATGGGATCGATATTTTCGATCGAGCAGATGACCACGCAGTTGTCCGCGTTGTCGCGCATGACTTCCATCTCGAATTCCTTCCAACCGAGCAGGGATTCATCGATGAGGACTTCCGAAACGGGCGATAAATCGAGGCCGCGGTGGACGATTTCCTCGAATTCCTCTTTATTGTAGGCGATGCCGCCACCCTGGCCACCTAGCGTGAAGGCAGGGCGCACAATGAGCGGAAGGGATCCGATTTCTTTCGCGACCTTTTTCGCCTCCTCCATGGTTCGAGCGATTCCGGATTTCGGCATATCGAGGCCGATTTTTTCCATTGCCTCTTTGAACAAGTGCCGGTCCTCGCCTTTGTCGATCGCTTCAGCATTCGCGCCGATCATCCTGACGTTGTATTTGTCGAGCGTGCCGGCTTTGAAAAGGTCCATCGAAGCGTTGAGCGCGGTTTGGCCTCCGAGAGTTGGCAGGAGCGCGTCGGGTTGCTCACGAATGATGATTTTCTCAATCACTGCCGGAGTGATAGGCTCAATGTAAGTGCGGTGTGCGAACTCCGGATCGGTCATGATCGTGGCGGGGTTCGAGTTCACAAGAATGACTTCGTAGCCTTCTTCTTTGAGCGCTTTGCAGGCCTGAACGCCTGAGTAGTCAAATTCGCAACCTTGGCCGATTACAATTGGGCCGGAGCCGATGACGAGAATTTTACGAATCGAGGTATCTTTGGGCATGGTAATCGGTCAAGTCGGTTAAACTTTCAGGGGTGTGACAGGGGATTGCCGGATTGTAAAGATGAGTTGGGGGGTTCCGTTAAGTTTTCGGTCTTTTAGAGCGGATTAGGAAAGATTGGCGAGCTCGTGGTTGAACTGGACTGACCTTCTCAACGCGGCCATCACATCTACAAGGCCTCTTTGCTTAAGGGCAGCCTTGCGACATTCTAGTGATTTGTCCGCGTTGCGGCTTACGAAGCGGCCGATTTCAGAGTAACGTTGGCGCATCTGCGTCTCGAGCATTCCGAGCTCGGCACGGAATGTGGAAAGCTCTTGGTTCACACCGCCGATATCTTGGAAAACCGCAGAGGCTTTCGTGCGTCCATCCATTTTTTCGGCGTTGATTTTTGTTTCGATAGATTCGATAGCCTTACCTTTTTCAATGATCTTTGTTGCCACTTCCTGACGCTGTTTTTTGAGATCGGTAAAGGTATTTTTTAATTCAGCGAGTCGCTTTTCGACCTTTTCGATATCCCCTAATTTTCCACCTTCTTTGGCTATGACCTCTTGCTTGGTTTTGAGCCCGTCGTAATTACGCCGAACATCGCGTGCATTGGCGATGACTGCGTCCCGTTCCCGAGAGAGTATTTCGAGCTCGGCAAACTTATTGCTCCTTTCGACAAGGAAGTCTTGATATTGGACGTTGGAGTTTCCAAGGAGCGAGGTGCGTTCGTTATGAGAGCTGTCTAGGCGCTCTCGAAGCTTCGAGATGGCGAGGGTTACCCGTTTGTGCTCAGTAATGAGTTTACGAAGGTTCCAATATTCGGCGGAGAGTTCTTCTATCTCCTCGACGTTTTTCCAAATGGCTTCTCCGAGATGCGCTTCAGCTTCTTTGAGCAGATGCATCTCGCTGGCCGCATCACCCAAGCGGGTGTTTTTGCGGGTGTAGCCGAAGCCGACGGCCAAACGACACACAAGATATTTGGGAAAGGTCATGGTGAATGATTATTTCGTCACAATCTTTTTGAGATGGTCGATGACGCCCATGTCCTCAAGCGTTGTGACGCTGCCTGTGATGGTTCCGGTCGCGACAAGCTCTTTCAACAGGCGGCGGATGATTTTTCCTGAGCGCGTTTTTGGTAAGGCGGGAGTGAAATAGATATCATCCGGCTTGGCGATGGCGCCGATCATCTTTCCGACGTGATTGCGTAATTCAATTTTGAGTTCATCGGAAGATTCGTGATTTTTCTTCAGTGTGACAAAGACGGAAACCGCTTCGCCTTTCAGGTCATGTGGCCTGCCAACGACTGCGGCCTCGGCCACGGCGGGATGTGTTACCAGAGCGGATTCGATCTCGGCAGTGCCCAAGCGGTGGCCGGAGACGTTGAGAACATCGTCGAGGCGTCCGATGATCCAGAAGTTACCCTTTTTGTCGCGGCGTGCGCCATCGCCGGCGGTGTAGATACCGGGGTAATCTGAGAAGTATGATTTTTTGAAGCGCGATCTGTCGCCGTAAACGGCGCGCGTCATTGACGGCCATGGTTTACGAATCACGAGGCGGCCATCGACATTGGGTGGGCATTCGTTGCCTGCGTCGTCGAGAATGGCGGCATCGATTCCGAAAAACGGGCGGGTCGCAGTTCCAGGGGTGCAGGGTGTTGCGCCGGGTATCGGAGAAATCATGATCGCTCCGGTTTCTGTCTGCCACCACGTGTCAACGATCGGGCAGCGTCCTCCGCCGATTTTTTTATGATACCAGTGCCAAGCCTCTGGGTTGATCGGCTCACCAACCGAGCCGAGTAGGCGAAGGGATGAAAGATCGGATTTCTCTGGAAATTCGTCACCGGCCTTAATGAAGGCACGGATGGCTGTGGGTGCGGTGTAAAGAATGGAGACGCGGTGTCTCTCGATGATTTCCCAGAAGCGCCCCCAATCGGGCTGGTTAGGTGCGCCTTCGTACATGACTTGGGTCACGCCGTTAGCCAGCGGGCCGTAAACGATGTAGGAGTGGCCTGTGATCCAGCCGACATCTGCGGTGCACCAATAGACATCCTCATCGCGCATATCGAAGATATACTTGCAGGTTGAGTAGGTGCCGGTGAGGTAGCCGCCGGATGTGTGGAGAATGCCTTTGGGTTTCCCCGTGGAGCCAGAGGTGTAGAGGATGAAAAGTGGGTGTTCGGAATCAAAGCCTTTGGGCTCATGCTTGGCGGAGATATCGGCGATTTCGTCGTGCCACCAGAAGTCGCGTTTCGCCTTCATGGAAATGTCGTTTCCAGTGCGGTTAACGACGAAGACGTTTTTCACCTTGTTGTATTTTTTGAGCGCTTCATCGACCGTGGATTTGAGCGGAATGACTTTACCACGGCGCCAGCCGCCGTCTGCGGTGATGATGGTTGTTGCGCCGGAGTCGTTCAGCCGGTCGAGGATGGCTTCTGAGGCAAATCCGCCGAAGACGATGTTGTGGACCGCACCGATGCGAGCGCAAGCGAGCATGGCGATGGCTGCCTCTGGAATCATGGGCATGTAGATGAGGACGCGGTCCTTGGATTTCACGCCACGCTTGAGCAGGACGTTGGCAAATTGGCAGACCTCGCGGTGCAGTTGCGCGTAGGTGATGGTGCGTTGGTCGCCGGGCTCACCCTCCCAGATGATGGCGGCTTTGTTTGCTCTCGCGCCGGTTGCGTGGCGGTCGACACAATTTTCCGCGACATTGATTTTACCTCCGCCAAACCATTTTGCGTCTGGAGCTTTCCATTCGAGGACTTTCGAAAAAGGCTTTTGCCAGACAAGCTCTTTGGCCTCGGAGGCCCAGAATTTTTCCGGCTTTTCGATGGAGTGTTTGTAGAGCTTTTCGTAGGCCGCCATCGAGCCGATACGCGCCTTTTTGGAGAACTCCTTGGAGGGTTTATGAACGGCTTTGAGTTCGGCGGCGTGATCGGAAGGTTTGCGTTTTGCTGGTTTGGATTTTTTAGCACTCATGAGTTGATTCTCGGCAAGTTAGAGAACCAAAACCGTCGCGGCAATATTAGATTATCTAAGAATTACAGATGGAACCAGAGTCGCTCATGGCTCAGTTTTAAATGCGGCCTTGAGTTCGTCTCGTAGGCCTCTTGGGCGGTCTGTGATGAGGAAATTCACTCCACGGCGGACAGCGCGCAGGGCTGGCGCGGCACTATTGATTGTCCAACTCGCGAGGATGCCGACCTCATCCCGACGAATTTTTGAGAGCCATGATGCCGGAACGGCTGCGTTTTCTTTGTATGCGAGCCCTTGAGAGCTGCAGGACCTGAGTTGGTCAGCGTAATGTTCCGGTTTTCCTTTTTATCAAAATGTTTGAGCGAGCTCAGAAGGCAGGCGCGGTATTTTCAGTCTTTGGGCCGCGGTGGTATTGAGGATCACGCGCTTTGCAACTTCGGGATCGAGGCGAGCAAGCGCTTGGTGTAATCGTCTTTTGGTGAATGAAAGACTTCCTCGGCCGAGCCTACCTCGACCAGTTTCCCCTGATACATCACAGCGATGCGATCGGCAATGTAGTGGACGACTCCCAGATCGTGCGAGATGAACACTAGGGTCAGGCCGAGGTCGCGCTGCAGATCTTTGAGCAGGTTGAGGATTTGTGATTGGATGGAAACGTCTAGTGCGGAGACTGGCTCGTCTGCGATGATGAGTTTTGGCTCTGGTGCGAGCGCTCTGGCGATGGCGATACGCTGGCGCTGGCCGCCGGAAAATTCGTGAGGGTAGCGTTTCATCTGTGAGGCCTCAAGGCCGACAGTGGACATCAGTTCGATGACCTTTTCCTCAAGCTCCGCACCTTTCATCTTTGGGTGACGCTGACGCACCGCCTCGGCGATGGTTGAGAACACGGTCATCCTTGGGTTCAGCGATGCATACGGATCTTGAAATACCATCTGGAAGTCGAGGCGCCGTTTCCGGACTTCCGAGGTGCTAAGCTCGGAAAGGTTTTCGCCATTGAGAATGATCGATCCCGAAGTCGGCGGTAGCAGTTGCATCAAGGTGCGAGAGAGGGTGGACTTTCCGCAGCCAGATTCTCCGACCAAGCCGAGGATTTCTCCTTTCTGTATGTCGAGGCTAACGCCGTTGACAGCCTTGACGGTTTCGTGCGTCGAAGACAGCAATCCGCCCGCGGTTTTCACAAAGTGCTTATGGAGGTTTTTAATTTCTAGGTAGGCCACGAGAAATAATAAAGCAGTCTTTGTGCTGGGCGGCAAACAAGTTTGAGGAAGCTGTCCTCAGATAGATTTTTACCGACAAAGTTGCCATCCATGGGCATTTAGGTTGAGACTGCGTAGCAACGGATGACCGAACTCTTATTAGAACCTGCCCGGAGATCAGGGTGCGATGACCTACCCGCGGTCAGCGAACTGCTCAAGGATTCCGCCCAACGCCAGCGCTCACCCATCGATGACCTCTTGGATGCGGCGGTGGTGGACGAGGAAGCTTACCTGCGCGAGCTGGCGCTGGATTTGGATATTCCGTGGATGGCGAATATCGAATTGGCTGAGAATGCAGTCGCTCTCCGTGAAGTCTGCGGCCCCCGGGTCGCGCTCAAGCATCGGCTTCTTCCGGTCTCTCTTGAAGGCGAGGGAGATGCACAGAAACTCATCCTTGCGACTTTTGATCCTCTGAATCTCGTTGCTCATCAAGCGGCGGCGCAGGAGCTCGATATTCCATTCGAGTGGTGCATGGCGTCTCGCAAGCGTATTCACGAGGCGCTGCGGCGGCTTTACGGTGTGGGCGCGGATACCTTTGAGCAGATTCTCGATGGCCGCGATTTAGACTACGATCAGATCTCTGATTCTGAAGACGAGGCGAACGTGATTGATGCGGACGATGACGAGGAAGCAAGCGTCGTCAAATTCGTCAACCAGATCATCCGTGAGGCGCTTGATCAACGCGCGACCGATATTCACGTTGAGCCATTGGCGAACAATCTCCGCATCCGCTACCGCATCGACGGGCGCCTGCTAGAGATAGCCGTTCCGGAAAATATCAAGGCCCTGCAGAGCTCTGTGATTGCGCGTTTGAAAATCATGGCGCGCCTCGATATTGCCGAGCGCCGTGTGCCACAGGACGGACGTATCAATCTTCAGTTCGAAGGTGCAACCATCGACGTGCGTGTTGCCACCGTGCCCACGGTTGAGGGCGAGAGCGTTTCCCTGCGACTCCTGAACCAAGAGAAATTCAATGTCGCTAAGCTTCAGATGGAGCCCTTCGTGCAGAAAAAAATTGAGAGCCTGCTGCATCTTCCCAACGGCATCATTCTGATCACTGGGCCGACTGGATCAGGTAAGTCCACCAGTCTCTACTCCTTTCTCAGTGAGATCAATAGCCCAGAGCAACGCATCGTAACGGTTGAAGATCCAGTGGAAAACAAGCTCTCCGGAGTGATGCAGATCGCGGTGAAATCTGAGATCGGCCTGACCTTCGCCAGCGCATTACGCTCCATCCTCCGTGCGGATCCCAATGTAGTCATGATCGGTGAAATCCGAGATTTGGAAACCGCCGAAATCGCGATCCGTGCCTCATTGACGGGTCACCTCGTATTCTCGACGCTTCATACCAATGATGCGATGGGAGGGATCTCGCGCTTGGTTGATATGGGGGTCGAGCCCTTTCTCGTCTCTGCTGCAGTCCGCGCCTTCCTTGCCCAGCGCCTCGTCCGGCGGCTCTGCCCGCATTGCAAAGTGCCGCGCGAAATTTCTCCGCAGGACATCATTGATCTGGAGATACCCCGGGATATCGAAGGCCAGATCTACGCACCAAAAGGTTGCGACCGTTGCCGCATGACCGGCTTCTCCGGCCGCCTGGCGATTTACGAAGTGGTCATTCTTACAGATAAAATGCAGGAGCTCGTCGCGCACTCAAGCCAGATTGGAGAGCTGCGCGCGCAAGCATATCGAGATGGTTATGTCCCGATGCGCACCTATGGCTGGCATAAGGTGATGAAGGGTGAAACGACCATTGAAGAAGTAATCTCGGTGACCTCCTCGGACATCGGTGGGGCGGATTGACCGAACAAGACTGATTTTCCCATGCCACTTTTTACCTACAAAGCACTTTCCAGCAACGGCACCGTCGCGACGGGTGAGGTCGAGGCAGCGGATCGTCCAGAGGCTTTGCGTTTACTCGACAAGCGCGGCTTGCAGCCGGTGAATCTCAAAGAATCTTCCAAAGCTCCGGTGAGGTCCTCAAAACCGATCAAAAAGAAGAATGAAGCGATTGCGCCGCGCCGCAGAGAGCAGGCGGTTGAAAAGGATGCAGAGCTCCCCGAGGGGCCGCTCAAGCTGAAGCGTGCGGAGGTGATCATGTTCACCGAGGAGCTCTCGGATATGCTAGGTGCGGGCTTGCAGCTCGAGCCCGCCCTGAAATCGATGGAAAGCCGGCAGGAGCTTGGCAGCCTCAAAGTTGTCTCACAACGGGTACGCCACATCGTGCGTGATGGCGTAAATTTTTCCGTGGCGTTGAGAAAAGTCAGCCCGAGTTTTGGGTCGCTTTACTGCTCGCTCGCCGCAGCGGGCGAGGCTTCGGGAGCGCTCGATACCATACTGAAGCGGCAGGCACATTATCTGAAAACACTTTCGGAGCTTCAGAGCCGTCTGGTCCTTGCGATGATTTATCCGGCTTTCCTGATCTTGATCGGCTTCGGGGTGGGCGTGGTGTTTGTGACGATCCTGATCCCGCAGCTCACGGAGCTCATTAAGAACACTCCGGGCGGGAAGATTCCATGGGCGATCGGTATGATGATGGGCTTCGCCGATTTCATCAGATCTTGGTGGATTGTGATCACTCTCGTGTTCATCGGGACTCTTTTGTTTTTAAAAGCATGGACGGATAATGAGGCAAACCAGCCGCAGTGGGATGACATGAAGCTCAAGATGCCACTTGTCGGCGCTGTCATTTCCTCCCGATTCTACGTCCAGTTTCTCGAAACCATGGCGAACCTCGTTGGCAACGGCCTGCCCCTGCTGCGTGCCTTAGAACTATCGCGTGATGCGACGCAGAATATTTCGCTCCGGAATCATCTCAATGGCGTGATCGATCAAGTCGGCGATGGCCGCGCGTTTTCCAAAGCAATGATCCGTTCCGGAACATTCCCGCCTCTCCTGATCGATATGATCGCGGTTGGTGAGCAAACTGGTAAGATCGATCAATCTCTGCGCCGCGCCGCGGAGCGTTACGACAAGGAGCTTGATAAAGACCTGCAGCGCATCATGGCGCTCATCATGCCGACCGTGCTGATTTTGATGGCCTTGCTCATTGGCTCCTTCGCCTATCTGATGATCACCGCGATCTTCCAGACGATCTCGAACCTGAGTTAAGGCGCTTCCAAGATGCGGTTGCTGGGCACAAAAAAGGAGGCATTGCTGCCTCCTTTTTTAAGAGTGGTCGAAGGAACGCCTCAGGCCATTGCTTGTTTGCTGGCTTGTGAGAACTGGCGCATCAGCATGCGTGTTTCATCCTGCCAGTTTTGAAGCACGTCGCGGGAAAGCTGGACTCGATCTGCGACAGCTTGCTCCAGTTCGCGATAGTTCGCGGCCAGCTTTTCGGAAGCTTGGGTGAGCATCTCGGCAGTGCGTTTGCAGTAACCGGGAGCGGCGACAATTTCCTGAAGTTTCTCATCTGCGCGGCGGCGGGCTTCGCCCATTTCTGCGAGGAGAATTTTGCCGTCAGGAACGCGGCGGAGGCCCTGAACGAGACCGAGCTTAGAGAGTGTCCAGATAGTCCATTTGGACGGATCCCACTGCCATGCTTTCACGCCGTTGCGGTAGTCGTGTTGGAATTCGTGATGATAATTGTGATAACCCTCACCGAAGGTTAAGAATGCCATGATCGCGCTGTCTCGGGCAGAGTGCTTGGTTGAGTATGGCTGGTTGCCAACGGTATGGCAGAGTGAGTTGATGAAGAAGGTGCAGTGCTGGGCAATCACGATGCGTGTTACGCCGGCGATGAGGAAACCACCAAGGGCGCCTTGTATTGGGTCCATACCCATCATGGAATTGTAGCCGTAACCCAGAGCGGTGGGGATGACCAAGCCGACCACGAGGCCGATCCAATGAGTGTATTTGTGCTGCCACATGACCAGTTTGTCCTTGCGGAGGTCAGCGACGTTGTCGACAGGAGGTTTGGGATCGAGCTTGAACAAAAGCCAGCCGATGTGTGCCCAGAAGAAGCCTTTGGAAATGTCGTATGGATCCTCGTCGTGATCGACGTGTTTGTGATGGCGGCGGTGATCGGAGGACCAGTTCAGGCAAGAGTTCTCAAACGCGCAGGCGCCAAAAACGAGGGTGAAGAATTTCACCGATTTCTTGGCTTTAAAAGAGAGGTGGGAGAACAAGCGGTGGTAGCCGACGGTGATGCTCATCATCGTCGCACAGAGGTAGAAGAAAAACATGGCGAACTGGAAACCAAAGCCAACTCCGACGAAGCCGTATTGGAAGAGGTAGATGGGCGTGCCGATGAGAGCGATGAGAGCGGTGCCGATGAGGAAGCTGGAAGTGACCCAGTTCACACGGGCGAAGGGAATGCGGAACATGATAATTTACGGTTGGATTATAACAAGGGATTGTAAAGTGACCCGGGAGGGAAGCTTCTATGAAGCACACGTTGTGTGAGTCTCGGATAACCGAGGCCCAAGGGATAATCAAGGAGGTATTTTTACGGTCGATCTTGTGTTGGTAGATTTTTTAGCACTGAGTTCGGTAGGTTTGCGGAGTTAATCCAGCTCTGGGCGGCGTCTTGGTCGCGTTTGAGCCAGGATCCCAAGGCGCGTTCATACATGCGGTTGCGGCGTCGCTCGTTATCTATGTTAGCGGTTTGCGTCATGGCAATTTCTGGGGAGTCACCAAATGAATTCCATACGAAATGCATGACCATCATATCATCTCTATCTTCAGGATTCCGGTTCATTAGCTCCGCGGCGGCCTGTGGGTCGTTTCTTGCTTCGATGGTGACCATGCCACGCAGGGCGCGCGTCCGTGCCTCGCCTCTCGGGAGTTGCTCGAATGACGCAAGCGCGGCGTTTTGGTCGACCTTGGCCCATTCCTCGTAAACCTCGTCGACGCTGTTGGTCGAGACGTCACCGAGGTTGGCGAGTAGCCAGGCGGCGGTGCCGGCAGGATCTTTTTTGGCCATTTCTTCGGCGAAACGGCCGGTTGCGCCGTCACGCAGGCGGTCATCGCCTAGCGCGGCGATCCATGATTGGGCGTAATCGGGGCCCATTTGCATGAGATGTGGCATCATGGTGGAAAGCGCTTGTCCACGCTCGCGGCTAAAGGGTAGGCCCTGTAGAAGTTCGGTGGCACGCACAGGGTTGGTTGCGACCAGTCCGCGGATGATTCCGGTGATATAGGGATTTGCACCGTCACCCTCGTGATTCGCCTTGGCCCACGTGATGGCCGCTTCGGGATCTTCCGCGGCCCAAGCGGTGAGCACGGTTCCAGTAGCCATGCCGCCACGAGTGTTTTCGGTGGTGTATGTGAGCGCGGAGAGCGGATCGACCTCCGCCCATGCGGTGAGTAGCATCGCGTATTCTCCAAGTCGTGCCTCTGTCAGGCCGAGACTACGGAAGCGCGCAACTGCGTCTTCGAATTCCTCTGGAGCCAGCGAATCAATCCAGTCGAGCATTGCGCGGCCGCGATCGAGAGCGTTTTCTCCGCGCACGATTTCTTCCATGGTGGCGAGTTTTTCATCAAATGTGCTGTCTGCGGAGCTGCCACCGGGGCGAATGGGGCGTTTTCCAGCAGTGGTTGCTCGAGCGCTCAGTGAGTCTGCGGAAGCGGAGCGGCCTTGGCTGGCAGTAGTCTCAGAGCTCTCGGGTAGGAGCCCAGAGCGCGCCTGCTCGGTTAAGCCACCGGTGAACTTTCCGATAAAGAACCCTCCTATTCCGACGGCGATACAGGCTCCCGCGGCGCTTGTGACATTGAGTTTCATAGTGTGATGATAAACGTATTACGCAGGTTCTCAATCGGACATTTCACCCTCTGAGGATAGGTGTCTCCGCAAACGCCGGCTAATCAGGTGAAAATTAGCCCCAACGTGCGTATTGCTGGGGTATCGCATGCGTACAGGAAAATACCATTCCTAGGCGGGCACCGGGCCGATTGTTCCACCTTCTATAAATTCTGCTTTGGTTAAAGTTTGGCGAAGATCTTTTTTTCCACGACTGATGTTCGCCGCCCAGCGCTCGATACGGCTTATGACCGGTTGCCGATGCCAGTGGATGTGCGCGACGCTAGGCGTGAACCACTCAAAATGACCGTCGTTGTCAGTGGAGATGAGAGATATATCACCGGGAACTTTCAAGCCCCTGTTCGCGCAGAACTGCAGGGCGGCGAGGAAAAACTGAGCTTCATCGACGATCAACGCGGTCGGGGGTGTGATTCGGAACAATGCCTCGAGACCCTCGCGAAACCCACTCACCGTCTCTACCCAGTCTGGGAGATGGTAGTTGCTGGTTAAGATTCCGTGATCTGCCAGTTCTTTCAGAAATACTCTTTCGCCCGCGCCGGGAGTCGGCAGTCTGCGTGACTTCCGTGCGATCAGTGCGATACGCTGATGGCCGAGGTCTAAAAGACGCCGAGTAGCTTCTGAAATGGAGGCGTTTTTATCTGGTCCCACTCCGGCGATAGGTAGCCCGTGTCGCCTTCCAAAAAGCGCAAACGTGGGGATTGGTTGCTCGGCCAGCCATTCGAGCACGTTTCTGGGGGCCGAGCCTACAATCCAGGCGTCTGCTTTGGTCTGGGCAACGAAACGCGAGACCTTTTTCACATCAAAATCCAGTTCTGTGAGTGATTTCTTTGTGAAGAATGCCGAGTAACCCGCTGCGCTTAGTTGATGCTGCAGTTTGATCATATACCCGTCGGTCAGCAGCAGTGGATCGAAGGTAAGGATCGCGATTCTAAGCGATGGGGTGGCAGTGTTCATTTTCTCAACGATGCGCCGTCGCCGCCCGGATCCTTGGGATTCCAGTAGTCCTTGTTTCTGGAGTGCCCGCAGTGCGGCCTCCACGGTTTTCCCGCTAACTCCGAACTCCTTCGCCAGCTTGTCCCGTCCTGGTACCGTTGTGCTCCACCTGCCTTTTGTTATTTCGGCTCTGATCGATCCGGCGACCTGATCAGGCAAGGAATAAAAACTACTATTGGACATGCTAAAATTGTCTTTAAAATTGATCAGTTTGGAAGGCAGATCTTTGTTTTTTGTGATGGCATCCGCGTTTCGTTGGCCACGGCTAATTTATAGGTGGAGTTTGGTGAAGGTGTCGTGACAAAGGGCTACTTTGGTAATGCTGGCCCAGATAAAGTTCGCGCCAGTCTTCTCCACGCGAAGGACTAGCTTCTCAAGGTTCTCTTTGATCAAACCGTTCAAACCACCGTCGGTCTACCAGAAAGTTTGTCGGGTAATTTATTACTTTAAGCTTCGGAGCCTGATCGACTCATTCGATGACTCAATCTTCTGAATCGTTTTTTCAATAGCTTCAATGTGTGGCGCGGCACGTTTTGTATCATGCCTATCCTCTTGGCCTTTCTTTATTTCCTCCAAGCGAGGAATCATCGGCTTCGCCGCGCTGCCGTATTTGACAAGTATGTCCATGCAAATTTTGAGGCGTCTTCCGCCCCCCCAGCGGCCTATTTCGATGACATCGATGCACAGGGGTATGCCCTCTTCGATCTGATGCTTTGCCAACAGTTTTAGCCCACTGATGCGGATACCATCCGCGAACATCATGCCGCTGGGAGCGGGGACGACGATGGCCTCGTGAATGGCTGGAAGGATGGGCTTGATCTCGTCATAAGTGAGTTTGTCGTAAATTCGCCCAATGGAACCTCTGGAGCGCCCGTCTTGGTTCTGAAGGCTTGCGACAATGGCTTCGCGAAGCAGATCCTTGTCCACACCTTCGATTGAGTGTCTAAGCATTTCCCCAAAAACCGTGAAAGTGAGGTATCGCTGCTCCATTCCCCGGGGGTCGGCTTCAGTTGGTCCCTTGCTTAACATTTTCAGGAGCTGCGGCAGCGCCTCCATCGCCGATCCGCCGATAGAAGCAAGAGCTTCCGCAGCATTCACCCGCAGCCAGAGGTCTTCATGATCGAGTGCTTTGATGAGGTCGGGGACAGCGGATTCCGACTTGAGCATGGTCAGGGCCTCGCAGGCACCGTAGCTACTGTGGAGGTCCGGTGAATTCAGCATGCGGATGAGCACTTCAACTGGCACTTCATCGGCACGTTTTGCTAAGGCCGCCGCAGATCGGTCGCGAACCACGGGAGACCAGCTGCCGAGA
>Ga0307940_1000353_pt1 | contig 29563 bp, 21 predicted proteins | sample OrgLakmetagen124_FD_201835 | JGI IMG/M metagenome (GOLD analysis project Ga0307940, IMG submission 201835) | Saline water microbial communities from Organic Lake, Antarctica - #124 | ecosystem: Environmental > Aquatic > Non-marine Saline and Alkaline > Saline | place: Antarctica: Organic Lake... | reverse complement strand
ACCAAGCCCTCGTCATTGACTTTCAGAACATAGATATCACGGTCATTTTCGGGGTGTTCATCATCATAACGCGTAGCAACCACCAAACAACCATGATCGCTGGTTGTTGTCATGGAATAAGTATGATAGTAGGCATCTCCTCCAAAATATTTTAGCCAGTATTCTTCCAGATTAGCTGAAAATTTTCCAAGCATAATCCAATTATTCTGTCCATTGCCGTAGAACGGGTCATATTCGATGAGGTTTGCTGTTCCGCTGGCATAAAAATCAGTCAAACCTACCTGGCTGGTGCCATTCATATAGGGAGCATAATCATTGGTGTCACCCAGCATACCAAGCGGGTGGTCATACATAGGATTAGCGACAGTATCTATTTTCATAAGAATGATGTCGTTATCATCCGAACCAGGCATTGCTCGGAATTTATTTGTATTGATAATAATATCATTCCCGGTTTTAATCGGAGAATAGTTATTAAAGGCAAGCATCGGAATGTAAAATTTCTCTTCTATTTCGAAGGATTTGTTTAGTTTGAGCATCGAACCCGGAGGGTCCCCCAAAGGACCATCAAGATGTGAGCAAAAAGAATAATATCCTTTGTTGTTAGGTCTTTCGATAATATCAAACGACTTTGATAAAATATGCTCATTTTCATGTAAAAAAGAGACAATGGAATCGCCTTCTTGAGATAATTTATAGTAATATGGATTTGTATTTGAACCGGAGGTGTACCCACTTAACACAAAGTTATTATCTGAGTCAATAATTGAATTAATGTAGCTTATTCCAAAGTTCGGGAAAAGGGTTAAATTCTTTTGATCGGTGATTTCTAATTCTTGATCCAGCTTAAGATATAATAAATCTTGGTTTTGAGAATCTGATATATGTCCAAATATAATATATTGATTGTACAAAACGTGTAAGTTAAAAAACAAACTCGCTTTAGAACCAAATGGGAAAGTTTTAGAATGAAGTAATTCTCCATCTCTAGATAATTTTATTACATACCCCATCGATCTGTTATCATTTATAACTCTTCCAACTAATAACAGATTTTTATCAGCGTCTTCTTTTACATCATAGATAGTTTGCAAATAGGGTTTTGAAATGGTTTTTTGAAATGTATGCTGGGTTTGACCTGCAAGAGCAACCAGATTCAACAATAGCCAAGTTAATATAATTTGCTTTTTCATGATAAATAGTTTTTAAGTTTTGATATTATAATAGAGATAAATTATAGAAAATTGGTTGTGCGTCTTCGGCTATTAAGGAGGGAAAAGCAACAAAATCAACCCTCGCAGGAGATCTTGCTTTTTCTTTCTTTCTTTCTTTCTTTCTTGTATTTCATCTAACTACTAATTTGGGTACAGGGTCGATGGGGGCCCTTTGATGTTCAAAAGTAAAACGAATAGTTGGTGTTAGCAAGGAAAAGAAAAAGGAATCAGTCGTACATTCGTTAAAAGAAAACCACGAATTCACTAATGAATGAGTCCTCATTCAAATGTTTGGCAACTCAAACATCGTATTAGTTTGTGGCTAAAAAGTGCTCACACAAATGCAAGGTTTATAAAACTGCTGTTTTTAGAAAGTTGCCAACTGCCAATTGCTTTTTGCCAACTGAACATAAACACCTATGCACCTAAACACGTTCTTATCAACCCACTAAACGTAGTAACCTACCTCTTCACCCACTTCCCGGAGCTTAGGATTTCACCGTCTTTAATGATACGGTAGAAATAGATGCCTCTGCTCATGGCAGATGTATTTATGCTGCGCTGATTTTCTTTGGTCAGCACCAATTGGCCGGTGTTGTTATATAACTGAAATACAAAGTTTTTTTCTCTTATATCGAGATTGAGCACGTTTTTGCCCGGGTTAGGATATGCTTTATAAACATCTGCACTTGGTTGAATAGTTTCATCCCAGGTAACCAAGCCCTCGTCATTGACTTTCAGAACATAGATATCACGGTCATTTTCGGGGTGTTCATCATCATAACGCGTAGCAACCACCAAACAACCATGATCGCTGGTTGTTGTCATAGAATAGGTATGATAGTAGGCATCTCCGCCATAATATTTTAGCCAGTATTCTTCCAGATTAGCTGAAAATTTTCCAAGCATAATCCAATTGTTCTGTCCATTGCCGTAGAACGGGTCATATTCGATGAGGTTTGCTGTCCCGCTGGCATAAAAATCAGTCAATCCTATCTGGCTGGTACCATTCATATAGGGAGCATAATCAGAGGTGTCACCAAGCATGCCAAGCGGGTGATCATAAATAGGATTAGCGACAGTATCTATTTTCATAAGAATGATGTCGTTATCATCCGAACCAGGCATGGCATGCGATTTATTTGTATTTATTATAATATCGTCTCCAAACTTCAGAGGTGAGTAATTGTTTAGACTTAATAATGGAATAGGATACAAACCTTCTATGTCAAAGGAGTTATTCAATTTTACCATGGCGCCAGGGGGATCGCCCAAAGGGCCATCAAGATAGGAGCAAAAAGAATAATATCCTTTTTTGTTAGGTCTTTCCATAATATCAAAAGATCTTGATAAAATATGCTCATTTTCATGCAAAAAGGAGTCAATGGAATCTCCTGCCTGGGATAGTTTATAGTAATATGGATTTGTATTTGAACCTGAGGTGAACCCGGTTAACACAAAATTATCATCTGAATCAATAATTGAATTAATTAAGCTTATTCCTTTACCCGGGAAAAAGTTTATATTCTTTTGTTCTATGATCTCTAAGTCTTTATTTAGCTTCAGATAAAGTAGTTTTTGATTGTATGGAGGGGTTGAATTGACTATCCTTCCAATAATAATATAATGATAATTTTTTACGTGAATATTATATAAAGTTACACTTTTGCCTTCGTTAGGTAACATAACAGAGTTAAGGATTTCTCCCTCTTTTGATAGTTTAATACCATATCCCTTTGATGTGTTTTCATTAATTACTCTACCTACCAACAAAAGGTTTTTATCCGTGTCTTCTTTAACATCATATATAGTTTGTAAAAATGGATTGGTGATTGTTTTCTGAAATGTATGCTGGGTTTGACCTGCAAGAGCAACCAGATTCAACAATAGCCAAGTTAATATAATTTGCTTTTTCATTGTGCAAGAATGTTTTGAATAAGAAACTACCTGCCACGAAATTTGCAGGTAGCTTCCTTAGATTATGTTTTTATTGTTCTATTCCACCGCCACTTCCAATATGCCAAATACCATATGTGATATCTGCATGGTGAATCATATACCATGTATCATAAATGGGTGGTGGTGGTTCTGTAAGTCCATAAGCTGTCCAATCTTCTAGATTATAAGAAATAAGATCTTTTGATGCTGGTTTATTGTCAGCACCAATTTGTAGTAATGAATTATAATAATAACTCATTTCATTTGGTGACATGCAATGATGAAATAATTCCTGTTCCTGGGCATCCTGAAAAAGCATGTAATTTCCATAAGGATTATTAGGATCGGGTAATTCCGGTGCGTCGAAGCTAATAGTTTCAATACTAGTTGGATAAACATAATCCCCATTAACAGGCACGGCTACATTGTTATTGGCTACTTGCATAATCCGGTCAGCAGCATCTCGTCCTACGTAAGCTCCGGAACCATCGCACATGCCCAGCTCCCAGCCCCAATACCAATAATCATCACTGGTAATTGAAACGGGGTTTGGACGGCTTGCAAGACTGGTTGATTTGAATGTGATTGTGTTTGACTTGTTATTAGTTTCAATCACACTAATATCTGTAACATACTTTAAGTAATTTTCATCCAATGAAGAATAAAAGTTGCTCAGGCTATCTTCAAACATTGCGTAGGCAATGGCTATGTCATCCATTGAAATAAAACCATCACTTACTGGGATATCAATTTTCGCTGAATCAATGAGTATGTTGCCAAATTGCTCAGGCGTTTCAATGTTCGTGTAGTTAAGTCCAGCTTCAATATTCCATACGGCTTCTTCAATAGACAATGTTTCCCCATCCTTTTGAGGGTTTTCCACATTAGCCAGAAAATCCTGGATTTGTTTTTCAATATTTAGGTCGCTTTCTGGTGCTACGATTTTATCGTCTATCGCTGAGTTTTGCTTTTCGCAAGCAGAGAATACTACAGCAATTGCTGATAATAATATGATAGTTAGTATTTTTTTCATGATAAATAGTTTTTAAGTTTTGAAATTGTCAAGTTTCACAAGGTTGTTTATGATAACTTGTTTGATTAATACTTTTCAAAGATAGAACTTTATTTTTAAACTCATCAGGTTTTTGTGAAAATAGTTCGGGTTTAATTTCGAACCATTTTTCGATAGCTTGAAAAGGTGTTTTCACATTAAGCTCTTTTCTTAAACCTCCGTGTCTTCGGTAGAGAATATAATACATCAAAAACTCAATTAAGCCTTTTTGCATTTCATCCTTATTATTGTATTCAGTTCTTTTAATCGTATTGTTTTTAATGGTTCCATTTGCTCTTTCAACCATACCATTTGTTTTCGGAGTTGCTGGTTTGGTAAGCCTGTGTTCAATGTTATTCTCGCCACATAGAACATCTAATTTAGATGGTTTTTGACAATAATGTCCCGTTTTAGTCCCGATAATTATCGGGATTGTTTGTAAATTCGAGTCCGTTATCGGTGAGAACGTGAGTGATACCAAAAGGGAAAAAGTTTAAACATTTGTTCATAAAATCTTCTGCATTTTCAGAAGTTTTAGCGTCATACATTTCATAATATAGCGTTCTTGTAGCCCTATCAATAGCAACAAACAGATAGTATTTTATGCCATCTATTTTAGGCAAATAGGTTACATCAATATGTAAATATCCAGGCTCATATTCCTTAAACTTTTTGGCTTTGTCTTTCTCTTTTTCTGGTACTTTATTTACTCCTGCCAGAACAAATGTTCTATAAACAACACTTCTTGTAATACTGGGATTACCTATCAGAGCCATCTCCCAGACTTCATCTAAAGGTAGCCATGTAGATTGTCTTATTGATGAGATGAGTGTTTTCTCAAAATCATTCAGTGCATAATGGATAATATGCGGTCTTGAACTTTTGTCTTCAAAAATTGCTCTGTTCTTCCATTTGCTAACTGTTGGCTCAGAGATTCCAAATTTGTTGGCGAGCATCAAATTTGTCAAATTACTTTTGTTAATGTCCAAACGCATATGTATATTTGTACTTGCGTTTGAGTGGTACTCTTGCTTCATATTTTTGTTTTTTAGTGATTACAAAATTAAGCAAGTTATCATTTCGGAACCAAATCCTCCTCCCTTTTCTCATGGAGCGTAGCGGAATGAGAAAAGGGAGGAGGATTAATTCCATTAACAACGTGATGAAACTTTACATGAAATTATAAAAGAGATAAATTAGAGAAAATTTGTTATTCAACTCCAACTATTAAGGAGGGAATAGTAACAAAATCAACCCTCGCAGGAGATCTTGTTTTTTCTTTCTTTCTTTCTTTCTTGTATTTCATCTAACTACTAATTTGGGTACAGGGTCGATGGGGGCCCTTTGATGTTCAAAAGTAAAACGAATAGTTGGTGTTAGCAAGGAAAAGAAAAAGGAATCAGTCGTACATTCGTTAAAAGAAAACCACGAATTCACTAATGAATGAGTCCTCATTCAAATGTTTGGCAACTCAAACATCGTATTAGTTTGTGGCTAAAAAGTGCTCACACAAATGCAAGGTTTATAAAACTGCTGTTTTTAGAAAGTTGCCAACTGCCAATTGCTTTTTGCCAACTGAACATAAACACTTCTTTACCAACTTACAACCCTATAAACGTAGAAACGTATTAACCTGGTAACCCTAATGAAAAAACAAATACGCCATCAGGATGGCGGCGATGATGCCTGCGAAGTCGGCAATCAGTCCGCAGCCTACCGCGTGGCGTGTGTTTTTAATACCTACTGAGCCGAAGTATACGGCAATGATGTAGAATGTAGTATCGGTAGCGCCCTGCACTGTGGAGGCTACTCTTCCTACGAATGAATCAGCGCCATAGGTGTCCATCGCGTCCACCATCATACCGCGGGCACCGCTGCCGCTGAGGGGTTTCATCAGCGCTGTGGGTATGGCTTCCACAAAATCGGTGTTTACGCCGATGGTCAGGAAAAACCAACGCAATCCTTCCATCAGCATCTCCATGGCGCCGGCAGCCCTGAAAACACCAATGGCTACCAAAATCGCAATTAAATAGGGAATGATTTTTATGGCCGTGGGAAAGCCTTCTTTAGCTCCTTCAATAAAGGCTTCATAGATGTTGACTTTGTTTTTTACGGCTATCAGAATAAAACTCATAATAATCCCAAAAAGGATAATATTGCTGGCGGCTGAAGAGATGGTAGTGATTTTTTCCTGGGGGATGCTGGAAAAGTAGAGGATGATGCCGATGATAACAGCGCTGAGGCCCCCGAGATAAGCAAGGACTACCTTATTGAGCAGGTTGATCTTTTGCACCACGCCTACGGCAATAATTCCCGCCAGGGTAGAGAAATAGGTAGCCAGCATAATCGGGATAAAGATGTCGGAGGGGTTGGCGGCGCCCATCTGCGCCCTGTACACCATAATGCTGATAGGAATCAGGGTGAGCCCGGAGGTGTTCAGCACCAAAAACATAATCATGGCATTGGTGGCCGTGTCTTCTTTTTTGTTCAGCTCCTGCAGTTGTCCCATCGCTCTGAGTCCTATAGGTGTGGCGGCATTGTCGAGGCCCAGCATGTTGGCAGCCACATTCATCGTAATGCTTCCGTAAGCCGGATGATTTTTCGGTACGCCCGGGAAAAGGCGGCTGAAAAGCGGTTGCAATCCACGGGAAAAAATCCGGATAACGCCTCCCTTTTCACCGATTTTCAGAAGGCCCAGCCATAGCGTCAACACCCCTGTTAAACCTAATGAAATCTCAAACCCCGTTTTGGCATTATCCATGGTGCTCTCCATGATACGTTGGAAAACCTCCACATCGCCCAGAAAAACCGCTTTCACAATGCCGAAAAGCAGGGCGATCGCAAAAAAAGCAATAAAAAGATAGTTTAGTGCCATTCGTCTTTTTTCTGTTCAGAGGTCAAATGTAATAAAAAGAATGCGGAGTGGGTTCAGAATAGAAGCTTTGAGGTGGATTACCTATAAACATCTCTTCTATGACCTATTGTGATGATATCAATTACAAGTTTACTTTCGAATATTTCATAAATAATTCGGTAATTACCTTTTCGTATTCTATAACTGTTTCTTCCTTTAAGTTTTTTACTTCCAATGGGGCGTGGGTCGTTTGCTAAACTGGCTATTAGAGAAAGGATTTTTCCAGCATCACTATCTGGAATTTTGTCTAGTTGTTTTGCTGCTTTTCGAGTAAACTGAATTCTGAACTTATTCATTTTCCAGATTTCTGTTATTCAAGTAATCCTCCAATGATATGCGAGCTCCATCATCCTCTTCCTTCGCCTCATCATAGAGTTTTATATCTTCTATATCCTCCAGTGCTTCCATGATTTTCCTGTATTCATCCATCGGGAGGAAAACACCAATATCATTTCCCTTGTTATCTTTTAAAATCTGTTTATTCATTACCATTTCTTTCTATATGAATTATTCAGAAACAAAATTACTATTCAAATCTATTAAAAGCAACATAATTTGTAGTATGATTAAACACTTAATTTGATTTAACTTTCATTTGAAACACGTGGGACTTTCCGCTTCTTCGATACAAGGTAAACCCCGGCAAATACCAGCAAGGAAGCTATTATTTCGAGCCAGGTGAGCACATCTCTCCCGGTGATGACGGCAAAAAGTGTAGCTATTACGGGCTGTGAGTAAATGTAGGTGCTAACGGTGGATGGCATCACATGCTTGAGGGCATACATATTCATAAAATAGGCCACTACCGTAATCATAATCAGCAGGTAAGCTATGGCCAGATATATATCAAAAGGTATCTGATGCCATTCTATGGCGGAAAACTGGCTGTACCCTACCGGAAAAATATAAAACAGTCCGAAGACATAAAGCCATTTGAGCACTGTAACGCCCTGGTACTTCATCATTACACGCTTTACTAACACCAGGTATAGTCCGAAAGCGGTGGTGTTGATAAGCTGGAAAAGGTTGCCCAGGAATTTATCCGATCCAAAATCAAGTTGTCCTTCGGCATTGAAAAGCGTAAGCAGGATGGCACCAGATGCCCCCACGATAATGCCTGTGATTTTTCGCGTTGTTATGGCTTCATGTAATATAACAGCGCTAAAGACCAACACTATAATTGGATTGGAGGTCATGATAATAGAGGCGTTGATGGGTGTGGAGAGGTTTAGTCCCGACAAAAACATCATCTGATTAAGAAAGACCCCAAAAAAGGCACATAAGGCCAGGTGCCAGATGTCGCGCTTTTCAATACGTTCGCGTTTCATAAAGAAAGAGATAGCCCAGAAAAGCACCAGTCCGGAAATCACCCGTAACAAAGCCAACCCAAAAGGCTGGATATGTATGGGCATAATATCCTTGGTGATGGAATAGTTGATTCCGAACAGGATATTAGCAAACATAAGCGCAGCATGCGCCTTATAGCGATAAAAGTTGCTCATGAGGGCGCAAATATAATCTAAAACCTAAGTTGAGCGGTTTGAACGAAGTGAAAAAGCGCTTTACTTATGTTTAACCCCGATTTAGAAATTGTTGTATTTCGCCGAATGAGTAGCCTGTCCCGCAGAATTGCGGGAAGGTGAAATGCTTACAATTTCTTTATCGTGAGCGAGAATCGCTCAATTTGGGTAAAAGTTTAGTTTTGCCGTGATACATTAACAGCAGCAGTATGCAGGATAATAGTACGGACTTTTATTACCGGGATGGAATTTTTTATTCTGATGATCATCAATTGCGCCCCGGAAATGAGGGCGATATTTTCTATGAGGTGATAAGGATTATGCAGGGAGCGCCGCTTTTTGCTGCCGACCATCTCAGCAGACTTTCCTCCTCAATAGAAAAGGAATTGTCAATGGCTATAGAGGAGGGCGTCTTGCATGAGCATTTGCAGGGTTTTTTGAGGCAACAGCAGCTAATTACAGGTAATATCAAGCTGATGGTTTGGTGTAGTGACGACAGGCAGGCATATTCTGTCATCCTCTACCAGGTAAGGCACCACTATCCTTCTGTCCGCGATTACCGCGAAGGTGTTAAGGTAGTTTTTTCAGGCTTGCAGCGCCATAACCCCACAGTAAAAAAGTGGAATGCAGCTCTCAGGGAAAAAGCCGATTCGCTGAAAGCCTGCCATCATGCTTATGAAGTGCTCCTTGCCAACGAGCAGGGGCATATCGTGGAGGGGAGCCGCACTAATGTTTTCTTTGTTAAAGGCGACACATTTATCACCGCGCCGGGGAGGGAGGTGTTGCCGGGGATTACCAGGGCTAAGGTAATAACGCTATGCCGGCAGCAGGGTATTGATATCACCTGCAGGAGCATCCGGTATGAAGAGTTAGCAGCCATGGACCATGTATTCCTTACCGGTACATCACCAAGAGTGCTTCCTGTAAAACAGATAGACAATATTCCCTTTAAGGTATCATCGCCTGTTTTGCAATCTATTATGAGTGCTTATGATGATATGATAGCGGATGAGGCAGCTGCTTACGGGAAATAAAAAAAAGGGAACCCTGGGGCTCCCTTTTTCTGTTGCTCGTTCACAAAATTTATTTGGCGTAGTTCACTGCCCTGGTCTCCCGTATTACGGTAATCTTGATCTGTCCGGGATAAGTCATTTCATCCTGTATTTTTTTCGTCAGATCCATAGAGAGTTGGTTCGCTTCATTATCCGACACTTTCTCTGCTCCTACTATTACACGCAGTTCTCTGCCGGCCTGCACGGCATAGGTCTTCACCACGCCGGGATATTCCAGCGCCAGCTCTTCCAGCTGCTTCAGCCGCTGGATATAGGCCTCCACCACCTCGCGACGTGCTCCGGGACGCGATCCGGAGATAGCATCACATATCTGCACAATCGGCGAAATAAGCGTTTCCATCTCTATCTCGTCATGGTGAGCCCCTATGGCGTTGCATACATCAGGCTTCTCTTTGTATTTCTGGGCTATCTTCATCCCCAGCAAGGCGTGAGGCATCTCCTCCTCATTTTCGGCCACTTTTCCTATATCATGGAGCAGTCCGGCCCTTTTAGCTATTTTTTGGTTAAGCCCCAACTCTGCTGCCATGGTAGCACACAGTTTGGCTACCTCCTTGGAGTGTTGCAGCAGGTTTTGACCATAGGAGGAGCGGTACTTCATTTTACCTATCAACCTGACAAGTTCATGATGCAGCCCGTGGACGCCCAAATCAATCAGCGTGCGCTTACCGGTGTCTATAATCTCCTGGTCTATCTGGGCCGTGGTTTTGGCTACCACCTCTTCGATGCGGGCGGGATGTATGCGTCCGTCTGTCACCAGCTTATGCAGCGACAGGCGTGCAATCTCGCGCCTGATCGGGTCGAAGCCCGAGAGGATAATGGCATCGGGCGAATCGTCGATGATAATTTCAATGCCTGTTAACGATTCTAATGCCCTGATATTACGTCCTTCACGGCCAATAATGCGGCCTTTGATTTCGTCGTTTTCGATGTTAAACACCGATACGCTGTTTTCTATGGCATGCTCCGCAGCGGTACGCTGGATGGTCTCAATAACAATCTTTTTCGCTTCGCGGTTAGCATTAATCTTAGCTTCTTCCAGAATATCATTAATCTGCGATGAAGCTTCGGTGCGAGCTTCTGCGGTCAGGTTCTCTAAAAGCTGTGCTTTAGCCTCTTCGGCAGAGAGGTGCGCTATGGTTTCCAGCTGTTTTACTTGTTCACTGCTAGCTTTTTCCAGCTCCTGCTGCTTTTTATTGACAATTTCAAGCTGATTGGAGAGGTGTTGCTTTAGCCTGTCGACCTCCTGACTCTTTTTCTTCAGCTCTTCATTTTGTTGGTTTAAATGTTGTTCTTTTTGTTTTACCTTGTTTTCTGTTCGTTGTATTTCGTTGTTTCGTTTTTGGATCACTTTTTCATGATCCGCCTTGAGTTGCAAGAACTTCTCTTTTGCCTGAAGGATTTTATCCTTCTTTAGTACCTCTGCTTGTTTTTCTGCTTCTGTAAGAAGCTCACGACTCTTTTTCTCCAGTTTTTTCCTTAAAAAAGTAGTCGCAGCAGCAATACCCAGAGTAATACCTACAACAAGCGCAACGGCGGCGAAAATTACTTCATTTTCCATTTTTATGCTTGTTAAGTTCTGGTTCGTATGTAATTATATGACAAAAAAAACCCGCGCAAATTAATTGAGCGTAGAGAAAAACCCCAGAAATGACACGAATAGAGTTGCCGAGTCTTTCGGACTTCCAATGTCCCCACCCGAAGGTGAGAATCCCCCCTAAGGGGTAAAATAGGCCTGTCCTACAGACTCCTGAGCTTTTTACTCTAATTTGTATAATGTTGAGTTTTCACACGACTGAATTAATGCGCGGGAATACCATTAATATTTTTCTATTTCAAAGAACGCTGAGAATAAGTTATTTATATGTTTTCGTCCAATAATTTATCTAAATCCTCCAGCCTGGAGGAGAGTTCATTTGTAACAAAATCCTGTTCCTCTTCGAGGTTGATATAGCGCGCTGCTATATCGAGCGACGCCATAGCCAGCATATCATGCCGGTCTCTGCCTTTTACACTTTTAATGAACGCTTCTATTTCATTATTTACTAACTCAACAGATTTGTTTAAAACAAGCTCTTCCTTTTCGTCTGAAACTGTCAGCTTATACGGCCTTTGGTTTACATGTACTGTTCTTACTATTTCTTTCATCAATACATCCTTTCACCGGGAATCACTTATTTAAACTATTTAAAATACTTATGCTCTTATTTATTTCCCGCACTAATTCATCAATATCCTGATGAATGTCTTTTTTATCTTTATAGGATAACAACGATTTGGAAATACGTATTGTTTTAATTGTTTCTTCCAAATCTGTTTTCTCCTGCTCTTTTTCCTGTATCTTTTTTTCTAATTGCTCCACCTCTGTCTTGAGGGTTTTATTTTCCTGCTGAAGCAGTTTCTTTTGTTCTATAAGCTTTTTAGCCTTATACTCAATGCCTGCAAGGAGTATTTCTGTCTGCTTCATTCGTGTTTTTTGTTCACACTGTTCAAAGCAAAATTAACGATATGTAAACTGGTATGCAAATATTTTTTTGTATTACTGAAAAAAATCAGCCAGGTTTTCTTGCGTTCATACTTTACAGGGGTAGATCAAGTTCTTTTTGAACCACTTCGCGAATATGGAGCGATTTTTTGCGAGGCGAATTTTTTTTCTTTGTACTTAAAATACCCTGCTATAGCTATCATGGCTGCATTATCGGTACTGTATTCCAGTTTGGGCAGGTAGCTGCGCCAGCCCAGTTCCCGGCTGGCTTCCTTCATGGCCTCTCGCAACCCCGAGTTTGCTGACACTCCTCCTGCAATAGCTATCTCTTTTATTCCGGTTTGTTTGGCGGCTTTTTTGAGTTTTTTCAATAATATCCGTATGATGGTGTGCTGAACAGAGGCCGCCAAATCTTTTTGGTGGGTTTCTATGAAAGCGGGGTCGTGCTTTAGTTGGTCGCGCAGGAAATAGAGCACCGATGTTTTAAGCCCGCTAAAGCTGTAGTCCAGCGCTGCAATATCGGGAATCGGGAAGGAGAAGGCATCACGGTTGCCGTGGCGTGCCAGCTTGTCGATTACGGGCCCGCCCGGATAAGGCAGCCCCATAATTTTGGCTACCTTGTCGAAGGCTTCCCCGGCGGCATCATCAATAGTCTGGCCAATTACCGTCATGGTGGTGTAGTCTTCTACCTGCACAATCTGCGTGTGCCCCCCGGAAACGGTAAGGCACAGGAAAGGAAACGAGGGGTGCCTGATGCTGCCCTCGCTATCCTGAATAAAATGTGCCAGGATGTGGGCCTGCAGGTGGTCGGTTTCAATGAGCGGAATATCCTGCGAAAGGGCAAAAGCTTTGGCAAAAGAGGTGCCCACTAAAAGGGACCCTAATAAACCCGGCCCACGCGTAAATGCAATGGCGTGAATATCATTTTTATTTATCTTTGCCTGACTGATGGCCTGGTCGATAACAGGAATGATGTTTTGCTGATGCGCCCTGGAGGCAAGCTCAGGGACAACGCCACCATAGTCTTTGTGGACACGCTGGTTGGCAATAATATTTGATAGCACCACATTGTTCCTGATAATGGCAGCAGAAGTGTCATCACAGGAGGACTCAATTCCTAATATGTAATTGTTCATTTCGAATCGTTAATTTGGGGGCAAAATTATTAAAAAAGGCAGGAAAAATATATTGAAGTGGTTTTTATTGATAGTGATTGTTATTGTGACCACTATTATCGTTTTGGTAAATAACGAAAACTTTCAGCGCTATCTGGCTGAGAAAGTTTCTGTGGAGGCTACCAGGGCGCTGGGGGTGCCGGTTACTGTAGAGCGTATTAAGTTGGGGCACTACCTGCGATTTGAGTTCCACGGGGTGCTGGCGCTCGATCAGCAAAACGATACATTGATACAGGCTGATCAGTTAAAATTACGAGTGTCAGAGTTCAATACCTTATCTAAAGTGATGCGCTTCAGCGATGTGATGGCCATCAATCTCCGTTTCGGATTAATCACTCACAAAGGTGATACGCTCCCCGCACTAACCCAAATCATTAATAATTTGTCAGATACTGCAGCCTCCACAGAAAAACCATGGCAAATACAAATCGGGGCCTTAGATCTCCGTAACGGGCGCTTTCTTTTAGAGAACAGAAATGAAGCCCCGGCGGAGGAAGGGGTGGACTTCAACTATTTGGATTTGGAACAGATAGATGCACAACTCGACGAATTTATGGTGCGGGATGATACGATCTTTGCAAACATAAGATATCTGGATGCCAAAGAAAAGAGCGGCTTTATTGTCAGGCGTATGCAATCCAGGATGCAGGTCAGCTCCCGGGGGATACAAGGGGAGCTGACCCAAATTGTAACACCCCATTCGAAACTGGATTTTAGTTTTGAGTTGAATTATAATGATTATGACGCCTTTTCTGACTTCTATGACAGCGTGCAATTCGATGCTACCTTTCTAAAAAGTAAGCTGTCGATGGTTGACCTTAGCTTTTTTTCGCCTGGTATGAAGCCTGTTAATAATCATCTTACAATGCAGGGTGATTTCTATGGAAGGCTTAGTGATATGTATGCGCGCGATATCGTTTTTAATTATGGCGACAGCAGTTATTACCGCGGGTATCTTAAAATTAAGGGTCTTCCCGACACTGACAACCTGGAGATGAGGGCGCTGGTGGATGATTTTTATGTGACACGTGCCGATTTCTCCACTTTAAAGCTGCATCAGGGAGATCCTTTTGAGTTGCCCGAGCCCCTGCAAAAGCTGTCATACCTCTCAGTGCAAGGCGAATTTGAGGGTGCCCCGGATAACTTCTATGCCCTGGCAACCCTTAATACTAACCTTGGGAAACTGGAAATCGATTTGCGACTGAAAGATACATTGGATGACCAGAAGGTGTATCATGGCCATTTGATGGCTAAGGCTTTAAATGCAGGCCAATTGCTGGGCCAGGAAGATGATTTGGGTACCCTGGACTTGTCGGCAACAATCAATGGGCGGGGGCTTGATAAGGCGACCCTGGCGGCAGATGTGGATGGGTACATTAATAGCCTGCAGTTTAGGGGAAATACTTTCGACAGCATCAGGATAGCAGGTAAAGTGGAGGGTGAACGATTCGGAGGATCCGTGAATATTAAAGATGATCTTATCCATTTTGCCTTTAATGGGATAGCTGATTTCAGCGAGGAGAACGCCGCTTTCAAATTTAAAGCGAATATTACAGATGCCTATCTCACGAAGTTGCACCTGATAGACATTCCGGATGATGAGGCACGCATCACCACAACACTGCAGGCTGATTTTACCGGCAATCATGTTGATTCGGTTATGGGGGAGGCCTTTCTCTCTGCGTTGACATACCACCAGGATGATTTCGTCTATCACCTTGACACCCTCAAGCTGCTGGCGCAACAACAAGACAGTATCAAGGCGATTAGAATCCGTTCGGATTTTCTGGATGGAAATATTGAAGGCGATTTTTATGTCAGCGCTATGGGAAAGAGTTTTATGACTACCCTGGCAAGATACATGCCTGCTCTATATCCTGAGCCGGATACCCTTGAGCAGCTTCACTCTTTGGACTTTGATTTTCATTTTAAAGATACCCAGGGGCTGAGCCATATCTTTCTGCCTCAGCTAAAGGTGGCCCCCGGGACAAAAATAACCGGCAATTATAACAGCAGCAACGCTGACCTGCAGGCACAAATAGTATCAGATTCGGTGGTATTCAATGAGATCAGGTTCTTTGGACTGGATTTTCAGGCGGCAAGGGAAGAAGGCTTGTACAAGACGATAACACGATTCAGGGATGTTGTTTTTGCCGGCCATAACAATAAAGAGGAAGAGCTTCGGTTAGGCCTGGAACGCATGAGCCTGGAAAATACTTTTGACCAGGACAGTGTGCGTTATGCCCTGAAGTGGGACGATTTGGATGATACCCTCCGTAATAAAGCCGATATAAGAGGGAGTTTAGAGGTTATAAGTCCGGAACATTTTAAACATCGGATTACGCATTCCGAAATAATGGTCAACGATAGTATGTGGCATGTCGCAAAAGATAACTTCCTCGGGGTAAAAGATTCTGTACTTACGCTCAGAAACCTTGCCTTGTTTCATGGTCGTCAGCGAGTGGCAATTAACGGAGTGTTTTCGCCCAATCCGGAGGATGCTGTCGATTTGTCTTTTGATGATTTTGATGTCGCTAACTTTGACCTGTTCCTTGCTGCCAGCGGCATATCTCTTGAGGGGATCATAAATGGCGAGTTGATTTTCAGCAACCTGACTAACGTGCCCCGGTTTACCGGCAATTTAGATATTGCGGATCTTTATTTCAATAATGAAAAGATGGGGGACATGACGCTCTACTCTACATGGGTGGATTCGCTCAATGCCTTGCAGGTGCAGTCCGACATTGTATATACAGGACGTTCCGGCTCGCGCGACCTGTTGACGCTGGAAGGAGCTTACTTTCCGGCCACCGCGCTGGCCTCCGACTCGCTGAACTTCAGGGGCGAGATAAAGAATTTTTCTATCAATACATTACAGCCTTTTTTTGACGATTTCCTTTCAGAAATGAGTGGGTTTGCCTCGGGGGAGGTCAATGTGCAAGGATCTTCTTCCAGGCCTCAGGTTACAGGAGATATCGGGCTGGTGCGCTCCGGGCTAAGGGTGAGCTTTCTCAACACAAAATATTATCTGGCTGACAACATCATACTAAAACCGGAGGCTATTGAATTCGACAGTATTATGCTCTACGACACCCTGGGCAATACCGCCCTGCTGAATGGCAAGATCCGTCATCAGTATTTCGATGATTTTTTCCTGGATATCCATATCTCACCACAAAAATTTGCCGGACTCAATACTAACATCTCGCACAATAAGATGTTTTACGGAACCGCTTTTGCTTCAGGAAACGTGGACATTACAGGGCCGATGAGTGATATATCGATGAGTGTAAAAGCCCGGCCGGATGAAAATACCAATATTGTCATTCCTATCAGCACTGGGGAATCGACAGCAGAGAGCGATTTCATAACTTTTATTGATAAAACAGAAGAAAAAAAAGAGAGCATAACTTTTAACCCGGCGAATTCCTCCGGCTTTAATATGGATTTTCAGCTCGATATTAATCCCAATGCCCGTGCAGAAATTATCCTGCCCTTCCAGATGGGAAATATCGTAGGGCGCGGAACAGGAAATATGCGTATGGAGATAAATTCGAGCGGCGATTTTAACATGTTTGGAGATTATTTTATTGAAGAGGGGGTCTTTATTTTCAGGCTGCAGAACATTCTCAAAAATACCTTTACCATACGACGAGGGGCTACAATTTCGTGGAGTGGCGACCCCTATGATGCCGATATTAATATTACGGCAGTCTACAAAGCCCGCCCATCCCTCAAGGGGCTTCCGGCAGCTGAGAGTGTAGACCCGGAGCTTACCTCCGAGCGTGTCCCTGTAGATTGCATCATTACCTTGAAAAATAAACTTTTCAACCCCACCATCGATTTCAGCATCGAGCTGCCCAATGCTGATGCAAAAGTCAGGGAGCTGGTGTATAGCAGTATAGATACCACCAATACTGCCGAGATGAACAAGCAGATGCTTTATTTGCTGGTGCTGAACTCTTTTAGCGTTTCAGGCCTCGACAACAACCTCTCCTCCGGGTTTGGAGCTCAGTCTTTTGAATTGCTCTCCAATCAAATCAGCAGCTGGCTGTCGCAGATTAGTAAGGATGTGGATATAGGTATCAACTATAATCCGGGCGATTCATATACTTCCGAAGAGCTGGAAGTGGCGCTTTCCACACAGCTCTTCGATGACAGGGTATCTATAGACGGGAACTTTGGAATGAGCGGAATGCAGGAGCGGACCAACGCCAACAATATTGTGGGCGATGTGAATGTGGAGGTGAAGATTACCCGCGACGGGCGTTTCAGGATCAGGGCCTTCAACCGGACGAACAATACTGAGCTTTTGGCCATTGACGATCCTTACACGCAAGGGGTGGGCGTGTTTTACAGAAAAGAATTCGATACGCTCTCCGAGCTCTTCAGAAAAAAACGCAGCCGGGAGGCCAATCAATAATAGTATAGAAACGCTACTGCCTGCTCTGGCGGCAGCGATACAGAAACCGGACTATTTTTTAATAATTCTGTCCAGCTCTGGTCTGGCAGCATCGCGGTGCACCAAAATATTCATCATCTTAAGCCGGATATAGTCCTCATGAAAAAAGCGGTATCCGGCATGGGGCCCGTCAAAGCCACCGGCTCCCGAATCTTTGATAAGAAACCATTTTTCATCGCCGATTACCTGCTGTCCGACAAGATGGATGCAATGGTCATCAGTAGTGGATTGGTTGTTGAGCCGCAGCTCCCTGGAGTCCTGGTTGATGTACTGTGCCGGGATGTCAAAATCCGGAATCACAGAAATCTCCTGCTGCGAGAGATGGCCGGGTTCAGACACATCACCACAGATGCACACACCAAATCCTTTGTCGATGCTCCTTTCAATCAGCCCATAGTAGTTTTTTAGGGGAAGGTTATAATAGTTGTCGGCATGCCACCAGTTGTCAGGCTCCACCAACTCCCCGCGCGCCCAAAAGGATTTGGATTTGGTGGACATAAAGCTGAAGTAGTGTCCGGGATGAAAGGCAAGGTAATCCTCCACATAACTTGCCGGCGTATATTGCTTGCCATCGGCTGAAAACACTTGTGGGGGCGTACCCATATACTTGTTCATAATGCTTTTGATAGTAGAAACGGCGGCTTCTTCGTTCCAGGCATCGGTCTCTTTAACATGGGCCAGGTAGCTCTTCATCTCCTCCATCATTTTTTTATGATTATGGAATTTGTCGCTGTGATGCTTGCCGGGATAGGCCTGCCACGGGATGGCGCCATATTTCGACATCATGCGGGTTACCGCATTGGCCTCCGAGCCGTGATTGAAATAGGTGTCGCCGCGCGTTTCAATAAAGTGGCGTGTACGCTCTACATAATCCATATAAACGAAAAACATCACGCTAAGGGTAACCTCCATGTTTTTTAAGCGGTTGATCTCCGATTCCAGGAAGGAGGTGGCAGCAAAAGCCCAGCAGGTGCCGGTGGCTCCCTGCGACTTAGGTGCTGTATGCCATATGGGGCTGAAAGCATCCGGATTGGCGGGCAGCACCGCATCTTCTTCAGGGATATACCGGAAAGTGGTGCCGGGAGCTTGCTTCTTCTCCTTTGTTATTGATGGCAGGATTTCATTGTGATAGAATCCTTTCTTTTTTTCTATATATCCGGCCTGGCCGGTATCTATCTGTGCAAACAGTAAAAAAGGAAACAGCGATCCTGCTAAAGAAAGTAGCAAGGAATAACAGGCAGATTTTTTCATATGCTGATGTGTTGATTGGCCCAAAAGTAGCAAAAATATCCTCACACCGCCGCCTGCCTTATTTTCCTTTTCCCGCTGCTATGGTATGTCTTTCCGTGGCACCAGACCAATAACTGGCGCACATCAAATAGTACCTAAGTTGAGCGGTTTGAACAGCCTGTCCCGACTTATTTTCCGGGAAAGTGAAAAAGCGCTTTACTTATCCCGAAGCTTCGGGACCGATTTAGAAATTGTTGTATTTCACCGAATGGGTAGCCTTTCCCGCAGAATTGCGGGAAGGTGAAATGCTTATAATTTCTTTATCGTGAGCGAGAATCGCTCAATTTGGGTAGTAATCGGTATTATTCTATGGGCTGCGTTGCTTTTTGTATCTTTGAGCATCGTCATCACATAATGTAATTACATGCAGCCACAACTTTTAGTATATAAATCGTCGGCGGGGTCGGGAAAAACCACGCAAATCGTTAAAGAATATCTGCACCTGGTTATTCCTGCCACTGAGAAATACCGCCAAATACTGGCTATCACATTTACCAACAAGGCGGCAGAGGAGATGAAGGGGCGTATTGTGGCTGTGCTGGAGCAGCTGAGCAGGCAAGGGTGCCGGGGACCGGGAATGGATATTTTCGCTGAAGGGCTACTCCAAAAGGGGTTGCGGGAAGAGACGATACAAGCCAATGCTGCGATAGTGCTGAAAGATATTTTACATGATTATTCCAATTTTGCCGTCTCCACTATCGACAGTCTGATGCACCGTATCATCCGCTCTTTTGCTTTTGACCTGAACCTCTCGCAACGTTTTGAAGTGTTGCTGGACCAGGAGGAGCTGATAGAAAAATCAGTGGATTTGCTTCTGGATGAGCTTACACCGGGCAGTAACCTGACGCGCTTTTTAGTGGACTTTGTAAAGTCGAGCACCGACGAAAGCCGCTCATGGCACATCGATCGCTCGCTGTATGCTTTTGGTAAAGTCCTGCAGACTGACGAAGCCATAGACTATATGCCCCGGCTTAAAGCCATAGACCTGGAGAATTTTATTGCCGCCGAAAAAGCAATAAGAAAGTTCAATGCAATTTTTGAAGGGTATATGGATACTCTTGCTGAAAAAGCATTCACGCTGATTGACGATATTCCGGCAGAAGCATTCTCCCATGGCAAATCGGGGGCCTATGGCTTCTTTGCCAAAATCCGCCGGAAGCAATACCGCCAGAGCGACGGAGGGCAGATTTTCCAGGCAAATACGCACTCCGCAAAATTTTTTCATGAGGGCAAATTTTCCAGCAGCAAGGCCACGGCAGGCCAGCAGGCACATATATCGTCCATAGCGCAGGAACTCATTGGCATCTATCAGAAAATCACCACTTACGCTGAAAAGGAGGCCGCCAGGTATTTCTTTTACAGGATGCTTCTGCGTAACCTGCATGGCATGGCCGTGCTAAAAGAGATTGAAGTACGCCTGCAGCAGCTTAAAGCAGAAAAAGACTGCATCCATATATCCGAATTTAATCGACGGATTTCGCAGGAGATACAGGCCAATGCTTCGGTGCCTTTCATTTATGAGCGGATTGGCGAAAAGTACTATCATTGTTTTGTGGATGAGTTTCAGGATACCTCCGTTTTGCAGTGGCATAACCTGCTGCCGCTGCTGGTCAACGGCCTGTCTAATAATGCAATGAATATGCTGGTGGGTGATGCCAAGCAGTCTATTTACCGGTGGCGGGGCGGCGAGGTGGAGCAGTTTTCTAAGCTGCCACAACTTTTCGATAAGCAGAAGTTGCCTGATGGCGATTTGTTAGAGAGAACACTTACCACTCACTATCATGAGAAAGCGCTTCAGACCAACTACCGCAGTGCAGAAGCAATAGTGGATTTTAATAATTCTCTCTTTGGATATATCAAGGAAAACAGTAATCCACGTGTTCAGGCGATTTATGAAGCACACCAGCAAAAAGTTATCAGAAAGCACTACGGGAAGGTGAGTGTCCGGTTTGTTGAAGGCAAGGGCGAAGAGCTGGCGGCAGGCCACCTTGGCAGGTTGCTGGAAGCTGTTACAGAGGCCCTGAACGATGGATACACGCGTGATAATATTGCCATATTATGCCGGACAAAAGATAAAGGCATGCAGGTAGCGGGCTATCTGGCTGAAAACGGCCACCAGGTTGTCTCCTCCGATTCGCTGCTGCTCTCAGGTTCCCCCAAGCTCCATTTTATTGCGGCGTTGCTAAAGCTGCTCAACAATCCGGCAGATTCGCTGGCACAGCTGGAGACGGCCTTCTTTATATATCAGCGACAGCAGCAAAGCCCCCGTAATTTGCATGATCATCTGAGGCAGTTTATAACTAATAGTCTTACTGAAAAATCATCGAAATCGTCAGAAGCTTTTCGCGATTTGACCGGGCTGCTGAACCTGGATCACATAAACTGGGAAGAGTTTTCGCTGTATGACCTGGTGGAACATCTGGTGCGCTTGTTCGGGTTGCATGAGCCTTCAGATCCCTTTATCGTCTTTTTTCTGGAAGAGGTGTATCGTAAAACGTTAGAAAACGAGACGGGGCTTACTGATTTCCTGGAGTGGTGGGAGGCAAATAAAGCAAAGCGTTCTATTGTGGCCCCTGAAAAAATGGATGCGCTGAAGGTATATACTATCCATAAAGCCAAAGGACTTGAATTTCCGGTGGTAATTGCTCCTTTTATCAGTAGCAATGCTGTAAAGCCTACGGCTGATAACCTGTGGGTAGAGGTGGATGAGGAGTATGAGGAAGCAGCCGCTTTACCCGTAGCTCATATTCCTGCCACTAAGGCGCTGCACGACACAAAGTATGCCGCACAGTTTACCGCCGAAGAGGAGAAATCGCTGCTCGACGAGGTCAATGTGTTATATGTGGCGTTTACAAGGCCCTCGGAGCGGCTTTATGTGGTTTCTGATATGCCCCCGAAAAGAAAGGGAAATACAAGCATGGCAGCACTGGTGGCCGGTTACATAGAGAACGCGGGCAATAAGATTTCCCCGGAAGAGGCGGTGGTGTTTGAAAAGGGAGAGAAAAGCAGCGATGCCGCTACCTCCCACGACCCTGCCGGGAGTCCAGCCGGGTCCTTGGTTTCTGCTTCGTGGCGCAACAAAATTGTAATCGCATCGCAGGTCAACACCATCCCCAGGCGCAGGGAACAATCCGCGGCGAAGTATTGGGGTAGTGTGCTGCACGATGCGCTGGCCAGAGTGATATGCCACGAAGACATCACTAAGGCAACAAAGCAAATGCACTACGAAGGAACGATTCAGGAGGACGAAGTGCCGGCAATAGAAAACATCCTGAAAAAAATAACCACCCATCCACAGCTCAGCCCTCTTTTTTCAAAGAACAGGCTGATACGTACCGAGCATCCCCTGATGCTGCTGGATGGAAACGTGCTGAGACCCGACAGGCTAAGTTTTGAGGAGAACAAGGTGGTTGTGTTAGAGTATAAAACAGGAACGAAACAAGAAGGGCATTATCAACAGGTTGAAGCATACGCCGAAGCGTTGAATTCAACAGGATACGAGGTGACAGGAAAATACCTGGCATATATTAATGAGGAGGTAACCGTGGAAGTTTTATAATGGCTTCGGAAAACAATTATGTGGTGTAGTTGTTTTGTCGGTTAATCATAAAAAATATAACATCATGACTAAACCACACATTGTTAATATCTACTATAGTCTTTTTCTTATAGCCCTGGCGCTTTTTGGTTTTTTTACACGATATATCGCAGAGGGTGATTTTCAGGTCACCGCCCTTATTCCTGCTGTATTTGCACTGATACTGCTGCCGATGACCGGCGCATTAAAGCGCGACAATAAGGTTGTTGGCCATATTGCTGCCACGGTGCTGGTGATTGTCCTTTTCGGGATGATAGGTATGTTTTTTCGCGACGGAGGGCTGAGTCTCGAAAGAAAGAGCATTATTTTTCAGCTGGTAACACTATCCACTATCTACTATATCGCAATTAATATCCGCTATTTTATCAGAAGGCGCAAAGGGTTGAACTCTTAAGCATGTAATACTAATTGTATTTCACAGTGAGCTTCATCGAAACATTGCAATTGGTAATGCCGATACATATTTGAGGTGCCTTTAGGAGTGTAACGCCTGCCCCGCCAAAGGCCTTGGGAAACTAAAGGCGCAATTCAAATAGTAATAGGTATAAAAGCTCATTTCAATTGATAATTGGCATTAGTGGTGTTATTAAATAAAATGTTACTTCAGTTATTCGAAGATACTAAATATACACCCTCCTATTCAACTGAAAAGCCTGTTAAACACATTACCTTACAAATCACCACCTTCAAAATATTATTTTTGAGGTGTAAACTTGATTACTTATTGAATATAGAAACTCAATCTTTGCAGGACTGAATATTCCAGTAGATAAATAATACTTAAGAACCAGATTCCTTGCCCATTGTTTCGCTTTTCGGATATTAAAAATGGCTATGCTTTTATAGCGCGAAACAATGGGCAAGGAATGACGATATTATACTGATAGACATGGAAAAAGCGCGCGACAACACCGAGAAGGTTTATAATGCGTTGTCGCGCGCTTTTTCTGTGCTACACCTCTATGAATCAAGTCATTCCGAACAAATCACAAAGCGATAGCGCAGTGATACCGTGAGGAATCTGTTTTGTAGAATTCGTCAAAGGACAGAACCACTTTGATATGGTTAAGAATCTATACTAAAATTATAAAAAATAGACAATCAGTAAGTATTGATAAGTAACTATTTTAACACCTCGGTATTATTTTTTAAGATTATTTAAAACGTTTTCGGAGAAATAATACCCTGTGCCGACAGATATGTTGTAATTTAGCAGTGAATTCATTAACAGTAAAAAGATAAAAATATTATGAGTAGAATAGTAGATGTACATGCCCGTCAAATCCTCGATTCAAGGGGTAATCCAACAGTAGAAGTAGATGTGGTAACCGAAGAAGGTGTTTTTGGCCGTGCCGCCGTTCCTTCTGGCGCTTCCACAGGCGTTCATGAAGCTGTGGAGTTGCGTGATGACGACAAGAACGCATTTCTGGGGAAAGGTGTCCTGAAAGCAGTAAAGAACGTAAATTCGGTGATCAGTGAGATAATCATTGGTATGGAGGTAACCGACCAGGGAGCTGTAGACCAGGCTATGATTACCCTCGACGGAACCGCCAACAAGAGCAAGCTGGGAGCTAACGCCATCCTGGGAGTGTCTATGGCTGTGGCCAAAGCGGCAGCGCAGGAGACTTTCCAGCCCCTGTTCCGCTATGTGGGTGGCATCAGCTCTACCGTTTTGCCGATACCTATGATGAATATCCTCAATGGCGGGTCGCATGCTGATAACAGCATCGATTTCCAGGAGTTTATGATTATGCCTATTGGCGCTGAAAGTTTTAGCGGAGCCCTGAAGATGGGCGCCGAAGTGTTTCAGCACCTCAAAAAAGTGTTAGCTAAAGGAGGATATTCTACAAATGTTGGCGATGAAGGAGGCTTTGCACCCAACCTGAAGTCGAATGAAGAGGCTATTAAAGTGGTGATGCAGGCTATAGAGCAAGCCGGATACAAACCGGGAGAAGATATCTACATCGCCCTCGACCCGGCATCGGCAGAGTACTACAACGCCGATGAGAACGTTTATCACCTGAAATGGTCTACCGGCGATAAGCTGACCCCACAAGAGATGGTGGATTACTGGCACGGATGGGTTGAGAAGTATCCTATTATCTCCTTGGAAGATGCGATGAGCGAAGATGACTGGGATGGATGGAAACTGCTTACCGATAAGATGAATGGCAAAATACAACTGGTAGGCGATGACCTCTTTGTGACGAACACCGAGCGTCTGCAAAAAGGAATTGACATGGGTATAGCCAACTCTATCCTTATCAAGGTAAACCAGATAGGCTCTCTTACAGAAACCATCAATGCCATTAATCTGGCCAAAAACAACGCTTATACTTCTGTGATGAGCCACCGCTCCGGAGAAACGGAAGACACCACTATCGCCGACCTGGCGGTTGCTTTGGGCACCGGGCAGATAAAGACAGGATCGGCCAGCCGCTCCGACCGTATCGCTAAATATAATCAGCTGCTGCGCATAGAAGAAATGCTGGGCGATGCAGCAGTGTATCCCGGTAAGAACTTCAGGTTTTTAAAGTAGTTGGTTGACATACCAAACAATCAGTAAAAGGATGGCTGCATAAGTGGCCATCCTTTCATAATTTTTAGCAAGTGGATATTTACTGGACATTCAAAAAATTTGAGGCCTTAACGGCTCCTGAGCTCTACACCATCGTAGCACTGCGCGAAAAAGTTTTTGTGGTGGAGCAGCAGTGTGTTTATCTTGATGCCGATGGGCTCGACCGTGAGGCATATCACCTGGAAGGGATACTGAACGGTGAACTTGTGGCTTATTGCAGGGTTTATTACAGCCAGGAAGCAGTACATATCGGCAGGGTGGTGGTGGCTTTCGATTATCGCGGAAAAGGGCTGGCATATCGTTTGATGGAACAGGCCCACGCTAAGATAAGCTATGTTTTTCCAGAATCAAGCATAATCCGCATCTCAGCCCAGAAATACCTTCAGCCTTTTTATGAAAAGACAGGTTATAAAACTACCGGAAAAGCATATCAGGAGGATGGAATCCCGCATATAGCTATGTATAAATTATTGGTTCACCCTTAGTCCTGAAGGCAGCTTCATCACCACTTTGGTCCCTGAGGGCTCCCCGTTAGTATAGAGGTCATAAACATTCAGTGTGATGACCTCCTCCTTTTTAACGCCGTTGAAGTAGTTGATCAGGTTTTGAATTGTAGTAACAGAGTGGCTTTTAGTGAGATAGGTATTGAGGGTCTTCGCTTTCTCGCGTCCCACTCCGTTATCTTCTACAGTTATCACAATAGTTTTCTCTTCCTTAACAATGCTGATATTTAATAATTCCCCGGTTTTCAGGGGCATAAGGCCGTGCTTGATGGCATTTTCTACATGAACCTGGATGGATTGTTTGGGGATGTGTGTCATAAGGTCAACCTCATGACCTACATTGATGTGGTAGTCAAATTTCTCCTTAAAGCGATATTTCTCCAGTTGCAGGTAATTGTTAAGAAGCTCAAGCTCATTATCCAGCTGATGGAAAAGCTGTGTTTTGTTGTCATAGGTGTAACGTAATACTTTGGCAAATATCGTCAACTGGCGATAAGCCTCTTGCTTGTTATCATTAAGGATAGATGCCGATACCGTGTTCAATATGTTAAAAGTAAAGTGCGAATCGAGTTGCTTTTGCAGGAAATCAAATTGCAGTCGGTTATAGATGTTGAGCTGATGAAACCTCCTTTTGCGCATAAGATAGGAGATTTTAATAAAGACGAAACTGATCATCAGGATATAAAAAAAATAGCTTAGCAGCAGGATAGATTTCCCGTCCTTATTCTGCGGGAGTTCACTGAAGGACTCGAACGAGAATAACAGTACAGGAAGGATAATCATTATGGCTATCCCTACAGCCTGCCCTAAATGCAGTAGATGTGTTTTATTGTATTTTGTAATCATATTTTTCAGGGATATATATCACAACGCGCGTTCCTGCCGGTTCACGATTATGATACAAGTCCAGAATCTGATAAGTAATTTTTTGTTTATTATATTCATTAAAAAGCTTTACGTATTCCGATATTATCTTGTTGCCTTGGCCGGTGCTTTCACGATTGTATTCAGCGGATTGTTTTCTTCCCACACCGTCATCCTCTATGAGGATTTCAACACCTTCGCCTTTTTTCCTGAAGATGACAGAGAGGTTGCCTTTTCCCTTCTTCGGCCGCAAGCCATGGTTAATAGCATTTTCAACAAAAGACTGGATGATCATTTTGGGCACTTTGATCAGCATGTCTACTTTATCATCAATCTGGAAGTGGTAGTCAAAAGAGTCATGATACCTGATTTGCATAATAGCAATATAGTCTTTAACAAATTGCACTTCATCTTCCAGGGTCCGCGTCACAGCGTCGGCCTCCATCAATGTGTTACGGATAAGCTGGCTGAAGCGCTGCAGGTTGTTGTATGAAGCTTCTTTTTGATCTTTTAATATAGATAACCCTATAGCATTCAACGCGTTGAGGGTAAAATGCGGATCTATCTGGTTTTTCAGGGTGGTGAGCTTAAGACGCGACATGGTGCGCTCCTGCTCCAGGGAACGTATTACAATAGTTTTTTGGATAGCATAAGCAACCAGGTAGATGAAAACAATAATAACGGCAAACAGGAGGTACTTGAGAAAATAGGTGCTGGACTTGCTGTAGTTTATTAAATACCAGTGGTTGTAGTCTTTTATGGAAATCTGTACTTCATTTAGCGCTGTTTTTTTACTGATGGTTACCTGGCTGCCCTGGAGCTCGGGCAGGTTAATGGAGGCAAAATCATTAAACCCGGGTTGATAGAAAGCCAGCTGGTGGTTATTAAATGACCATTGGATAATCTCTTCATGGTCGTCATCGTCAATATTCAGGGTGTGAAAGGAGCTGTTTTTGGTAGTCCCGATGTCATATTTTTTTATCGTGTTCAGGAGGTGATCTACAAGTTGTATGTTGCCTTTTTCGCTAACAAGGTAAAACTGGTTTTCTGCCAACTGCGAGGGTTTGAAAACATTGATGTAGTGGTTTTCTTTATCGTATTCCTTTTTTTCTGTTACCCTTTCTCCTTGCATATTATAGCAGTATAACGCCATTTTATGATTATCGAAAAGGTTTTTTTCCAAAACAATCAGGTGAGGCTGAGTTTCGTAACGTACCGGCAATACTTTAAGCATAGTGCCCTGATTTTCGAACGGAACCGGATCAAAAGCATATTTCATCCGGTTATTAAATACCATAAGCCATGCTTTACTGTCGGGATAAGGGATAGTGTCGTTGTCGGAATAATAGTTGGTGATAGTATTGTCGCCACTAAAATATATTGACTGCTCATCTGCATCGCTTGCTGCTTTTACGTTTTGCAATATTACCCCTGAGGGTGGGCTTTGCAGTATGCTGTTGTTTTTCCAGTTGTAGCAGTACAGACGTCGCGGCCTCATGGAGTATTTCCCGTAAACACTGAAAACAGACTCCAGATAGCCATTCCCGTTAATATCTTTATGGATGATGGGGGAGACATCATAGTCAGGTTTTTCATAGTGCTTTGGTATGGTGGTGATAAAAACGCTCCTGGCTACTCCCTGATGCTTTTCGCTGATGGCATAGCAATTCAGGTACAGTGAGTCTTGGAACAACGAAAGCAGGTACACCTCCTGTTTTCCGTCGTCGTTATAATCGGCGAAAGCCAGGCTTTTGCTGTTTACCTTGCCATGAATGTTCCACACATTGGATATAGCTTTCTTTTGATTATAAAAATTTACATAGGAGTAGTCATTGTTGACGCCTGAGATGCTTATCCTTTCCGAGTATCCATCATTGTTGATATCCTGATAATGGATATGGTTGTCATAAAATATATTCTGATGATCAACGACTTCTATCTTATATTTCTCAAAGATGGGAGGCATCAATAGTATAATAATCAGCCCGGCTACTAAAGCAATAATTACCGGGTAGGCTAAAGCATATTTATAAATAGTGAATTTTTTAGCCATAGCTGTTTATTGATCATTCAAAAGTATCTATTATTTCCCGCTATTCCAACTACATCGCCAAGATAATCTGGGCAAGCACTTGTTTTACCTCCGAAATGCGGCTGTTAAACACTTTTAAAATATCTTCCCATGTGGCATGGCTGCTGTCTTCCCTCCAGCTGTCATAATCTGTTGATATGGCCAGGGCAGCATAAGGTATCCCGGCTTCGTTGGCAAGGGCTGCTTCCGGGGCGGTGCTCATATTCACTATATCAGCGCCCCAGCTGCGATACATACGCGATTCGGCGCGGGTAGAAAAACGGGGCCCCTCAATAGTGATGACGGTAGCTTGCTTATGGATTGGGTATCCTAAATCTGTTGCTTTACGGAAAATGATATTGCGTAGTTTTTCATCGAAAGGATCGGGCATAGCCGTATGCACAGGGCCTGTATTTTTAAAAGTATCATAAAAGGTAACGGTGCGATGACGTGTAAAATCAATAAACTGGTCGGGAATCACCAGATCACCTGCACCAATCTCCTCGCGCAGGCTGCCACACGCCGTGGTGGCTATTATAAACCCTGCGCCGGCCTGCTTCAGGGCGGAGATGTTTGCCCGGTTATTTACATGGGTAGGGGGAATACTGTGATCACGCCCATGGCGCGAGAGGATGAGGACTTCTTTATCGTCTGCAGCATGCGTTTTGTATAAAGTGCTGGCAGGATATCCAAATTCCGTTTTAATATTTATCTCTTCAGTTGCTCCGAAAATGCTTAGGTTTTCCAGGCCGGAACCTCCGATAATGCCTATTTTCATATGCTTGTTGATTTATGGCTTTTGCGTTTCAAAAGTAATGATTTCTGTTCTG
>Ga0307940_1000344_pt1 | contig 29902 bp, 22 predicted proteins | sample OrgLakmetagen124_FD_201835 | JGI IMG/M metagenome (GOLD analysis project Ga0307940, IMG submission 201835) | Saline water microbial communities from Organic Lake, Antarctica - #124 | ecosystem: Environmental > Aquatic > Non-marine Saline and Alkaline > Saline | place: Antarctica: Organic Lake... | reverse complement strand
GTGTCCATCGCGACGCCCTTTTCAGTGCTGATGCGTGCGTGTGCGGTATCGAGTCCAGCCTCATTGATGGTGAGAAAGAGATCGTGGAGCAGGCCGATGCGGTCGAGGGCTTGCAGTTCGACGGTGGTGCAGGTTGGATGCGTATCGTTGGAAACGAGAGCCCGAACGGGGACTGAAACGCCGGTTTCAGGGCGTGGTTTGAGAAAGTTTGTTTTACGCTTAAGGAATTTTTCCGGCTCGTATTTTTCCGTATTGAGAATGCTGGTGAAGGTTTTGGTGAAGCGTTTACGTGTAGCCGCGTTACTGACTGGTTCGAAGTCTGTGGTGCAGACACGGAAGATGTTCACGACGATCTCGTCATTACGGGTGAAGAGGTCTGCTGAAAGGATATTGATTTGTTCGGAGGCGAGCGCGCAGCAGAGCTTTTCGAGTAGAAGTGGTCTGTCGCGCGTGGCAAGGATGAGCTCAGAGTAGCCCTTTTCGGGATGATCGATCCAGTTGACACAAAAGGCGTGGGTGATGTCTTCCTTTTTTTCTTCTTCCAAGAAGCTATGAACCGATTTGATTTGGCTGACGACGAGATCTGGCTCTCGGTAATCGAATGCGGAATCTGGAGTGAGATCGAAGTGTTGCGTGATTTCTGTTTCGAATTCCCGATCCATTTTCTTGATGACTTCACAAAGCAGTTCGCTGCGTTCGTCATCGAGGCGACGGTTGAATTTCTCCCAACCTTCGGTGAGGTAATGGCGGGTTGCCCGGTGGAGCTGGAGCATCAGAGATTCCTTCCAGCCATTCCATGCGTCTGGTGCTGTGCCATTGGTGTCACAGTAGGTAAACAGTAACAGAGCATCCAAGTTTTCCGGGGTTTTCATGATGCCGGCAAATTCTGCGATGACCTCGGGATCCTCCAAGTTTTTAGTGGTGGCGGTGCGCCAGAAGGTCAAATGATTGTCCACTAGGAACATGATGAGTTTGCGCCGCTGGCCATGGATTTTAAGGCGTTTGCAAAGGTTGGTTGCGAGCATGGCTGATCCGTCGATGTGCTCGCGTACGTCTTCGGAGCGGCCGGTATCGTGTAGAATAAGCGCGAGATAAAGCGCGTAGGGATCAGTTATTTGCCTGAAGAATCGTTGGAAGATTTCAAATCTCCGATCTGTATTATCGACGAGCTTATCGAGTTCATCGATGCAGCGGAGAGTGTGTTCGTCTGCTGTGTAGCGGTGAAAGAATTCGTGCTGGACTAGGCAATCAAGGGCACCGAACTCCGGTAGGTATCTACCGAGAAATCCGATACGGTGCATCTTACGAAGGGTTTTGGCGACCTCTCCCTTGCGTTCGAGTATTGCCTGAAAAGTTTCGCGGTTGGCTTTGAGGTAGCGGAAGGGCTCGTCAATGTCATTCCAGTGACTTGCCACAAGTCTGCGAAGCTGTGGAGAAAGCTTGAGATTACGAACCTGGCAGTGTTGAAACAGGCGCATCAGGCGATGCGAGTCGTCTTTGAAAATATCTTGGTTCTCAGGATAGACGAGTCCGTTTCGGGCGATAAAGCCGTCGAAGGTTTCGCGTTTCTTTTTTCGTAGGCTGAGGAAAGACACGAATCCGTTTTCTGCTTCGGTTTCCTGTTGGAGCTGAAAGCTCTCCATTACCGAGGTGGTGTGGCGATAGAGGTGGCGCGTGTGGCGATAGTAGTCGCGCATGAACTCTTCTGTGCGGCGAAGGATGCTGCGCTGAGGATAGGCGAATGAAGTTGCGACGACTCCTTGGAGGCGGAGTGTGAGGATGTCGGTCGACTTTCCGCTTTCATAATGGAGCTCGTTTCGAACACGGAGGAGGAAATCGTAAGCGTCTTCGATTTCGCGTAGTGTGCTTCCGGTGATGATGCGGTCGGCTAGGAGTTTCTGCAGATCTCGGCTGCCGGTTTTCATACGCGTGACCCAGAGTATGTTCTGGTAATCGCGCAGGCCTCCGCATGACTCCTTCACATTGGGCTCTTGGAGGAACACGGTGTGATAGCTTTTCTCGTAGCGAGTGCGCAGGTCCCTGCGACGTGTTTCGAAGAACGCTTCGTGATTCTTACCGATACAAATTTTCTCGAAACTCTGGACAAACTGCGCGTAGAGCTCTGGGTCTCCAGAGATGAGGCGAGTATCCATCATTGAGGTGAAGCTCTGTTGGTCGGAGCGAGCTTCTTGGATACATTCTGCAGTGGAGCGACAGGAGTGGCCGACTTTGAAGCCCATGTCCCACAGCGGGTAGAGGACCCTCTGGACGAGTTCTTTGGTTTTTTTCGAGATCTTGTCGGAAGACTTCGGGAGGAGAAACAGGAGGTCGATATCTGAGCCTGGATTGAGTGTTCCGCGGCCGTAGCCACCGATTGCTACCAGGCCGATGGAAGCATCTTCGGAATTTTCTGAATCCAGCATTGCTTGGAATATGGTGAATAGGAGCGTGTCCATCACGCCTGACAGAGCTTCACAAATTTCCAGTCCTCCAGCTCCGTCACGGTGACGGCTGAGTATTTTCCCTTGTTCTGTTTTGAAGAACTCTGTGAAAAGAACGGTTTTTTCCTCGGCAGAAAGTGTGCCTTGTATCGTGGGCTTTAGGGATTCTGGTATAGCGGTTTCGCTCATGGATTTAGATTGGAAAAGGTCTGATTAAAGTAGCTCGAGGACAAGCTTGCCAAGAGTGGATGCGGACTCCAGTTGGTGGTGAGCAGTACGGAGATTTTCTGTATTTAACGGCTGCGCTTTGGCGCTGGCAAGAATTGGGAATTTACCCGCATCACAGCGCTTCGCGATTTCCGCGAGAATTTCGCCTTGGCGCTGCATGTCGGGAGTTTGGAACATTGACCGAGTGGGCATGAACTCCCAAACAATGCGTGGCGATTTGAGCCTTAGAGGATTTCCAATATCCATTGGATTTTGTGTTTCCACAATCAGGCCGAGAGTGCCGAGTGGGGCGAGCAGCTCGGCGGTTTGTTGCCAGTATTGTTCTGTGTCGTGCAGATTGGCGATGAGGGGAAATTGTTTGAAACCGAGAGCTTCGGACTGTGGTTGGAGAGGTTTGGAGTGATCGATCACGTGATCTGCGCCGAGCTGCTTGCACCAAGCTTGTGTGGATTCTCGGGAAGCGGTTGCAACCACCTTGAGCCCGGCTGCCTTTGCCAAGGGAATGAGCGCGGAGCCGACACCGCCTGCACCGTTTATAATTAGAAGAGGCGTTCCGAGCGCGGGAGAACCATCGGTCATACGCTCGAACAGCAACTCCCAAGCGGTGAGCGCTACGAGCGGAAGAGCGGCGGCCTCCCCGAAGCTCAAGCTCTCCGGTTTTTTCGCGGCTAGTGCTGCCTGAACGGTTTGAAACTCTGCGTTGGATCCGGCGCGCGTGACGTCTCCGGCGTAGAAGACTGGATCGCCTACGGAGAAATTTTTCACTGCTGTGCCGACGGCTTCTACGATACCCGCGGCGTCAAAGCCAAGAATGCGTGGTTGAGCGAGATTATCAGAACCGAGTGATTTACGAATTTTGGTGTCCACAGGGTTCAAGCCGATTGCTTTGACGCGGACGAGAATTTCATCCGGAGCGGGGACGGGGACAGGTGTTTCGAATTCATGTATGGATTCGATGGATGAGTTGAGTGCGCCGAAAGCTTTCATGGATTTAAATTTAGGTAACGAATGCCGAAGGTGATCACATAAGGAAGAGTTAAAATCGAGATCACAGTGGTGGCGACGACGATTTGAACAGCGACTCCGGGGCGGCCGCCGTAGATTTTAGCGAGAAGTATAGGAACCATGGCTGCCGGCATGGAGGCCTGAACCAAGAGCACTTCCTTGAGCTCGGTGGCCATAGGTATGAATTTGGCGGCTAAAATGATCATCACAGGACATAGGAGCATGCGCACGAGCAAGGCGCCGGTGATGATTTTCCAAGAGGGCTTCTCGGTTCCGACCAAATCCATGATCGAGGCTCCGGTCATGAGTATGGCCATTGGGAAAGCGCCGATCCCAACCATTGAAACTGCCTTGCGAACGGGACCTGTGATGTTGTCGTCAAGTTGGATGGCGACGAGGAAAAGTCCGACGAATACCGCGATAATGGGCCCATTGATCAGGCGTTGCCAGCGGATACCACGTTCGCCACTCATCAGCATCACGCCGACTGACCAGATCGCGACTTCGACACCGATATTGTGCACGAAAAGAACGGCTACTGCGGAAGTTCCCCACAAGATCTCGACCACGGGGACTGCTGCGAAGCCGTAGTTCTGACAGCCAGCTGAGAGGGCGAAAGTGCGCATGCCCTTGCCTGCTTCCAAGCGCAAGGCTTTACCGACAAGGTAGGCGATGCCGATCCCGGAGACCACTAGGCCGAAGCCTAAGCCCGCTCCGGTGGCGAGTGTTTGGAAGTTTCTCAAAACCTCTGCGCCTAGCATACGGTCGAGAATGAAGCAGGGCACCATCACGGAGAAAATAACGTGCATGATGCCAGGGTCATGCTCGCGCTTCAGGACTCCGGTCCGGCGCAATACGGCTCCCCCTAGTATAAGGAAGTAAACCGGTAGGACCGAGAGGATGATGGTGGTTGGCGTGATCAACTTGGGCTCAGCATGGTGCGCGTTTTGCTAAACTCCAAGGAAGACTTGGAGCGTTCAGTGCTTGGGGGTTGCGCTAGCTCGGAAAACGGCAACAGTGTGGGCAGCAATGATGAATATCGAGAAGATCAAAGAATTACTCAAGCAGGTGAAGTATCCGGGTTTTTCCCGAGATATCGTTTCCTTCGGACTGGTGAAATCGGTCGAAGCCGATGGTGCCGACGTGAACGTCAAAATCGAAGTCGCAACCAAGGACGCGAAGGTGCCTGAGGAGATTTTCAAAGACGTTCACGAGGTGCTTGGTAAAGTCGAGGGAATCGGCGCAATCAAGGTCGACATCGCTGTGAAAGACGCGCCGGAGACTGTCTCCGGAGCGGTTGGTAAAAGTTCGATCCCCGGTGTGAAACGCATCATCGCTGTCGCTTCAGGGAAGGGTGGGGTCGGGAAATCCACGGTCGCATCGAACATTGCAGTCGCGCTCTCCGCACGCGGACTCAAGGTCGGTCTCTGTGACTGCGATCTTTACGGACCTTCGGTGGCCCAGATGTTTGGCACGACGGAAAGACCGAACGCAAATGAGAACGACGAGATTATTCCGATCGAAGCACACGGGCTGAAGCTGATGTCGATGGGTTTTCTACTGGAAGATAAGTCTCCGGTGATCGTGCGTGGACCGATGGCAACGCGCTACACCCAGCAATTTTTGCGTCAGGTCGCTTGGGGTGAGCTCGATGTGCTGGTGCTCGACCTCCCGCCGGGCACGGGCGATATCCAACTTACCATCGTCCAGACAGTAGCTGTGGATGGAGCGGTGATCGTGACGACTCCGCAAGAGGTTGCATTGATCGATGCGCGTAAGGCGGTGGCGATGTTCGCAAAAGTGAACGTTCCTATCCTTGGCCTGATTGAAAATATGTCTTGGTTCGAGGCGGATGACGGCAAGCGGTATTACCTCTTCGGTGAAGAAGGTGGAGCGAGAGAGGCGGAAGACATGAACGTCCCCCTACTAGCGCAAATTCCTATTGATGTTCCTACCGGAAAAGGTGGAGATGCCGGTAAGCCGGTTGCGCTGATGGATCCCAAAGAGAATAAGGTCTCAGCCGTGTTCCATAAGATGGTCGCGGATCTGGAGATTTGATCGATCTTGGTTTGTAATCAGCGAGTTTTTTTGCCCGCAGAGAATTAGTTAACAAGATCCCAGAGGGTAATCTCCTACGGGAGATATGGATTTCGGTTCAGGTCTACCTAAGTAGGGCGGAAAGCCTTTGATAAAATGCCGACGGCCAAACCGGATACCTCTAGCCTCCGGCGGTCTTTATAGTTCAGTCTTCTTCCTCGGCGAAGATGTTGTCCATGCTGGCGAAAAAGTTATCGATGTCGTCATCTGACATTTCGGTGTTCTGAATTTCGTCGAAGGAAGTGTGCTCGACGAATTTGTCGTCGAGTTCGCCGATGAATGAAGAAGGTTCGCAGCCGGTTTTCTGGCCCCATTTCATACGCACATTGCAGTAGGTGAGGGTGAGGGATTCTTGGGCGCGTGTGATGCCTACGTAGAGTAGGCGGCGCTCCTCGTCCTTGGTGCCTTCGGCGATACTCCGGCTGTGAGGAAGGAAGCCTTCTTCGAGTCCGACCAAATAAACGAAAGGAAACTCCAGTCCTTTTGATGCGTGTAGAGTGATCAGAGTTGCGCCTTTCTTTTTATCGAGGTCGTCGTCTTCGCGGTCGGAGGCGAGAGCTGAATCGTCGAGGAAAGATTGCAGTTTTTTTCCTCTCGCAAGGTGCTGCCGCAGGGACTCGGTGATGGAATGAATGGCTTCGCCACGTTGTTGGCGCTCCGCATCGTTTTTACAACCGCGTTCGATCCAGGGTAGGTAATCGATTTCCTTGAGCATCTCGGAGAGGACGTCTGCCGGGTTTTCACCGGAGATTTCGATGCGGTTTTTGGCTCCGGAGATAAGTGAAACAAATTCCTCGATCGCGTTACGAGATTTTGCCCCGAGGGTGGAAGTGAAAGTCGGGTCGCAGAGAGCCTGCCAGACGGATTGGCCATTTTCGCGCGAGTGTTCGGTCGCGAGAACGGTGGTTGCCTGGCCGATGCCGCGATTGGGCGCGTTGATCACACGTAACAGGGGAACATCATTCTCTGGGGAAACCAGCATGGAGGTGTATGCCAGAACATCGCGGATCTCGCGTTTGTCGTAAAACGATTGTGCCCCGACCATGCGGTAGGGAATTTTCCTCTCGCGCAGGGCTAATTCGAGTTTTCGAGATTGTCCGTTGGTTCGGAACAGAATGGCAAAGTCCTCCCATTGGCGCCCAACGGCGGTTTTCTCTCCGAGCATTTCATCGGCGATAAAATCGGCTTCCTCATCATCGCCTGGCATCGCGACGATGCGCACGTTCTCGCCATCGCCACGGGTCGATCTGAGGATTTTTTCCCGCCGACCGAGGTTGTGTTTGATGAGTGAGTTCGCGGTATGGAGGATCGATTCTGAAGAGCGGTAGTTTTCTTCCAAGCGGATGATTTTCGGGTCTGGGAAAAAGCGCTCGAATTCGAGGATGTTGGCGACCTCTGCGCCGCGCCATCCGTAGATGGATTGATCGTCGTCACCTACCACGCAGACATGGTAGGGCGCGCCGACAAGTTGCTGGAGCAACCGCATCTGTAAGGAATTAGTGTCTTGGAACTCGTCGACAGTGACGCGCGTGTAGAGCTTACGGAAGTGATCGCGTACATCCGAGTGCTCGCGGAGAACTTGCTCGGCCAGCAGGAGGAGATCGTCGAAGTCGACGGCGTTGCGGGCGCGCAGTTCGTTTTGATAGGCGACCGCGAGTTGTGCGAAGAATTCATCTCTAAGATTGGCAACGTCGATGCCTTGGTTCTTCGCTTTGGAAATTTCCGTGAGCACGGTCTCGGCCTTGATCTTTTCATCGGTCCCGCCTTTGCGGACGAGAAGCTGTTTCATGATGCCGACCTGATCCGAGTAGGCTGTGATCGAGAAATTCTTTTTGTAGCCCAGCTTATCGATGCCGCCACGTAGGAGGCGGACACAGAGCGAGTGGAAGGTGCAGACCGTCATTTGGTCGGCAGCGTGTTTGGAGACCATGCCGCTAATGCGTTCCTTCATCTCTGAGGCGGCTTTGTTGGTGAACGTGACCGCGAGAATTTCGGCAGGTGGAACTTTTTTTTCCAACATGTGCGCGATGCGGCAAGTGACCGTGCGTGTCTTGCCTGTTCCCGCACCTGCCAAGATCATCACAGGCCCATCAAGATTGGAAACCGCCTCCCGTTGGGCGTGGTTGAGGGATTCAAATGCGAAGTCGTTGGCCATGGACGAAGAGACTCAATATCGGCTCACGGGGTTTGGCAATCGGATAGGGGGAGGATAGGGATAATTCTATCGAGTGAGCTCTCATTGTGCCGGCAGAATAATGAAAAACGCCGCGTCTCGCTGGGAGACACGGCGTTCTGATTTTCTATACGTTGAAACCATTGGGATTCGAATCCCAGAACGAAGATAATCCGATGTTCTTCGCTCTAATCTTCGAATAACCGGTGGCTCAAGATGCGAGGCGCATGCATGCCTCGGAGTATTCGCTCGTACGCTTGCTGCCGCCGACGGCAACATATTGCTCTTCATCGACGGTCATGACCTTGAGTCCCATGTAATAGGTGTCATGAAGTGTGATGACGGATGCTGCGCCAAAGGCATCGCCGAGATGCTCGCGGAGCAATTCGGTTTCAACGCGGCCGAGGAATAAAAACGCAGGACGCCTACCCGAGAAGGAGTTCTGCAGAATTAAGCGACGAATCGCCATGCTTTCCCATGTGTTTCCAAAGCAGTTAGCGCTGGGATGCGAGTCCTGAGCCGGAAACGCATGGTTGTGTTGTATTGTCTTGATCATGTCTTTCAGTGGTTATTTCAAACATGGGTTTTGTATGAAGCTGATTCACTTTCGTTGCACAGTTTCGTCTAACAATTACGACACATAAAAATACCGCCTTTCAGAAAAACGATGTATTTTCAATGTTTTTTTAGATCTGACCAAATATCAATAGCAGGCGGGCAATTCCCCTCAAAATTTCATGAAATGGGGAATAGTCTAGTTGACTCTTTCCAGAGCCCGCCGGAATACTCCCCGCAGAAAACATTTAACTGCTTTATGGAAAACGTCATCATCATCGGAACCGGCTGCGCCGGATACACATCAGCCATTTACACTGCTCGCGCGAACTTGAATCCACTGCTTATCTCTGGGACACAAATCGGTGGGCAGCTGAGCACGACGACCGAAGTTGAGAATTTCCCCGGATTTCCAGACGGAATCATGGGCCCGGACATGATGATGAATATGCAAAAGCAGGCGGAAAAGTTCGGCACACGTATCGAATACGCAAATGTAGAGCTGATTGAGAAAAATGATGACGGAACCTTCGGCGTGAAGCTTGGTGAGAAGACGGTTCAGACCAAGACGGTCATCGTTGCGACTGGTGCAAGCGCGCGCTGGCTCGGGCTCGAAAAGGAGAAAGAGCTAGTTGGACATGGCCTGACCTCTTGCGCGACCTGCGATGGCGCTTTCTACCGCGATGTTCCTGTTGTGGTAGTTGGTGGCGGTGACAGTGCCTGTGAAGAGGCCGGCTTCCTGACTCGTTTCGCAAGCAAGGTGTATTTGGTTCATCGCCGTGATGAACTGCGCGCATCGAAAATCATGGCGGATCGTGCTTTGGAAAATCCGAAGATCGAGCCTATTTGGAACAGCGCGATCAGCGAATATCTCACGGATGAAGAAGGTGAGATGCGCGCGGTGAAAATCACGAACCTCTTGGACAATACTGAAAGTGAAATCGATGTTTCCTGTGTGTTCGTGGCTATTGGCCACGTGCCGAACAGTAAATTTGTAAACGACTTGGTGGATATGGACGAAAACGGTTATCTGCTGCAGGTGCCAGGGCGCACCGCGACCAAGACTCCAGGTATTTTCGCAGCAGGTGACGTGGCGGATCATTACTACCGGCAGGCGATCACCGCTGCTGGGCAGGGATGTGCGGCGGCTCTCGAAGCCGAGCGTTATCTTACGGATTTGGAGTGAATTATGTTTCCGCCGGAGGCTCTTGGACTGCTGCGGTTCTTATCCGCAGCTCTGGATTTAATGGCGTGGAAAAGAAGGTCGCCTGTATCAACCTGTTACTCCGATCAACGACGCTTGGCGTGAGAGCTTGGAAAAAAGAATCCCAGCAGTCCAAGGCCTGTGGCACTAGATTTCCTTTCGACCCTGCTTGAGGACTTGGAAGACTTCTGGAGGGACGTAACGTTTGACAGTTTCTTCCCAGCCATCGGGGCCGGTGAGAGATTTGATCATGCTTGAGGAAAGCTCGGCGATGTCGCGTGGCGGCATGAGAAATGCGGTGGTGATGTCCGGTGCCATATCGGCATTGATGTGGCGCATCACGCGTTCGTATTCGTAATCATTCGGCGAACGGATGCCGCGGAGAATGTAGGTCGCGTTCTTCTTCGTCGCGTAATCGACAAGGTAACGATTGTCGAAATGGTCGATTTCCAAACGGTCACTCTTCGGCAGCGACGCACGCAACATTTCAAGCCGTTCCGGCACAGAATAGGAATAGGATTTCGCAGGATTGCTGCCGATCGCGACAATGAGCCGGTCGAACATTTGGAGGCCACGTTCAATCATCCAGAGATGACCGTTGGTCGGTGGGTCGAAGGAACCGGCGTAAACAGCGATGCGCATGGGCAAAAGGTATCGGCTTGGGTGAAGTAGGGGGAGGAGAAAGTTTAAAGATCCAGCAGGCTGGTTTTGATGAGGTGCATCCTTGAAGCGGCTTTCCAACACCGACTCTGCAAAATGGAAATGATGAATGAGAAATAAAAAAGCCCCAAGGTGCTCGGCACCTTGGGGCTGGGGAATAGGATTACTTAGACTTGCTAAACGCAGACAAACGGGTGCGCGAAGATCGCTGTTAGCGCTTTCTAGAAATGGTAGATCAGACCGGTAGTGAGGCCTTGGTCGAACTCGTTCGGGGTGCTGATCGGGAATTGGTAGCCGAGGCGTATGTCCATTTCAGGCGAAACTCCGTAGCTGATGCCGATGAGGCCTTCGGTTTCGAAGTCACCTTTATCGTCTCCGTTGATGGGAGTGGAACCTGTGAACTCGAGATGGAGGTTTATCAGGCCGGCGGTGGAGTGGTGGTTGTGTCCGTGGTGATCGTGATGATCATGCGTGACGCTCATATCGGGTTTTTCTCCGAAGGATTTCACTAAGCCGAAACCGAAGGCGAGTTCGGTTTCGTCCGAATCAAAGCCATGTTCGATGGCGATATTCGTATTGAGTGTGAACCAGTTGCCCAAGTCGTTCCACAAAGCGATTCCTGGAGCGATGGAGGTTTCGCCTCCGAAGGTGCTGGAGCCGGTCGGGAGGCCGATCTCAACTTGGGTGGTGAGCATGAAGTGGTCTGAGTTAATGAGTAGCGCGCGCGGGACGATTGCAAGATCGCCGAAACCAGATGCAGAGCCGACACCTTCCTCGTCCTCAAAGATGTAGGGAGCTTCGACGATGACGCCAAGGCGTTTGGTAAACGCCCACTCAAGTTCGAATTCGGTTTCGTATTCTGAAACGCCATTGCCTTCACGCCAGGATTGGTCGATGAAAAGGTCGCGGCCCGTGAATGCTGGCTCGACACCAAAAGAGTGGATGATGGGCGTGCCTATAGGACTGAAGTGAACATGTTCGAAAGGTTCGAAGAAGGATGCGGCATAATCGGATTCCTCGGCAGTGAGTTGTACTGATGAGGTGATTAGGATGGCGGCGATTGATTGGTTGAATATTTTCATGTGCGGCGGTTTATTAACGCAACAAAATCGCGGTAGCAAGGCTTAATGCGAAAAGCTTGCGTTAGTGGGTTTTTGAGCGATTCTCCGAGGAAGATGAGGCTTTTTGTGGCTTGCCCGTCAAAGTCGATGAGATCCAAACAGTCACCAATCTCGAAGAATTGTTTACTTGCCGGCAGATGGTCTTTTCCGGTTTAGCTCTACAGTTTCCTAAGAAGTGAACCGTGGAAGCCGTCGTGGCCGGTCTCTGAGGGGAGGAAGTTGATTTGTGAAAGAAGTTCGTATTTCTCAGGATGTTTTTCCAAGAGTTTGGCGACTTGGTTCTGGTTTTCTGAGGGGAGTATGGAGCAGGTTGCGTAGAGAATTTTTCCGCCGGGTTTGACCATGTTGGGGTATGTCTCGAGTAGCTCAGCCTGGATGCCACGAACGCGGTCGAGATCGGCGGGCTTGAGTCGCCATTTTAGGTCGGGCTGGCGTTTTAATGTTCCGAGGCCGGAGCAGGGGGAGTCGATGATCAGAGAGTCGGCAACGTTCTCGAAATCGGTGGAAATTGTTTCGGTGATGGGCTTGGAGACGATGCAGGTGGCTTTGGCGCGTCTGGCTCGGTATTCCATTTGGTTGAGTTTTTTAGGCTCAACGTCCATCGCGTAGATGCGTGCTTCATTATTGGAGAGGGCGGCGAGATGGAGTGCTTTTCCGCCGGCGCCGGAGCAGGCGTCGATGATGCGTTGGCCGGGTTGTGGATCGAGGAGCGGGGCGATCTGCTGGGAGGATGGGTCTTGGATCTCGATGCGACCGTCGAGGCGCAAGGATTTCGGTATGACTTTTCCTGGAGGTAGTGCGAGTGCGTATGGGTGGCCTTCGACAAGAGATGTTTCGACATTGTTTTCAGTAAGCCATTCGCGGACTTCATCGATGGTTGCGAGCAGTGTGTTGACGCGCAGGAAGACAGAGGGTTTTTGGTTTAGCGCGTCAAGCTGCGCTTCCCATTGGTCGCCGAGCTCTTCTTCGCCAAGCTTGTCTAGCCAGTCGGGTATAGATTGACGAACGGCGCGTGGCTGGTCAGCGACGAGCTTTTGGCGAGCGATGATTTCCTCTGCGGGAAGGCCATTGTAGGTGTGCCACTCGGGAAGCTCGTAGCCCATGAGTATCCACTGGGCAGTGATTAGGGAGTTGCTTTCTTCCGAATCGACGAGGAAGGAGAGTATGCGCCGCCAGCGAACGGTCTCGAAAAGAGTTTCGGCGACGAAGGAGCGGTCGCGCTTGCCCCATTTCGGATTGGCCTCGAAAGCGGCGGCGATTTCGTGGTCGAGGACGCGGTGGTTGACGAGGACGGATTTGGCGAGTTCGTGAGTTGAGGAGCAGAGGTGGCGGTGGAGTTTCATGAAGAAAGTTTGCGAGTTGTCAGTTTTCAGTTTTCAGGAGGCGAAGACTGGCGAGGATGGGGCGTGCCTGAAGTTCATTTAAAATACCAGACGTTCCACCCTTCGATTTGGCCCAAGATGGTGGGGGAAGTTTCCCGAGATGCAAAGGCTGGGGATTTGGTAGAGGTTTTTGGGAAAAAGGGAACGAGATTCGGTTGGGGTTTGTGGAACCCGAAGGCGCGTATGCCGCTGCGCATCGTGACGCATTCGCTGGAGGATTTGGACGAAAGCTTTTTTGAGAGAGCGATCATACGGGCGGGGGAACTGAGGCGAGGCTTACTAAAGCTGGATGCGGAGACTGAATGCTATCGTTGTATTCATGGAGATGCGGATTCGCTGCCGGGCATTGTGGCGGATAAATTTGGAGATGTGCTTTCGGTGGAGATTACGGCTCTTGCGGCGTGGATGAGACTAGAGAAATGGTTGCCATTGCTGCACGAGACATTTGGAACCAAGCAGGTGGTGGTTCAAATCGATAGCCAACTGGCGGGTATTGAGGGCATTCCTCGCAGTGGTGGGGTGGAGAGTGACGAAATTCGTTTGGTCAAGGTCGTGGAAAATGGGGTGCGCTATGAAATCGATTTCTCACAGGGGCATAAGACGGGATTTTTCTGTGACCAGCGAGATAACCGGAAGAAGTTCCGAGGTTTGGTTGAGGGGAAAACGGTCTTGGATCTTTGTTGCTACTCTGGTGGGTTCTCGATTTCCGCCGCGCTTGGTGGAGCTTCTGAGGTCACTGCGGTGGATCTGGATGAGGCGGCTGTGGCGATGGCGAAGCGCAATGCGAATCTCAACGATGCAAAGCTGAAGCTGACTCATGCAGATGCGTTTACATGGGTGCGGACGATGCTCGAAAATGGGAGAAAGTGGGATGTGGTGATGGTGGATCCGCCGAAGTTTATGTTCGGTAAGGAAGATGAAGTCGGCTACGCGAAGTATCACGACCTGAATAAGCTCGCGTCCCAGCTTGTTGAGAAAGATGGAGTATTGGTTTCCTGTTCATGTTCGGGGCAACTCGGTGTTGAATCTTTTGAAAATATCGTGACGGGAGTGATTCACCGGCAGGACAAGCGTCTACAGGTTTTTGACCGGACGGGAGCCGGGGGCGATCATCCGACGCTTTCGAACTACCCAGAGTCGCGGTATCTGAAGGCAATTTGGGGACGGATTATCTAAACTGATTTTCGGATTAATATTCAATTCATCAGAGATTTCCTTGCCGCTTTCCGCTGGCGTTCGTTAGGTTCGTCTCTCAATCGTTAAACATGGATTTCCCAGTCACAAAAATTAAAGGTGGAGTCGGATCGCCGAAAGGTTTTCTGACGAGTGCCGTGAGCTGTGGTATCAAAGACCCGAGCAGCGATCGGCTCGATCTCGGTTTGATTTTTTCGGATCGGCCATGCAAGTCCGCTGGAACGTTTACAACGAATAAAGTGAAGGCCGCTCCGGTCAAGGTTTCGCAGACGCACTTGCGGAAAGGTTCGTTGCGAGCGGTGGTTGCGAATTCGGGAAATGCGAATGCGTGCACTGGAATTCAGGGAGTTCATGATGCGAATAAAATGTGCTCGGAAGTCGCTGATTGCCTGGGTCTGAAAAAGAATGAAATAGGTGTTTGTTCCACTGGAGTGATCGGCTTGCCGATGCCGATGATACGGCTAGAGCCGAAAATTCCATTTCTGGTGGAAAGCTTAGGAAAGAAGCGCGGTAACGATGTGGCTCGTGCGATTATCACCAGCGATACGCATGAGAAGGAATTGGCTATATCATTTGATATGGGTGACCACCGCGTGAGGCTGGGCGGCTGCGTCAAGGGAGCTGGGATGATTTGCCCTAGCATGGCGACGATGCTTTGCTTTATCACAACGGACGCAAACCTTTCGAAAGATTGTCTACAGCGTGCGGTTCAAGAAGCGGTGGAGGAGAGTTTTAATCGGATCACTATTGATGGCGATATGAGCACGAATGATTCCGTCATTGTTCTGGCGAATGGGGCATCAGGAATGCCTGTGGCACGCCGCAACGGAAGTGCCTGTCGCCAGTTCAGAAAAGCACTCGGTTGGTTGATGCTGGAGTTAGCCAAAGCTTTGGTCAAAGACGGTGAGCGGGTTACGAAGTTCGTGACGGTGAACGTTACGGGTGCGCGTACGCACATCGACGCAAAGAAGGTCGCGGAAGCAGTTTGTAAAAGCTCTCTGGTCAAATCTTCTTGGAACGGTGGCGATCCTAACTGGGGGCGCATCATCCATGCTGTCGGCTATTCCCGAGCTAGAATCCGCGAGGAACTAATCGATATTTTCATCGGTGGTAAACCTGCCTGCCTTGGCGGCCTTCAAGCGGATACTCCGATGGAGCAGTTGCGCAATATCGTTTCCGAAAGTGAATTTGAAATACTCATCGACCTAAACCAAGGAAGTGCCGATTACCGGATGTATTCCAGTGACCTCTCTCCGGAGTATGTCGATTTCAACCGTTCCGAGTATGCCTACTGGAAGCAGGCGCGTAAGGACGGCTTGGTTTAGGAAAGCTTGGTTCTTCCTCCGTTTGCTTTGCGCAATGGGTCAAAGATGGAATCCATGCCGGCTTCCTTAATACCACAAACCTCTTCCATCAGTTCTCCTAGGCGGCCCTTGGGAAACGACCGTTGCTTGAACCAGATGAGGTATTCTTCCGGTAGGTCAAAGATAGCGACTCCACGGGGAGGGTATTTTTCTTTGCCGAACATGCCAAAAGGCATGTGTGTTTGGTGGATTTCGTGGAGAAGGTTGCGGAAGTCTTCGCGGTCAATTTCGGTCCATTGCATGTCGGGTGTGAGGGATGTTCGCATTTTGAAGAGAAGCTTGCGAGGTCGGATGAGTGGGCTACTCTTTCAGTGAGATGATTAAGTTTTTACACACACGTATTCGGGTGAAAAGCCTGGAGAAGTCGATTTCGTTTTATGAAAAGCTGGGCTACAAGCTGGCAGAGCAGAAGGATTCGCCACAGGGCAATCGTTTGGCTTTCATGGAGCTTGAAGGGAACGATGTGTTCTTGGAGCTGACATGGTCTGAGGACTATGAGCACAGCTGCCCCGAGGACCTCATGCACACTGCATTGGGAGTTTCCGATATCGTCGAATACTGCGATAAAGTGGAGAAAAGCGGCATTGAAATTTGGCCCGGTGGCTGGCGTGAAAAGTTCACCAGCGGGGATAAAAAAATGGCTTTTGTCACTGATCCGGATGGTTACGAGGTGGAGATTCTGGAACGATGAAATGAACAAGTTTTTTCGGACTGTGGGATTCGGGTTAGTGGCATTGCTGATGCCGACCGCAGTTTCTGCGTTTCCCCTAAACGCAAAAAAAGCACCTGAATCACAGGAGGATTTGGCGCTGATTCAAGAAGCGCTGCAATCGGCACTGCCGCAGGCAAAAGCGGCGACTGTATGTGTCGATCTCGGTGAGGGAACCGGCAGTGGAGTTATCGTTTCCAAAGATGGCCTCGTGATGACAGCAGCACATGTTTCCACGGCTGTCGGGAAAAAAGTGACCATCATCATGCCGGATGGAACGAAACTGGACGCGATAACTCTTGGTTTGGTCGCATCGAGCGATGCCGCGTTGATACAAATTACGGAAGAGGGTGATTACCCATTTGTAGAGTTGAACCGGCTGAGTGCACCCGAGTTGGGAGACTGGATTTTTTCGGTGGGCCACTCCGGTGGTTTTGATGAAGACCGAGGAGCTGTGGTGCGGCTCGCGCGCTTGGTGAGGATAGCTAATTCCACTTTTCAGACGGACGGCACTTTAATTGGGGGTGATTCCGGTGGGCCGCTCTTTGATATGGAGGGGAGGTTGATCGGAATCCATTCTCGAGTCGGGCCGCAGCTTCCGGTTAATATGCACGTTCCGGTAGAAGTATTTCTAGATAACTGGGACGCAATGAAGGCTTCAGAATTCATTGGGGAAGGGCCCTTCGCTCAGAAACCGATAAAAGGCACCGGGTTTCTTGGATTGTTATCGGAAGGTAATGAGAAGGGGCTTGAGGTCGTAAGGATAGGTCAGGAGACGCCAGCTGAAATAGCAGGTCTGGAAGTTGGTGACTTGATTCGCTCGCTCAATGGCGTCGAGGTAAAAACCCGCGATGAACTCAAAGCAGTGCTTGCGGAGATGGCAACAGGTCAGGAGTTGGAAATTGAAATCACAAGAGATGGAAAAGATCAAAAAATCAGTCTCGAGCTGGGTAAGCGCTAGTCTCATTTTCTCGTGCTTATGGTTGCTGCCTGCTGGGTCACTGTGCGCGCAACAATCGCTCGAGTCGTTTTTCCGGATGTCAGGGCCCGGCGTGACCAAAGCTTTTGAGCAGCAGCGGGAGGTCATTCAAAAATGCAGCGCAGTGTTTTATAATGGACGCGATGAGGTTTCCTACGGCGTGGTAATTTCTGAAGATGGCTATATTTTTTCAAAAGCTAGCGAGATTGAAGGGATTAAAGATCTGTCTGCGAGGGTAGGCAGAGAGTCTTTTGATAAGGCCGAGATTATTTTGGTAGATCCGGTGTGGGATGTCGCGTTGGTAAAGGTTGCCGCAAAAGGCTTAACGCCAGCTTCATTTGCAGCAGATAGCAAAATTGCGCAGGGATCCTGGGTGGTGGTTAACGGCGCGACCAGCCGGACAAGGCGTCGGGTTCTGGTGGGTGTTATCAGTGCAAATGCGAGAGAGATTCCCTCAACTGGTGGGGTGGTTCTCGGGCTGACCATCAAAGCTGAAGACGGAATATTGACCGTGTCCGAAGTGAATCAGGGGGGTGGCGCCGACGCAGCGGGTATTAAGAAAAATGATGTAATTCTGACGATTGAGGAGAAATCGTTCTCTAAGATTGAGGAGCTCGTTGAGTTTCTAAAGGACAAGCAGGCAGGGACAAAAGTGAAAATGCAGCTCGAGCGTGACGGGCAGGTGCTTGAGGTCGAAGTCGTGTTATCAACGCGGGAAGAGCTTAGCGAAGGAGTGGACCGCAATGATATGATGAGCGGTGATTTCTCCAAGCGTAGGAGTGGCTTTCCACGTGTTATACAACACGATATCTTGGCCAATAGCGATACCATGGGAGGACCAGTTCTGAATTTGAATGGTCAGGTGGTGGGTATGAATATCGCGCGAGCAAACCGTGCGGAAACGTTCGCCATTCCAGTGGAAGAGCTGCGCGAGTTAGTGAGCAAAATGCTGGACGAAAAGGAGAAATGAGAAATTTCCAGGTGCCTGGGTCATTTTTTTCGATTTGTTCTCACGTATCTTGATCTTGCATATTGTGTTGGCTTTACCGAACCTTCCGGTCGTTCAATGCCCGAAACCCAGTCAGAAGAAACCCTGTTACTTGTCGATCCAGATCTGGATTTCTTGGAATGGGCAACGAAGCACTTAGCTGCAAAAGGCCTCAGGATACTGAGGTGCGATGATGCTGGAAAGGCAATCAAGGTCATTGAAAAAACTCAGATCAGCGTGGTTGTTGCCGCTGTAGTCATTCAGCCCTTCGATGGAATGGATCTCCTTGGGCGTATTCGCGCGCAGAGTCCCGATACCTTGGTAATTCTGACTACGGGCTTTCCAACTACGGGCCAGATCATCGAGGCAACCCAGAAAGGCGCGCATGATGTGCTGAGGAAAGAGTCCTTGTCATTCGAATTACGGCCGGTGGTTGAATCAGCTCTTCAGACAGTGGAAGATCGGCGCGGCGCGATTGAGCCGGCGACTGATATTCCAAGTCCGGAAGGTCGCGTAAAAATTATTGGAGTATCCAAGGCTCTGCAGGACGTCTTTAAACTTGTGGGGCGGGTCGCTCGATCTGATGCGCCGGTCTTAATTTCTGGAGAAAGTGGAACGGGCAAGGAACTCGTTGCCAAGGCGGTTCATGAGTATAGCCCGAGGCGACAGCGGGAAATGATCACGATCAACTGTGGAGCGATTCCGGAAAACCTTTTGGAAAGCGAATTGTTCGGACATGAGAAGGGTTCTTTCACCGGTGCGATCGCAAAACGTTCAGGCCGCTTTGAGCAGGCAGATGGGGGAACCTTGTTTTTAGATGAAATCGGCGATATGCCGCTTTCGATTCAGGTGAAATTGCTGCGTGTTTTGCAAGATGGGAGCTTCTCCCGAGTTGGTTCCAATGAAATGCTCAAAACGGATGTTCGCATCGTGGCAGCGACACATAAAAATCTTCCTGCCGAGGTTTCCGCAGGAAGATTTCGGGAGGACCTTTTCTATCGGCTCAATGTGGTTGAGTTAAGAATTCCTGCGCTGCGTGAGCGGCCTGAGGATATACCGTTGCTTGCGGAGTATTTCCTGCAGCGCATTACCCGCAAGAACGGCATGGCTAGAATCCGTATTTCCGCAGAAGCAACGGCATCGCTATCGACTCATCATTGGCCTGGAAATGTCCGCGAGTTGGAAAATACGATTGCCCGTGCCTGTGCGCTGGCATCCTCACAAATTCTTCTTCCTGCGGATATACCACTGGCTTCGGCTCCTGGGAAAACCTCGGCACTTGCGCACGGACTGGATCAGATTATCGATGCTTCGCCTTCGGATGCGCCACTCATGGAATGGTTGTCCCGTCAGCTGGTGGGCCGCTTGCTTGATCGTTCAGGTGGCGATTTGAAAGGAGCGGCACTTGCGCTTGGCGTGAATGTTGCAGAGGTTAAAAAAATTCTTTCTGAAAAGAATAAGTAATTCGTTCGGGTCCTAATTCGGGGCTGGTGTTTCGGTATTTTTAGAACTGCGTGTTCTATCTGTGGTGAAATACCAAGCGGTCATAAGAGCAACCATGAGTAAAAGAATCCACAAGCGTGCCAGTGGATCGGATGAGGTATGTGATCTCAGGGAAGCTGCGTCACCGTAATACTCCTGCTCGAAAGGTGCTGTCTTGCTTAGATCTGCTTCTCGTGTGTCTGCGAAGTGCACCGCTGCGGTGAGTAATCTGAATTCATCTTGTTCAATCGTAAAGAAGCCGGGAGCTGCAGGCGCACGCCCTGGAATGGGAGTGGGTGTAGTTTGACCCTTGATATCGGTTGCGAGCAATTCGATTTTCTGAGTTGAGTCTGTAGTGATTTCGATCGGTTGGCCGGTTTCGAGATTCAAGCTCTGCGGGGCGATTTTTCTTTCGCGTATCAGCTCAGCGAAGCGGTGGAGAAGCACGATGAAAGCAGGTTGCTGGGTGGCGTTTGAAAGACGAAGATCAAAGTTAAAACAGAGGATGGACGTTGTATTCTCTGTTCGGAGGAAAATAAGCGGACGCTTATCCTGCCAGAGTAGAACTTCGTCTTGTGGCTGACGGGGAAGTTGTAGCGTTTCTCGGATAAGCAGTGCTTGCCAATTGATCCCGTCCATTAAGGGATGAGATTCCGCAAGGATACCTCCACGTAAGTATTTCCCAGCTGAGCTGGGATCCTCGACGAACAAGATGGAATTGCTTTCCGGTAACTGTGGGTCAAGTGGGTCGTAAGAACTGATGATCAGATCCGCCTTCGTCGCGTCATTACTCGGTTGCGCAGCTGCGATTGAGCGCAGCAGTTTTTGAGTCAGTTCGCTGAAGGCGGGAGACGTGGTGGTGGAGATTTTGATTTTCTTGGGTTGAGGCGCAACCATGGGAAGGGTGTCATCTACAGAGAAATCATCAGGACTCAGCTCAAGGTAAACGTTCTCGGCGTTTTCCGGGAATGCTGCCTGGATGGTCACAAAAGCTCTCGGTGAAATCTCGATTTCGCGTGGTTCGGTCTTGGCGTTTTTGGTTACCAAAGACCAAGCGCGCGTCGCTTTGGAAGAGCCGTAGTTTTTGACGATTGCGCGGAAGGTCAAAGCGCCTTTTTTTTCCTCAAAAGAAACGCCAGTGAAGCCAACGTTTTCAATAGGCCGGCCCACAGAGATCAGTTGAGAATCGTAAGGTAAGTTGTCGACGGGGGTGTCGGTGAGGTAAATTACAACACCTTCATTTGAGACGATGGAGCGCCCCAGTCTGAGGGCGTAGGAGGGATCTGTGACTCCGCTGCTGGGTGAGAAATTCTCTAGCGAAATGGTGAGATCATCAATGGAGGAGCCAGAGTAAATGCGTTCTGTGCCGGGAGTGGAGGGCAGGAGAGTGATTTCTGTTACCGATGCTTGACCCTGCAATTTCGGGAGTGCCTTTGTTAAGGCTGCAATGGCTTCGGGTTTGAATACCGACATTGAGGCTGATGAATCGATTACGACCGCGATACGTTGAACGGAGTTTTGTTTTTCGAATCGTGGCTCGGAAAGAAACCATGCGAGCAAAAGGACCGCGAGTAGCTGCATCCAAAGAGGCACGGACGGTATGATTCTTTCGAATCGGCGCCCGGAAACAGCCTCACGCTGGGTGCGCTCCAGAAGGAACAAGGTTGAGACGGGCAGTGTGATGGACTTTCGCTGCAAAAAATGGATCGCAAGAATCGCGGGGATCGCCAGCAGAGTCAGAAGGCCAAGAGGGTTTGCAAACATCAGTTGGGTTGACCATGCGTTGCCCGGGTTTCTGGTTCAAGCACCACGTTAGCCCAAGCCGCCACGAACGCGGCGGGATGGATGTTCAGAAAGCCTGCGGTCGAGTTCAAAGGCTGTCGAAATCATGGCAAGGTGAGTGAATGCCTGCGGTATGTTTCCTAGGAATTCGCCTTTTTTACCAAGTTGTTCTGAGAACAGACCGAGGTCATTTGAGTAGCCGAGCATTTTTTCAAACAGAAGCCTCGCCTTTTGCAGATCGCCTGATCGCGAAACGCATTCGACATACCAGAACGAGCAGATTGAAAAGGTGCCTTCTTTGCCATCGAGTTCATCGGAGAAAGCCTCACCCACGTTGTAGCGCTTTACCAAGCTGTCTTCGACGAGATCGGTTTCGATAGCTTTCAAGCACGAAAGCCATTTTGGATCTGTGGGAGAAATAAACCGAACCAAGGGCATCATTAGGGCTGAAGCATCAAGGGCAGTAGAACCCTTGGACTGCACGAATGCTCCCCGTTCTTCGTTCCAGAAATTATCAAAAATATCCTCGTAGATTGCGTCGCGAACTTTGGTCCAGCGCTCGATCGGAGCTGGAAGAGCACGCTTATTTGCCAGTCGTAGAGCGCGATCCAAGGCGACCCAGCACATCAGTCTTGAGTAGAGGAATTCTTGATGCCCACCACGGATTTCCCAAATGCCTGCGTCCTTTTCGTGCCAGTGATCGCAGACGAAATCGATCAGTTTTTCCAACTTGATCCAGAGATCCCGTGAAATCGGCGAGCCATACTTATCGAACAGATAAACCGAGTCCATCACCTCGCCAAAAATGTCGAGTTGCATTTGGTCGTGGTTGGTTGAGCCGATGCGGACTGGTTTGGATTTCATATAGCCCTCGAGGTGATCCAAGTGGAATTCTCCGTCGAGTTTTGAGCCGTCGATTCGATACATAATCTGCAGCGTTTCGCCGTTACCAATTTCTTCGATTCGATGGTCGAGCCATTTTGTAAAGGCCTCTGCTTCCTCGGTATAACCGATACGCATCAGGGCATAGGTGGTGAAAGAAGCATCGCGTAACCATGTGTAGCGGTAGTCCCAATTCCGAACGCCGCCGACTTCATTAGGAAAGCCGAAGCAAGGTGCTGCGATAATGGATCCGTGTTTCCTGGAGGTTAGGAGCTTGAGTGCGAGGGCTGAGCGGTGGACTGCCTCGCGCCAGCGCCCGTTGTAAGTGCATCGCGCGATCCATGAACGCCAATAGTCGCAGGTCTTTTTAAATGATTCAGTTGAGTAGTCCTCGCGTCCGCAAGGGCTTTCGATTTCTTCACTGAATTCCTCCATCACAAAGGTTGCGTGCTCTCCGGCTTTGAGGGTGAACTCGGCAAATCCATCCTGCTCTCGGATATCCAATGGCACAGTAGCGTTCAGCCGTAGACTGAGGCCGTCATCACCTTCGGAATGAAATACTACGCAGGTTTCGCACTCCTGTTCTGCGCGATGTTTGGCGCGTGCGTAGTCAAAGCGCGGGGCGAAGTGGAGCCGGAATTTAACCTCGCCGATGATGCATTTCGCGCGCCGCACTAGAGCTTGCTCGCACTCAGATCCATCAGCCGAGAGCACCATGAAGTTTGAAATTTCAGCGACGCCTGCTTCCGCGAGAAATCGTGTCATTAAGACGTTGGTGTCTGGTAGGTAGAGTTGCTTCTCGTTCATGTCTTCGAGCAGTGGCTCGATTTGGAAGCGTCCGCCCTTTTCTCGATCCGCGTTAGCACAGAAAATTGAAGGTGAATCGAATTCCGGAAAGCACATGAAATCGATAGAGCCGCGCTGCCCGACGAGGGCGGCGGTGCGTAAATCTCCGATCAAGCCGTAGTCGGCAACAGGCGGGTAAGCATCGTTGAAAGTTGACTGAGTTTTTTTAGCCATGGGCGGAGTATGGCATTTCAAATCCAAGATTTCAACTGGCGGAGTCAATGGGGAGTGGCTTTCGCTTGATGCTGGGGCGTAGATATCGTTTTCTTCGGAAATGGATGGGTCGTTGTTGTTACTTGGAGTCAAAGGGCCGGAGCTAAGCTCTGAAGAAGCGGCTCTCTTTAGGAAACTACAGCCGGCGGGCTTTATACTTTTTAGTCGGAACGTTAAGAGCCCACAGCAGGTGAGAAAGCTGACCGATGATCTCCGAGGACTCAGTTACGATGATCCGATTCTGGCTATCGATCAAGAAGGTGGCCGAGTGGAGCGCACCAAGGCGATCGCACCTTCTCTGCCATCAGCTACTGCGTTTGCAGCGAAGCCGGACACGGAGCAGATCGCGAGGGCGGGGGAGGCTACGGCGGATCTTTTGAGACTGATGGGTTTCAATCTAAATTTTGCTCCAGTGCTGGACCTCGATTATTTTCCCGGGCTGCAGAATGGTTTAAATCAGCGCTGCTGGGGGCGCGACTCTCAGGATGTGATCACTCGTGCGGGTATGTGGAACCGCTGGACGCGTAAACGAGGAATGCTGGGATGTGGGAAACATTTTCCTGCCTGTGCGAGGGCTAAGTTAGACCCGCATGAGGATCTCCCGGTTTCCGATGCAACGATCGAGGAGATGATGAAAGAGGATGTTATTCCCTACACGGCGCTCATGCCGGAGCTTGATTCGATCATGCTGGCACATGTGAGATTTCCAAACGTGGATAAGGAGTTCCCAGCTTCTCTTTCGAGACGTATTATTACCGAATGGTTGCGCTGGCAGCTGGGGTTTGACCGTCATCTCATCCTCACGGACGACCTCGATATGGGTGCAATCACGAAGCGCTATGGTAGGGGGGAGGATGTGAAGCTAGCACTCTCGGCGGGTAATGACTTGGCGATGATCTGCCATCAAACAGATTCTGCAGAGGTCGCCGCAAAAGCTATCTCGGAGCTCCCTATATCTCTGCGTGATGATTCGAAAGAGAGGCTCGCGCGTTTCCGAAAAAAAATGTCATCTCCGCTTTATTATTCGGATAAAAAATGGAGAGAGACCTGCAACAAAATTTCCGCAATAGCAGAGTTAATCCCAGAGCTCGATACCACAGATGAGCGCAGTGCGGTGACGCGTTATTAGCTTATGGATATCGTTGCTATTCCTTGTTCCGGCTATCGATCCATATGGTGACCGGGCCGTCGTTGGTGAGAGAGACTTTCATATCCGCTCCAAAGACACCGCGCCCGATTTTTCGTCCGAGCTCTTTCGATGCCGCACGGCAAAAGTGTTCGTAAAGTGGCTCAGAGATTTCCGGCTTTGCAGCTTTAAGAAACGATGGGCGATTGCCCTTTTTAGTTGAAGCATGAAGAGTGAACTGACTGACGACGATGATTTCTCCGCCAGTATCCAGTATACTACGATTCATTTTCCCATCCTCATCTTCGAAAATGCGTATTCTACATATTTTCCCGCTGAGCCATTCGATATCGGATTCGTCATCAGCTTCCTCAATGCCAAGCAGAACCAATATGCCGTGATCGATAGAGGCTACGGTTTCATCTCTGATAACGACGTTTGCAGAGGAGACCCGTTGGAGGAGAGCGCGCATAAGTGGGGAGGCTGAGCTTTATTCACAATTCTTCCAGTGAATTTCATTTTGTGGAGAGTTAGAATTGCGAGTGAAGCCGGCTTCTGCCAAAACCTCGAGTAGTCCATGGCAGAATCTTTGCAACAAGCTCCTAAGAATAGATCGGCACCGGACCTCCAGCGAGGTTCAGGTGAAGCTGATGACGTGACGCGTGCTCTTCCGCACGCGGTTGGTCCAGAGAAATCCCTGCTCTCGACCATGCTGCAGGATCCGCAAGAATACATTAGTGCAGCGGTCGAAGAAAAACTTACGGCAGGCCATTTCTATCTGCCGAATCACTCGACCTTGTTTGGCTTTCTGATTGAGTTGTTCGAAGCTGGGGCAGCGATCGAGTTGGTTTCCTTGGTGCAACGCTTGCTGGATAAAGGCCTTTTGGAAAAAGTCGGTGGCCCTGGCTATCTCACTGAGCTTTATACCTATGCGCCTAGTCCAGGCCATTTCCACCACCACCTCTCACACGTTAAAGACAAGTTCGTGCTGAGGGCGATTATCCGTAGTTCGAACGAAGCTGTATCGAGAGCTTATGAAGCTCCGGACGAGGTTCCAGAGCTTCTTGATTCGGTTGAGCAATCCATTCTGTCGATTCGTGAAAGCGCAGAGACAACCGATACGCAAACGCTGAAGCAAACCGTTGAAGAGGTGATGCGCAATTTCCAGATGTTGCTTTCCCGAGAAAAGACTTCTGCAGGTATCAGCACTGGATTCGAAGAGTTGGACCGTAAGTCCGGTGGATTGAAGCCTGGAGAAATGTTCGTCGTCGCAGCCCGCCCTTCGATGGGTAAAACCTCATTCATGATGAACGTGGTAGAGCATGTGTGCCTTGATCAAGGAAAGCCCTGCATGGTTTTCTCTTGCGAGATGAGCTCTGCGCAGTTGGTTCAGCGCTTGCTCTTCGCGCGGGCAAAATTTGCCACTTCACAACTGTCACGTGGTTACAGCCCTAAAAAGCAAGAGCTTGAGCGTGTGCGCACCTCGTCGATGCAGATTATGGAGTCGAAATTGTTCATCGATGATACTGCGGGTATCTCAATCAACGAACTCCGCGCCAAGGCGCGTCGCAAAAAACGTGAAGAGAATATCGAGTTCATCGCGATCGATTACCTGCAATTAATGAAGTCGCGCACGAAGCAGGCGGAGAATTCACGAGAGCGGGAAATTGCTGAGATTTCTGCTGGAATCAAAGCTCTCGCAAAAGAACTTGCGATTCCGATCTTGATCCTCGCACAGCTAAACCGTGGGCCTGAGGGCCGGACCGGCAAAAGCCTCGGTGTGCCGCGCATGTCCGACCTTCGTGAATCCGGCTCAATCGAGCAGGACGCCGACCTCGTTGGTCTGCTTTACCGGAATAAATATTACGCTGAGAACGAAGAAGAACGTGCAGCTCTCGAAGGTAAGGCCGAGCTGGTGCTTGCCAAAAACCGGAACGGCGAGACCGGAGGTATTCCACTTACCTTCATCGAAGATCTGATGCGCTTTGAAACTGGACCACCGGCGGAAGAACCGGAGTAGGGTGCAGTCTAAAATCTGAAAATTATCAGTTCTTCGACCCTATGGGAGGTTGTAGGTCGCCGGTTTTTTGTATTCTTGCGCGTTGGCTCTCAAGAGGTTCTCAAAAAACTCTCAAGCCTCTTCTGAAAAGATTGGTCAAAATCACAAATTACCTCCACCGTCGCGGCTCGATGCCCCTATGCAACCTGCGAGTCAGAGAAAATAGAGCGACTAAACAGAACGTTTCTAAAAACGAAAATTGTTCACTAAAAACGCTTGTGAAATTTTTCACAATCTCCCAGTCTCCCCGCGACCTCCCCCTTCACTCCTTTTAGCTCCCATGGCGAATATCTTTCCACGCTGGTCGAACCTGCTTCCATTTAAAATCGCTTTTTGCCTAGGCACCATAGGTGCTGGCGTAGCTTTAGCCTTTGCTTACTACGCAACTCCCAAGGCTCAGCGTGTCGGTTACCAGCCAACTCAACCGATTCCCTTCTCGCATAAAATCCACGTCCAGCAGCTCGGACTTGATTGCCGTTACTGCCATTCCTTCGTGGAAGTCTCTGGTCATTCCAACGTGCCAACTGGCAATACATGTTGGAACTGTCACCAACATGTTCAGAAAGATAGCCCGAAGCTCGCGCCGCTGCATCGCTCGATGGATCCGACATTCGCTGGCTACGATGGCAAACCGATCGATTGGGTGCGTATCCACAAATCACCTGACTACGTCTACTTCAATCACTCTGCTCACGTGAATCGCGGGATTTCCTGCCAAAGCTGCCATGGCAACGTCGCCGAGATGGAAGTGGTTTATCAGGCAGAGTCACACTCCATGGGATGGTGCCTAGAATGCCATCGCGCTCCTGAGAAACACCTTCGTCCGCTCGAAGAAATCTATAATTTCGAATACGGCGACAGCGATGTTGCTAAATACACCGAGGACGCGTCAGTCAACACCACCTTGGAACTTGGCAAAAAACTCAAAGAACAGTTCTCGGTTCATCCGAAACAAAGCTGTGCCACGTGCCACCACTAATTTTCAGAAATACTTTTCAGCAGCCCTGATATGAGCAAACGCATTTTGCAACACCCCGAAGTCCCTCAAGACGAAACTACCGTCTCATGGCGGAGCACCGGTCAACTTGAAGATACCAAAGAGTTTCGTAACTGGATGGATCGTGAGTTTCCGCGAGGTGCTGCCGAGATGGAGAATCAGGAAGAGATGGAGACAAGTCGTCGGACTTTCCTGAAACTCATGGGTTCTTCGACCGCACTCGCCGGCTTTGGTATGGTTGCCTGCCGTCGTCCTGAAGCTTATATCGTTCCTTACACACAGGCACCTGAATGGGTGATCCCGGGGAAAGCGACTTACTACGCGACCTCTATGCCTCGGGCAACAGGTGCAGTGCCATTGGTCGTCACGACCTATGAGGGACGTCCGACTAAAGTCGGGCCTAACCGCCTGCATCCCGATTACGAGGGAACCGACGTTTTTGCCCAGGCTTCTGTGCTCGACATGTATTCCACTTCTCGTTCGCGCAAAGTTCTCAAGAATGGCAAAAAGGCCAAGCTTGCTGATCTCGAAGTGGCAATCGCTGAGTTGGCCAAAAACGCTGGTTCAAAAATCGGTTTCGTATTCGGAAATGACAATAGCCCTACACGCGCTCGACTGATCGATGAGCTCCGCGCAAAATATGGCAGCGCCAAATTTTATCAATACGAAGCGCTCACCACGAACGATAAAGACGTTCTCGGCGACGGAGTAAGTTTGGTGCCGGATTTTGAAAAGGCAGACCGGATACTCTCGCTTGATTGCGATTTTGCTGGAATCGATACCCAAGGTTCGAACATTACTTTTTTCAATCGTCGTAAACCAGAAGGTAAGGGCTATAAGACCAAACCGGATGCTAGCTCGATGAACCGCCTGTATTCGGTGGAATCCGCCTTTAGTCTTACCGGCGGTATGGCTGATCACCGGTTGCGCATCGCTCCGAGCCGCATCGTAATGGTCGCTGCCCAGATCGCTCGTGAACTTGGCGCTTCCGCTGGGAATATCCCGGCAATCGCTGACGAAAAAGAACTCCAGTGGATAAAAGAGCTCGCCAAAGATCTTAAGGCAAGCGGAGCAAAAACCGCTGTTCTCGCAGGTTCCCGCCAGTCGAAAGCCGTCAAGCACCTTGCGCTGGCAATCAACATAGCTCTCGGCAACCTTGGCACTGGAGTCAAAGCCTTCCAAACAGGTAATACCGGCTTCGGAGACATCGCTGAACTCACCGCCGACCTGAATAGCGGGGTCGTGGAATCAGTAATTTTCGCAACTCCTTCCAACCCAGTTTACGACGCGCCTTCGGATCTTAAATTCGCTGACGCTTTAGCAAAGGCGAAGACAAGCTTGCACCTCAGTGATCGCAGCAACGCTACTGCCCACGCCAGCACTTGGCACATTCCAGCGGCTCATTACCTAGAGTCTTGGAACGATGCACACAGCACCAGCGGAGTTTATTCGGTGGTTCAGCCAATGATTCTCCCTCTCTACCCAGAGTGTGTTTCCGAAATAGAACTGCTCCTCGCACTTCTTTCAGATGACGGTAAACTTGTCACTGGTGAAGGTGAAGACGGTGCTCCAGCGCCAGCCATGCTCGCAGTGGAAACAACCTTCACGGGTAATAAATCCGAGTGGAAAGAAGTTCTCAAAAACGGCTTTAGCAGCAAAGGGAACTTCGAGGCCGCTACTCCCTCAGCTTCTGCGAGTGCCGCAGCGGATCTCTCGAAGGCAATCACTTCAGCACCAAGTAAAAAGAGTCTCGATCTCGTCTTTGCAACCGATGCTTCAGTCTACGACGGCCGCTGGATCGATAACGGCTGGCTTCAAGAAGCTCCCGATCCAATTTCCAAGCTTACCTGGGATAACGCGGTTCTGATCGCTCCCAAGACCGCCAAAGAACTCGGTATCTACGACCAAATCATCCAACTCGAAACCGCTTTCGCTTCGGTTTCTCCCGATGGAGAAGGTGAAAACCGTGAGTCGCCGATGATTACGGTCACAGTAAACGGTAAGTCTCTCAATTTCCCGGTTCTCGTTTCCTTCGGCCAGGCTGAAAACACTCTCATCATTCCTCTCGGCTACGGCCAAGGGTTCAATGAAGAGGATAAGATGGGCCGTGCCGGAAAAGGTAGTGAGTTCGTTGGTCTTGTCGGTGTGAACCGCGGCTTCGATGCCTACCCGATGAGGACTTTGGCAACGGATTACTTTGCCACCGGCGCCACTGTAAAGCTCACCGAAGATCGCTATCCGGTCGCTCTGACTCAAGAGCACCACGCGATGTATGGCCGCTCACTCGCCCGTGAAATCTCCACCGATAAGGTCAAGGGTAAAGGGGATTTCAATAAGCAACTTCACGGCGTTAAGAAGCAAGGTAACGACTCACACGCTCCAGAGAATATTTCCCTGTATAAGCAGGAGACTTCG
>Ga0307940_1000341_pt1 | contig 30010 bp, 23 predicted proteins | sample OrgLakmetagen124_FD_201835 | JGI IMG/M metagenome (GOLD analysis project Ga0307940, IMG submission 201835) | Saline water microbial communities from Organic Lake, Antarctica - #124 | ecosystem: Environmental > Aquatic > Non-marine Saline and Alkaline > Saline | place: Antarctica: Organic Lake... | reverse complement strand
ATATGCGTTTTCTCCTTTTTCTATTTCTCTTAGCGTTTGGCCTCCCTGCCTTCGCGCAGAAACCCGAATCGATCGCGACTTTAACTCCAGAAGTCTCATCAGTGGCTCCGGGAGAATCGTTCACTATCGCACTTAAATTGGTGCACCCACAGGAATGGCATAGTTACTACAAGAACTCCGGCGGAGTTGAGTTACCACCGGTGATTTCTTGGGAGCTTCCAGAAGGAGCGAGCGCTGGCGAAATTCAGTGGCCGACTCCAGAAGTCAAAGACGGCTTTGGCGGAAAAAGTTTTATCTACAACGGATCGCCGGTATTTCTGATCGAGATTGATCCGGGAACATCCATATCCCTCGGTGATTCATTCACTCTCACCGCCAGCGCAAAATGGCAAATCTGCAAGCTCTCATGCATCAGCGAGAACGCAAATTTCACCCTCAGCCTACCAATTACGGAGACATCTGAACTGGACCAAAACCAAGTAGCCTCCTTCTCCGCAGCACGCGCCGCGATCCCATCAGATCTACCCGCATCGGTGACCGTTTCCATTCAACCCTCAGACAAGCCTGCGGATTTCATCCAGCTCAAGCTCGACGGCCTTGAATCCAAGCCAAACGATTTTATACCAAACGAGGCTTACCTCAAACCACTCTCCGCTGCAGGTGAGATCGCCGGAACCGATACGGGCTTCCTAATCACTCTGGAGCGGAAAAAAACTGACTTTTTCGATGAGCCAATTCCACAAGGGAATGCCGTTACAGGAATCCTAGTGGGAGAGCAAAACTTCAAGCTCACCAGTATTACCGACGCGGAAGCCTCAGGAATCAGCGAGCCATCTCCCACTCAGAAATCTTTACCCTTTCACAAACTCCTCTCAGTCCTCGGTGGGATGTTTTTGGGCGGCCTGATACTGAACCTTATGCCATGTGTGTTCCCAGTGATTGGTTTAAAGATCATGGGCTTCGTTCAACAGGCGGGAGAGGACCGCCGCTCCATCGCTCTTCATGGTGTGAGTTTTGCAATTGGTGTTCTTGCTTCTTTCGGCGTCCTAAGTGGAATCCTTTTCGCTGTCCGAACCGCCGCTCTCAAATCGGGCGGAGACAGCATCGGCTGGGGCTACCAACTCCAGAACCCCATCGTAGTCCTGGTGCTACTGCTCCTGATGTTCATCTTAGGGCTGAATATGTTCGGACTCTTTGAGCTCGGCACATCAGCTACTTCGGTCGGCGGGAAGTTGCAGAATAAAAGCGGCCATGGCGGTTCATTCTTCTCAGGCATTCTCGCTACCGTCGTCGCCACACCTTGCTCAGGCCCCTTCCTCGGAGTCGCCATTGGCGCAACCATGGCACTGCCTCCGATACAGTTTTTTTCTGGGTTTACTGCGATGGCGCTTGGCCTCGCACTTCCCTACCTTCTACTTTCGATCTTCCCTTCTCTCGTTGAAAAACTTCCCAGACCGGGCGCTTGGATGGAGTCATTCAAACAAGCAATGTCCTTTCTATTATTTGGCACGGCTGGATACCTTCTCTGGGTTTATTCCGGATTGATCGGCCAAGAAGCCCTGCTTGCACCGTTGCTCGGTCTCAGTCTTATCGCGACCGGAGCATGGGTTTACGGTAGATGGTTTCTCCCCCACCGCTCAAAGCACGCTCGGTTTATTTCTCTATTACTGACCTTGGTGTTCGTAGGAGTCGGTATTTTCATCAGCCTGCCACAGAAGCAAAACAAGCTTTGGGAACCTTGGTCCGAGGCAAGGGTCGCGGCGCTGCTCTCTGAAGGCTCGCCGGTCTACGTCGATTTCACAGCCCAGTGGTGTCTGACTTGCCAAGTGAACAAAAAATTCGCCTATACCGATGAGGTTCTAGAGCTCGCGAAAAAGAAAGGCGTCGTTTTTCTTAAAGCGGATAAGACACGTCCGAATCCAGCGATTGAAGCGCGACTAGATGAACTTGGACGGACCGCGATCCCAGTAAATGTGCTTATGATTCCAGGCGAGGACCCAGTGATCACTCCAGAAGTTCTGACACCAAAACTGCTGGTAGAACTGTTCAACACAATCTCGGATTAACTGAAGATAAGAGTGGTATTTGTAATCCCATCTATTCGGTGAAAACCGCTCTGTAAAATCTTGTGCTTAACCCATCACCTAGACTTCCCCGCCGCAAGACAGTCGGCCATACGAGGGAACAGCCAAAGGTGAAGCGGTAAAACAGAATACCAATAAAGCCGACCCAGTAAACCGCGTGGCCGAAACGTGGCAGTCTGGATCAAATGAGTTTCAGTAATCTCAAAATCCAACCATGCCTCCCCTGGGACTTTCATTTCCGCGAATAGAATCAATCTGGCGGATTTAGTATCGCTTTCACTATCCGCGAGCAGCACACGCCAGAAGTCCAATGCGTCTCCCGGAAATAGCTCAACTGGATGGCGACGGCCTCGCCTGACGCCTGTACCTCCCATCAAGCGATCCATGGCACCCCGCACCTTCCAAGCCCAATTCATCGAAGGCCAGCCGTTCTTCCCACCGATCGACCAGACCGCGCGAACAACCTCTTCACGATTCGCACTGAGCGCGACCTCTTGACGGTCACGCAGCACCCCGTGCTCGGGAACTTTGATAGAACGGAAAAACTCTGGATTTAACCGGCCAGACGAAAGCGAATCAATCCATGATGAGGGAACCCGGTTTTGAGCAATTCTGACAAACGCTCTCTCGATTGCCTCCTCGTAGCTCAGCATCCGTTGGGGTATCAGGCTCTTGATTTTATCATCACTACAAACCGTTTCGTTCTCCAAGGATTCAACCAAAGTTTTTGCGAGCAAAAGAGTGGTTGGCGTCACCAAGCGCAACCAATGCGCAGATAATCGCGGTGTCAGGAATGGAACTGAAATCAGCCAGCGTTTCAAACCACGCTTCTCGGCGTAGATCTCGAGTAAGTCTCGGTAGGTCATCACCTCGGGCCCACCGATATCGAATTCTCCACCACACGTCTCCTTCGCGTTCAGGCAACCGCTCAAGTAGCCGATCACATTCCGTATCGCAATCGGCTGGCAGCGAGTGCGCGTCCACTTCGGAGTCAGCATCACCGGTAATTTCTCAGCTAAATCTCGGATGATCTCAAACGAAGCCGAACCCGAACCAACAATGATCGAAGCTCTGAAAGTAGTAACTGGAACATCACCCACGCGTAGCCTGCGATTCACGTTCTCCCGCGATTCCAGATGACTAGAAAGATCATCCTTCGGAACGAGCCCACCTAGGTAAATGATACGGTGAACTTGAGAAGCTCCAACCCAACTTGAGAAGTTCCGCGCGCAGGCTTCTTCCTTTTCTTCGAAGCCTCTTCCAGATCCCATAGAATGCAGTAAGTAGAATGCTGCATCGAATTCACCCTCAAGGGTTGGCAGGGACTCGGGCTCCAGCATGTCGCCCACCAACAACTCCAACCGACCGTCATCAATAAAGGCCTGGAACTGGGATATTGGGAAACGTGCCTTTTGCCGAACCAAAGCTTTCACCTCATGGCCGGCTTCAAGTAATTCGGGCAATAGGCGCAGGCCAATATAGCCATTCGCTCCGGTAACAAAAATTCTCACAGATGAATGGTAACGCGCCTGGCATAGAACGCAAGAAGGGGTGACTTTTCAGCCACCCCTTCAGATTTATAAAACAAAATTCGCTTAGACCTCAGCCTTGATATCCATCGCGGCATACTCGCCATCCTTGCGGCGGTAGATGATGGTCAGGCAATCCCGGCGGGCACTCTTATAAAGCACGAATGGACGCTGCGTGAGCTCAAGCTCCATGATCGCATCCTCTTTATACATTGTTTTCACCGCGTAGTTATCTGGAAATACGATAAATGGCTCTGGATCTAACTCGGACTCCTCGGGGTGATCCATCGCTGTATCATTAAAATACCTCTCCTCAATGTAACGAATTGACTCGTTGCGATGCGGACGATTCTTTTTCAGCAACCGGGTTTTGTGCTTCCGCATACGACGCGCGATTTTTTCAATCGTTTCATCAAGGGCGGCATACATGTCACGCCCTTCGGTATGCGCTTCAATGGTGATGTGGTTTGTACAAAAGAGGATAATCTCAGCGATTTGACGGTTTTTTTGAACGTCCAGGATCGCTTTCGCCTCAATGATCTTGGGGTAATCAAGATGCAGCCCTTCAATTTTCTTACGGGCATATTCACGGAGAGAATCGGTCACTTGTTCGTGCCTCACCGTCACGGTGATTGGCAGATTGACGTTTGCAGTTTGCATATTTCTTAATGTTTTAGGTTAGGTTCCGACGATGGCTTTAGATACCTCGTCCATCAATTACCCTGATCCATCTCTCAGATAATTGCCATGCATAAGTTGTAAAAAATACCTTTTCCGATGGGAAAGACCGTAGCTTCGGGACTCCGGTGAAACAGACTTCGATTCAGCCTCACTCAACTTCGTCACGAATACTAGATTCGAGAACGGATTTACGCGAATAAAGTTCGCGGTTTGACGCTTGAAACTCTGCTTTGAGTCTTACTTGAAGTTTCGAAAGATCCACCAACCGATACCCAAGAAATTTCCAATCGCCGTCGTTTCCATCATGCTCGATACCGATCAAAAGATGACTCGCATCTTCTGTGATTTTCAAGGTCCGTTCCTTTGGTTCGAAGTAGAAAGTCCGCAAACTACTGCGGAGTGAGCCACGCTCCATCAGCTTTGGATCCAAGTAATAGATATCACCTGTCGCTTCGTCGGTAATCGTGAGATCCGGATAACCGCTCCTCTGCGCCTTGCCTTCGAGATTTTTTGGAATCGAACAGCGAATTCCATCAACCGCTTCGAGCTTCTCAAGTAGGCCATCTTCGAAAAAACGGGACGCCTCATTGATACGCCGTAGCTCTTTAATGGGAGAATCCTCAGCATTCATTTCCGTTATCACCATTCTTGTAGCCTCTCGAATGGCGGTCGCCACCCGATCTGCGGAGACGCGGCCGCGTAGCGGAATCACCTGTGTTCCCGACGTCGCTTCCACAACTACAGGAAAAGCGAACACTCGAGCGGAAAGCTTCTCCTCGAGCAACCTGCGAATCAACGCAGCATCCGCTGCTTGACGTTCCATTACGCGGACCTCCTTCGCCGCCTGCTCTTTCAAGGTATCCTGAAATTGCCATTTTGGTAACGCAGGCGTCGTGGATTCCTTGGTGGCGATATAAATGATCACACCGAGCCCGATTAGAGCGAAGATCACCTGTAGAACTCGTTGTTTCATCGGATGGTTTCCTATTTGAAAAATTTCAACTCATTGCCTGGCGCAACCGATACCAAGCATCCGTGTTCGGCGTCACCAAAGACCACAGCGGAAGGTCCTCCAGTGCGTAGGTTTTCACCATCCACTCAAGCAAAACCAAAGAAGCAACCGCATCGAAAAGCGCATCATGCCAATTGCGATCCGGCACAAGCTCTCGCACCTTGTCTGCCACCCCGATATCTTCACACAGAATCCCAAGCGAATGCTTTGGCTGTTTCGGCAGCGCCGCGCGGGAGAGCAACAGGGTATCCACCCATGGGTCAAAGGGGTTACCAGGGAACTTTCTCAAGAAGCGTTTCTCCGTACCCTTTGCATGTGCTACCGGCACCGCGCCCTCACCGAGCCGATTGTTCACTTCCGGCCATAGCGAAAGCAGGCTGGGCGCACCGCCGAGCATGCCTTCGTCGATTCCGTGAATCTTCTTTGCATACCAGTCCACCTCACCCACGCGCTCAAGATAGGAAACATAGAAATCATCAAAGCCATTTTCCACCGACCAAGTCCCCATTCCGATTTGCACCGGCCAATCCTCTTTACCGCGCTGAGCACCCGCTCCCTCGAAATCGATTCCCGCGAATACGACATCCCGCACTTTTCTCTGATCCTTCACCTGCTTATCTTCACCACTACCGATTTTTTCACAACCTCCGAATCCGGATCTTTCCCGTCTTTCCCGAGATTTGAACTTTGATGTTTCGGCATTGGCTGCCCAACATTCCCGACATGTCCGCACCGACTCCCATGATGGCCCAATACCTCGGTATGAGGAAAAGCCTGCCTGCCGACATAATCCTGTTCTACCGACTCGGGGATTTTTACGAAATGTTCTTTGATGACGCGAAGACCGCAGCTCCCATCATGAACGTCGCCCTCACTAAGCGCGGCGGCACTCCCATGTGCGGCGTCCCCTACCACGCCGCGCAGAACTACATCGCCCGGCTCCTGAAGGCGGGGAAACGCGTCGCAATTGCCGAGCAAACCTCAGAAGCCGTCCCAGGAAAACTGGTCGATCGCGAGATAGCGCGCATTCTCACTGCCGGCTCCATCGACGATCTAACACTCCTCGATGACCAACGCCCGAATTACCTAGCAGCCCTCTCCAAGGTAGGCAAATGCTACGGCCTCGCTGCGATCGATCATACCACTGGCGAATTTATCATCGCGGAATTTTCGGATTCCTCACAGCTCGTCGACGAGCTCACACGCATCTCCCCTTCCGAACTCCTCATTCCAGATCACCAAATTTCAGATTTTTCCGAAAACCATCCGCACGCACTTCCTTACGACGGCTACACCTTTCAGCCAGAGCACGCAGTGGACCTCGTAAAATCTCATTTCAACGTGCATTCGCTCGACGGATTCGGCTGCGCGGACCTACATGCCGCATCTGCCGCGGCGGGAGCAGCCCTGCATTATCTTGTCCATCAGCTCCGCCGTCCCTGCGAACATCTCAACCCACCGCGGTTGTTAGAAAATGACAAACACGTCCTGATCGACTCAGCATCACAGCGCAACCTCGACTTGGTCGAATCCCGCTCCGGTCCCAAGCACACCCTGCTCGCCGTCCTCGATAAAACCCAGACTCCCATGGGGGGCCGCCTGTTACGCAGCTGGCTACTTCACCCACTCCGCGACCTCAAAACCCTACAGGCCCGTCAAACAACCATCGCAGCCCTCCTTGCGGAGCCTTTCCTACTCTCCAAAGCCCGCGAGTCCTTAAAAAACATCCGCGATATCGAGCGCACCACCTCCCGCCTCTCCCAGAACTCCGGAAATCCACGAGACCTCCAGTCCCTCACCGTCTCCCTCGCCCACATCCCTCCTCTGAAAGAGGACATTTCCCCACTGATCACTGATCACTCAGCACTGGTTACATCTCTCCACCCACTCCCCGAGCTCCGCAAAACCCTGGAAACCGCCCTCTCCGATGAACCTCCCGCCAATCTCAAGGACGGCAATATCATTCGCGACGGCCATTCCGCCGACCTCGACGAACTCCGCGCCGCCTCTCGCGGAGGCAAAGACTGGATCGCCCGCCTTCAGGAAGACGAACGCAAACGCACCGGCATCGACTCCCTGAAAATCAAATTTAATAACGTCTTCGGCTACTTCATCGAAATCACTAGCCGCCACTTGGAGAAAGTCCCTGACGATTACACACGCAAACAAACCATGGCCAACGCAGAGCGCTACATCACCCCCGCGCTCAAGGAAATGGAAAACAAAGTCCTCGGCGCCGAGGAACGCTCCAAACAACTCGAATACGAACTTTTCCTCGAACTCCGCCAAGAAGTCATTTCCCACATTAAAGAGCTCAAGGAAACTGCCGCCGCAATTGCAGAAATCGATACCCTCTGCGCACTCGCCGAAACTGCCCAAATTCATCGCCACTGCCGCCCATCTCTCACCGAAGGCACCGAGCTCATTATCGAAAACGGTAGGCACCCCGTGCTCGAACAAACACTCACCGAAACCAAATTCGTCCCCAACGACACCGAACTACTCCCCGAATCAAGCCGCCTACAAATTCTCACTGGCCCCAACATGGCCGGAAAATCCACCTACATCCGTCAGCTCGCCCTCATCACACTCATGGCACAGATCGGCGCCTACGTTCCAGCGGACTCAGCAACCATCGGGATGACGGACCGCATCTTCTGCCGCGTCGGCGCCAGCGACGACCTCTCACGCGGCCAATCCACCTTCATGGTCGAGATGGCGGAAACCTCACTCATCCTCAACCACGCCACCGAGAAATCCCTAGTCATCCTCGACGAGATCGGCCGCGGCACCGCGACCTTCGACGGACTCTCCATCGCCTGGGCCGTCGCCGAGCACCTCCACGATCAAATCAAGTGCCGCACCCTTTTCGCCACTCACTACCACGAGCTTACCGACCTCGCAAATACTAGAGACGCAGTAACCAACTACAACGTCGCCGTGCGCGAATGGAACGAGGAAATCATCTTCCTCCACAAAATCCTCCCCGGCTCCGCCGATAAATCCTACGGCATCCAAGTCGCCCGCCTCGCCGGCCTCCCAAAGCCCGTTCTCGACCGCGCCAAATCCATCCTCTCTCACCTAGAGATGAATTCCTCCAAACCCGACTCCAAGGAGAAACACCCGAAACCAAAAACCACCAAACTTGAAGACTCCCTCCCCCAAGCAAACTCTCCGCAGCTCAACCTCTTCGATTTTTAGAGATACGTCTAAAATCCCCCTATCCGCTGCCGTTATATCCACATGTCCTTCAGATGCATTGCTATCGGAATTCTATTCCTGACGTCCTGTCAAAATTCGGAAACTAAAAATTCACCTTCTCTCGCAGGCTTCGAAATTCCCAATTTACCGGAGACATCTTTATCCATCGCCGCTCAAAACTCCGAAGTCCGATGGATTGAAGTTGTAGCGAATTCCAAAGGAACCAGTCTTTTCCGAAACGGCATCCTAATCTCAGATAATCCAGACCCAAGTGACTTTAAAGCATTGCGGGATTCCATAAATGAAACAGGTTACTCTGAATCACTTGTTGTAAGCGCGCAGGCCTCAATCCCTTTTGGCGTTATTACCGAGTCCATTCGATCAGCCGCCGCTTCCGGAACCAGTGAAATCCTGTTCCTCGTTCGCGACAATCGATTCCCAAACCAACCGAGATTCATCCCACTCGCACTTCCCACAATGGATTCGTCTCACGTATTCTCTGACATCGAACCCTACTTTATCCAGATCGGTGACAAAGGCCAAATCTTCACTGGCAGCGGCGCAAGTCAAACATCACTAGATGACAACTCAGATGATAGAAATTTGGAGAAACTTAATAGTCAGCTTGAGCTCTATTCCGCTGCCGGAAAATCAGCTGGTAGCCCAATCATTCCATGCCAGATCTACGTGCATCCCGAAGCCAGCTACCAACGAATGATCGACCTCCTTTCGTTAATTCAGAAATGGGATATAACCCCCTACTTCACCACTCTGAGCCCCGATCTATATCCAAAACCGGACAAACCTCAACGCATTCAAAGAAAGCCATCTTCTCCAGGCGGTGCTCTAAGAAAAATTCAGCCAAAATAATTTCATTCCCCCGCTCCGGTGTAACTGAAAGTTGTAATTCTCATTGAAGAGCGCTAGGTTTCGGAGTGCGAGAGCGGAGTTTTCGGAGTTGTCGCTTTGGACTTACACGGAGGATAAGCGGAACCACGTGCTGTGTGGAGTCCCGGCGCTGCGTTGAGTCCAAAGCGGAAGCTCGCTGTGCTCCGCTTCCGCACTCCGACAATCTACCTGTTCGTATTCATCCGAGATCGGGATTGGAGACTCATGCGGCGGTGTGACTATCTCAACGAAGTTCCGTATCCCCTCGATCTTGACACCACTGCACCACTGCACCATAGTGCAATCATGCGCTTGACCATCAATCTCGACGACGATCTTTACGCGATGGCGCGTAGTCACGCCATCGCGACCAAAACCTCCATCAGCAAGGCGGTGGGAGATCTCTTGCGGCGTAACTCGACGCCTACCCCACCCGACTTCACATCTAAGTCATCAACCCCCAATATTCATCCCAAATCTGGTTTTCCCGTTTCTGTGTCGGGAAGCCACCAGATTACGGAAGAGGATATGCGTCGCGCTATGGTTGATGATCTTGTCCGCCCGCTTGAAATTGCCGGATATTCTCCAGAACAAATTGAAGAGATGTTAAGCGAATGACCTGGCTTCTCGATGGAAACGTTCTGGTTGCGATGTCATTGAACGGCCATCCGCACCATCAGCGAGTGCATAACTGGCTCGCGACCATCAGAGGGGACAAATTCGCAACCTGCCCCGTTACCGAGGGAACGCTGTTACGTCTCCACATGCAGCAGGCTAACAACAAAAAGCCGGTCGCAGCATGGGAAGTTCTTTTAGATCTCCACGCCCACCCCAAGCACAGCTTCTGGCCAGATAATTTTTCCTACACAGAAATCTCCCCCACACGCCTCACTGGCCACCGCCAGATTACCGACGCATGGCTTGCGGAACTCGCTAATCGCAAAGGTGGAAGACTCGCTACCCTTGACGAGCCACTCTCCGCGCTTTGGCCGGACTCCACCACGTTAATTCCTGTCTGAAATCCTGTTAGGAAGCAAGTTGAGGATTAACCAACGAAGCGTGGGAATACTGGGCCTTGCAAGGGCACAAGGCTTTTGAGTGCGTGCGATCGTTCGCCGCTTTCACTCACGGGTCGTTTTACCGGAGTGCCGGGAACTTTCTAAGCCAAAGCTGTATCCGGCATAAGCTTACAAAAGCGGTGATTCTCTACCCACTCAAAAGCCTTCGCCCCGCTTCAGCCAAACCTTCGCCATAACTTGATCGCGCGCCGTGCTCAAAGCGCGATTTATCTTGCCGATAAATTTTAAGAATTCAGCTTTAATTCATGATGCCGAATAAATTTGCATCCTAAGTCTTCCTTTTTGAAATGAGCCTCGAAACTAACGATATTAGCGCTGCGGGACGCATTTCCTCCGCAATCACCGAAGAACTCTCAAAGAGCATTGTCGGCCAACAAGAAATTGTCGCAGGACTGGTTGCTTCTCTGTTTGCAAACGGACACTGCCTCCTGATCGGCGTTCCAGGCCTGGCCAAGACACTCCTCGTCCAATCGGTCGCAAGAGTGCTGGGCGTGGACTTCAAACGCATCCAGTTCACCCCGGATCTCATGCCCTCCGATATCCTCGGCTCCGAGGTCATCCACGAGCATCAGGGGCAAATGGAATTCCGCTTCCGACCCGGTCCGGTTTTCACCAACCTCCTCCTCGCGGATGAGATCAACCGCACGCCCCCGAAAACCCAGTCCGCGCTGCTTGAAGCCATGCAGGAACGCAGCGTCACCATCGCGGGGGAGAACCGCCCTCTTCCCAATCCCTTTATCGTCGTCGCAACGCAAAACCCTATCGAGCACGAGGGCACCTACCCGCTCCCCGAAGCACAGCTAGACCGCTTCATGTTCTCTCTCGATCTCGGCTATCCTTCACGTGAGGACGAGATCGAAATCGTCCGTCGCACCACCATCGGCGATTTCGCACAGACCTCCCCGGTTGTTTCCGGAGAAGAAATCCTTAACATTCAGAAACTGATCCGCGCGATGCCAGTGTCCGACCACATCCTCGCCTACGCGATTGACCTCGCCTCGGCAACGCGCCCGAAGGAATCCAGCGCGACCAAATCTTCCTCGGATTACATCGAGTGGGGAGCGGGACCGCGTGCTTCACAATATCTCATCCTCGGAGCGAAAGCCTTCGCACTCATGGATGGCAGGGCAACACCGGAGGCGGCAGATGTGCGCAAGGTCGCCCCGCAAGTCCTGTCCCACCGTATCGTCCCGAACTACCGCGCTACCGGCGAGGGAATCTCGGCATCCGACATCGTCAAGCGGCTGCTCGAAGAAGTCCCCGAATCGAAATACTAGACTTCCAGTAAACCTCCGTGTCTTCCGTTCCTCCTCCATTGCCTGGCGATAAGATGCGCCGTGCCATGATCGCTGCCAGAGAAGCCGCTCAGGCAGAACGGAATCGCGCACCGGGCACACCACCACCCTTACCCACCAAGATCGTCCCCACACTTCGCGAATCAGCAGAAGCTGCCGCCACAAAACTCATCGAACGCCGTGCGAAAAACCTTCTGGATGAATCAGAACTCGAGCGTTTCCGTAATCTCCTAGTCTTCGCAAAAACTGCGGTCGAGGGCCGCTTCCAAGGCCGCCACAAATCACCCGACCTCGGTGGAGGTGGCGAATTTACCGAATACGTCGCCTACGAACCGGGACGGCCAGTGCAGGACATCGACTGGCATGTCTACGCGCGTAGCAAACGCCTGGTCATCCGCAGATACCGGCAGGAAACCGACATGGACGTCCACCTCCTTATCGATACTTCCGGCTCCATGGCTTACCAAGGCGGAAACAGAGAAACCAAAGGACTACGCGCGGCACGCATCGCCGCATCACTCGCCTACCTGATGTTGAAGCAAGGGGACAAGGCATCGATCACGCTCTTCTCGGAAAAAATCATCGATCATGTCCCACCCGGTGGCACCCGGCGACAGCTCATGGCGATGCTCCGCGCTCTCGTCCGCCCGGCACACAGCTCGGAGGGTGGCACCGACCTTCCGGCATCAATCACCGAGTGCGCTCGCCTCATCCGCAGGCGCGGCCGACTCGTCATCCTCTCGGATTTTCTCGGGCCGGAGCCCGCAGCCGTCTTCGATGCGCTCGCTCCATTCGTCCACCGCCGCTTCGAGATCCTACTCCTGCAGCTCAACGATCCGGATGAATTGACTTTGCCCGACGCCCCACTGGCCCGCTTCGTGGACATGGAGACCAAAGAAACCATCGAGGTCGAACCATCCGAAATACGCGCCGATTACGAAAAGCGCGTCCGTTCCCTGATCGCGAAATATGCACAGGACAGTGCCCTCCACCGGGTAGAGTTCGCCTCGCTCGATACCGCAAGTCCATACCGTGAAGCCATCGAGGCCTATCTCGGCTTCAGTGGAAAAAAACCCTGAAATATCACGGTCGCATGCATTTTCTAAATTTTCATCTGCTCTGGGTTCTCCTCCCGTTTGTCATCATACCGCTGCTGATCCACTGGCTCAGCCGCCGGTTTCCTAAGAGGTTCCCGTTTTCCTCGATTGAAGAAATACGCCGCACCATGGCCGGTCGCACCCGCATCTTCCGCTGGCGGCATCTTCTCATGCTTTTGCTTCGAACACTCGCGCTCCTCGCGCTGTTGCTCGCTTTTCTAAAGCCCATCCTAACTTCACAAAAAGATCCCTCACAACAGGGCCGAACCATCCTCATCCTTGTCGATCACTCCCTGAGCATGGGCTATCTGGAAAACGGATCGACCGCGTCCTCACGCGCTCGCGGTGAGGTCAAACGTTTGCTCGACTCCCTCGGTTCCGACGATCAATTCAACCTCATTCGCGTCGACCACTCACCCACCGCGGCCTTCACATCCTTCGCCACCAATAAGAAGGCAGCACTCACTTTCCTGGATGACTCCCCGGAACCTCTGACCAGCGCCAACCTACGCGCCGCCAACCTGCTGGCTTCCGAGTTGGCGAAAGGCCTAGAAAACCCTCCAGACGTCTATTATTTCTCAGATTTCCAGCGTCGAAATTGGGCGGACGTTAGCTTCTCCATCCTTCCCACGGGCGCACGCTTGTTCTTCGTTGCGACCACCAATGACACCGCGAGACCGAACCGCGCCATCGTCTCGCTTAGCCTCAGCCAAGGAGCGATCATCAGCGGGGGCGAGGCCGAAGCAAAAATCCGTATCGCAAACCACTCCCCAAAGTCATGGACCGGAAAGGTCGAGGCCGGGTTCGGCCCCACCAGCCTGCGCGAACTTCCGGTGACCCTCGCGCCGTGGTCCGAAGGCGAGTTCCCACTCGGTGTTCCCATCCCTGAAAGCGGCCTGCTCGGCCTCACCGCTGCCCTCCCTTCCGATGCACTTCCCGCCGATAACTCGCGGCACCTTGCCGTGCGTGTCAACGAGCGCGAAGAGGTCATCCTCCTCACCGGGGACGAAACCGATCCCAACATACCCGCGCCATCGCTTTTCCTCTCAACTGCGGTGAACCCATACGGTGATGAAAAAGGAACCTACCGCCCCAAGCACCTCGCGCCCGATACCCTGAGCCCCGCCTCCATCGCCGCCAGCACCAGACTCATCGCCTCCAGACTGCCCTTACTCGATGATGCCGCTGCGGGGACCCTCATCACGTTTCTCCGCAGTGGCGGTGGTGCCATTCTTTTCCTCGATGGCGAGGATGATGCCGCTAACCTGGAAAAGATCGGCAATTTCGCCGGTGAAACACTACCCCTCCGGCTGACCGAAAAACTTCATTCAGGCAACCTTCCCGACGGCAGCATGAAAGTCGCGACTGGTGACTTCCAGTCCCGCTTCCTCCGCCTATTCAAGGGTGCCCGCCGCCAGAATCTCGCCCAACTCGAATTCTACAACCTCTACCACGCCGCACCCACCAACACCGGAAAAATCCTCCTGAAATACGCAGACGGCACCCCCGCCCTCACCGAATCCACCATCGGTCTCGGCACCCTCCTAATCTGCAATTTCTCCGTCGCGGAAGCATCCAGCAACCTCGCCCGCCAACGCCTCTTCCCCGCATGGATCCACGAAATGCTCCTCCGCATGAGCATCTCCGGAAGCGCCGCCGAGGATCCGTTTCTAATCGGTGATTCCATCGCCGGGGAAACCTGGGCCGCCGAGGCAAACGGCCGCGACCTGATCAACCCAGAGGGCGGATCCACACGCATGCGTGCCGAGATCTCCGGCGAGCGAATGAATATCTTCTTCCGCGCAACCGCCCCCGGAATCTACCGCATGCCCGGTAGCGATGACCGGAACCTGCTGGCCTTCGCGGTCAATACCGATCCCTCGCAATCCGACCTCCGAACCATCGATCCCACTGTCCTGCCGGATCGTGCAATCGGCTCCGAAAAACAAGCTTCCTTCGTCGGTAAAACCACCGACTACGCCGCGCTACTCCACGGAAAGCCAGCCTTCCACTGGTTCCTCCTCGCCGCCCTCGGACTCCTCCTGATCGAAGGCATACTTTTCAAATCCCCATCTCGCACCGCAAGCCGCCAGTGATCTTCGATCCCGTCATTCCCGTTCTCTGGATCATCGCCATTTCTGTGGTGATGCTCGCATCCACCGCTTACTTCCAATGGCGTTCCGGAAGCGCACTCAATATCGGCCGTCGCGTTTTCCTGCTAACCCTCCGGATTTGCGCGATCGGCATCATCGTCCTTCTTCTCCTGCAGCCATCGCGCGAGGACCAAGTGCCGGTTCCGACCATACCGAAGTCGGTGATATTCGCCATCGACACATCCGCCAGCATGGTCGAACCGCACGATGATGGCGCCAGCCGCATTGATGCCGCACGCGCCGATCTCGAATCCGCAGGCGTCCTCGCCGCCGATCCATCCACCCACCGATTTTTCCGGTTTGACGAACAAGCCTATCCTGCCAATTCCGAATCAATTCTAAAAGCAATCCCATCCGGCAAAACCACGCGATTCCACAGTTCGATCTCAGGAATTCTGAAAGCCTCTCCGCAGCCACCACCGGCCGCGCTTTTCATCTTTTCCGACGGCCACGATTTCGAGCTCGTCCCGCCCGGCCAGACCGCCCGCCTGACTCGTGCCAGGGATCTTCCGGTTTATACGATCCCTTACGGCACGAGCGACTCCGCTCGCGATATCTCCGTCAGCATCGCCAACTACCACCCGCACACGTTCATTCGCCAGAAAACCCGGCTCGAAGCCGTCGTCCGCGTCTTTGGTTGCGAGCACGAAACCATCACAGTAGATCTCCTGCGCGATGGCGAAAAAGTTTCCAGCCAACTGATGGATACAGGCACCAAGCCGTTTCTGAACGCAAAGTTCGACGTATTGCATGAGGAGCCAGATCAGTATGAATACACCTTTCGCGTGTCGCCCGTGGCCAACGAACGGGAGCTGAGCAACAACACCGCCACCACCTATCTCAACGTCATTTCCGAACGCATACGCATTCTCGAAATCGAGGGCCAACCTTTCTGGGACAGCACCTTCCTGCGCCGCTCTTTCGGTCGCAATGACAAGTTCGACATCGATTCGCTCGTCGCCTTCACCGGAAACCGCGTGCGTCCCATCCGCTCAAACCCGGATCGCGTGGCGACCGATCTCAAAGTGCCCTCTGACATCGACGACCTGATGCCTTACAACATCGTCGTGCTCGGGCGCGATGTCGGCCGTGTCATCGGACTGGATGGCATACGCGCGATTGCCACCTGGGTTAAAGAACACGGCGGAATTGTGGTTTTCTCACGCGGCAAGGCTTGGCCAGAGGGCACCGCCGTGGATAAGGACCTGGAGCCAATCGAATGGGATACCGATTCACCGCGCGGCGCACGGATCGCCGTCACACCGCAGGCGGGTTCGGTCCCAGCCTTCAAGCTTCTCCGCGAAGTCGCCGCCGAGGATCGTTTTCCCGAGGTCATCGCTTTCCCAGCCACCGGCGATCCGAAGACCCTCGCCTCCACCTTTTCTGTCGCGGAAGATGATTCACCCACCATCGTCTACCGCCGCTTCGGGAATGGACAAACCCTCTCACTCGGCGTCGGCAATCTTTGGCGCTGGGTTTTCAACCCGAAGGCGGATTACGATAACAACGCATATGATCGCTTCTGGGATCAGCTGGCTCTCTGGCTACTTGCCAACGGCGGAGTCACCCCGGTTGAGGGTTACAGCCTGCGTGCGGACGCCTCAAATATCGCGCTCGGAGAAACCGTCCATTTCCGGTTCGGCGTCCACGGCGTCAACCCTCCGGCAACGTTCCCATCAATCACTCTCACTCACGACGGCCAGCCCGCCGCCAACCTCACCCTGACTCCCGCCGAGGACAATACGTCCGCGCGCACGGAATTCACTCCCACGGAGACCGGTAGATATCTTGCCGAAATCACCGCTCCGGACGGAAAGCGCATCGCCACACGGTTCATCGTCTTCCGCGAGGACATGGAGCGTACGGAAACTGCCATGGACCGCACCTATTTGGCTGAGCTAGCCAAAGCATCGGGTGGAAAAATGATCGCCAACGACGAAATCGCCCCGCTCATCACGAACCTTCTTCGCGACTCTGCCGAACAGGACCCCCTGACACGCCGCACCCCGCTCTGGGACCAGCCGTGGCTATTTTTCCTTCTTTGTTTCCTATTGGGCCTCGAATGGTACAATCGACGCCGATGGGGCCTAACCTGACACATCAATCATGAAAACGGACGAATCACCGATTATCCGCACCCTCCGCACGGCGGGTGGCGTTTATTCGCGCCGTCGTGCCGCCGTATTTCTGCTCCGTTCACTGCTCGTCATCGCCGCCGCCATCCCAGTGCTGATGATTGCGGATGTGCTCTTCCATTTTTCCGGAAACGTCCGGTTCGGTAGTATCATCCTACTCGCCATCGCGCTTTTCGCCGCCTTGGTCGTCTCGACTTTCATCGCCTCCTTCGTCCGCCCGCCACTGCTGAGAATCGCCCGCTTATTGGAGTCCAGAAACCCAGAACTCGGCTCCAAGCTGGTTAATATCCTACAACTCAATAACGATGCCCGGCTCGAATCCGCATCCCCTCTCACCCGTTCACTCGCCAGCCATGCGGTGAGTAATGCGGGAAGCTCGCTGGACCTACCGAAGCTACCTCCTCTTGCACGCGACCCACGCCTTCCACGAATCGCACTGCGCACCGCCGGGGTTCCGTTGCTATTGCTCATCATCACCCTGATCGGTGGCCGCCATGTGCGCCAAGAGTGGCTGCGCTTCCTCGATCCTTTTGGCGACCACCCGCCATTTTCCCTGACCCACCTCGCCATCACATCCCCCTCCCCGGATAAGGAAGTCCTCTACGGAGGCTCCGTGAAAATCGAAGTCGAATCCACCGGACACGAACCAGATGAGCTGTTTCTAACGACCGCCGATGGCAGTTCACCCACAAGAACCTTACCCATGTTTTCCCGCGGCGACGGCAGCTTCGTCACCAGGCTAGACGGAATCACCCGTCCGCTTGAAATCTCCGCACAGACTGCGGACAGCTCCAGCCGCAGCCACCGGCAAACGATACGGCTGATCCTCACCCCGCAGATCGGACCGGCGACCGTTCGCGTCATCCCACCAGCCTACACCGGCCAGAAAGAAAGACTCACCAGCTACCGTTTTACCGCACTACAGGCACTCGAAGGAACCGAAATATCCTTCCGTCTCAATTCCAACCGCCCCCTCGGCGAGGGCTCTATCAAATTTGATACCGGCTCTGAGGAACCGTTCGTCACTTCACTACAGCCAACCCCTGAAGATCCTGAAACCTCCGCAATCGCAACCCTCACCGCGACCAAATCAGGCAGGCTTTCTTTCCACCTCGTCGATGCCGATGGCAACGCGGCAACTCAAAGCCCGACCTCTTCCATCACTGTCACCAAAGACCTCCCCCCCGCAATCGCGATCAGCGCACCCGCCGTAGAATCCCTCATCGTCGATGGCTTCCGCATACCCATCGTCATCGATGCCGCCGATGACTACGGCATCACACAGCTCCGCCTCCACATCGGGGTCAACGGTGAGTTCACAGCCATCGACCCTGTCGTGCTCGGCACTCCCGGCGAGGGCAGCCACCGCCTCACACACGAGCTCGACCTGACCGCTGTCGGGGCGAAACCCGGAGACCGTATCACCTTTTTTGCCGAAGCGATCGACAGCCGCCCGGAACCCCAGCTCACCCGCACTGGCACCCACCGCATGGACGTCATCACAGAGCAGGAATACAACGACCACATTCGTCGTCAGGCAGATGTGGCGTCGATCGCCGGGAAATACGAAGACCTTCTCAATCGCCTCGAAAAACGCGTCGCCGAGCAAGAACGCATCGCCAAAAAACTCGCTGATCTTCAGGAAAAAGTCGCCGCCAATCCGGAGGATCCCGAAATCCTTTCCGAATTCTCCAAAGCCCTTTCGGAGCAAATGGATCTCAACCAGGATCTCAAAAACGCCGCCGAGGAAATGGAAGAATTCGGACGGGATAATCCGGTCTATGATTTCGAAAAAGAACTCCATGAGCGCCTGAAAGAACAAGCCGCTGAAATCCACGAGTCGCTCAAGCAGAATAAAAAGGACAACGAGGAAGCAGTGGAAAAAGGCCCCGGGCCACCGCAGACACCCAACAAAGAAATGGTCGACGCGCTCGCCGAAGCTTCGAAGAAACAGCGCGACAAGCTCAGTGGAGGAAACGAGAAAAGCCGTGAGGAAATCATTGAGCCGCTCCAGGATCTGGCCCAACTGCACGAACTGATGAAAAGCTTCGGACGCTTCGCGGACCTCACCGAGGAACAACGGGAACTCGCTGAACAAACCAAAGCTTACGACGACAAACCGGAACTCAACGCCGAAGACCGGCTCGCACTCCGCGAGCTCGGCGCAATGCAACGCGAGTTCTCCGGAAAACTGGATCAGCTCGAAAAGAAACTCCGCCACGATGGCGAACGCAGCACGGAAAAATTTCCGGAAGCTGCGGCATCTGCCCTGCGTCTCGCGGACGCCATTGATTCCGCAAACATGCCGGGACTCGCCCGTGAAGCCGCCACCAACATGTTTCTCTCGAAAGCTCCCGAAGGCCACTCTCAGGCGCAGAACCTTTTCGAAGAAATGGACAAACTCTTCGAAGAAGCACGCCAGGGACAACAGCAAGCCGGTGCCGGTCTCGACCGGGTGCTTCGCCTGCAACGCGGCATGAACCCCGGCGACTCGCTACGCCAGATGCTGCTCTCGAAGAATTTCCGTCCGCTCCCCGGTCAGGGTGCCCAAGGTGCGGGCGGCATGATGGCAAGCGCCATGCTCAACGGAACTCCGATGCTGCTCGGTGGGGAATCCCTGCTCGACGGCCCTATCGCTCTTTCACTTCCCGGCACAGGAAGTGCCGGTGGAGAAGGAATGCCCGGCTCACCAATCGCGAAAATCGACCCAGCAGCGCCCGCTGAGAACAACTTGAACTCAGCACGCCGCACCTCCACACCCGGCTCCTCCACCCTTCTTCTCGAATACGAAAACATCGCGGATGCCTATTTCCGCAGACTCACCACAGAACCATGAGAATCCTATCAGCCCTCTTCCTGACATGCGTCGCCCTCAGGGCGGCCGCCCCCTTCGACTGGAATTCCGAAACCATCCACTGCGGAAATCTGGTCTACGGAGAAAACAAAACCGCGATCTGCTTCGCCGAGAAATTCCTGACCGATGCGGCCTCCGAAACCGGTCTCCGTATCGCCCCGAAATTCCGTCGTATCTTCCTCTCCAAGGACGAGGTTTTCACCACTCCGTTTTGCATTTTCACCGGCCAGGGCGATTTCGTCCTCAGCACCATCGAGCGCGCCAATCTCCGGCGCTATCTTGAAAATGGCGGCTTCGTTCTTGCCAGTCCCGGTTGCTCCGACAAGGCGTGGAACAAAGCCTTCACCCGCGAGATGAGACTCGCCCTCCCCGCCTACGGGCTGGAGCAAATCGCCATGTCCCACGAGATTTTCTCGACGGTCAACAAGATCGACAACCTCACCGTAAAAGGTCGCTCCACCACGCTTCAGGGAATTTCCATCAACGGCCGTCTCGCCATGGTCTATTCGCCCGAGGGACTCAACGACGCATCAAATGCAAAAGGCTGCTGCTGCTGCGGAGGAGCGGAAATTAGCCAATCACGACTCATCAACGTGAACGCCATCGCCTACTCACTGCTGCACTAAAACCGCAGTCACCAAACCTCACCCGATTTGAAAAAAAACACAATCATCGGCGGCATCGCCCTGCTACTCGCCATCGGAGCCACCACTGCGTTCCTGCTACTTCCCAGCAAAAACGCCAGTGCCGATGGCGGCAGATTCACGGTCCATTTCACCTGCGACACCTTCGGCCGGTTAGAGCCTTGTGGCTGCTTCACCGGCCAGCACGGTGGACTCACCCGCCTGCGCACATGGCTTGAAAACCGCGAAAATCCCAAGCAGGCCATCAAGGTCGATGTCGGCGGGGCTATCGCCGGACAGGCCGACTACGACATCATTCAATACCGCTACCTAGCCCGCGCCTACGCGACCATGGGCTTCGCAGCCCTGAACATGGGTGCGCGTGAGGCAGCCATACCCGCAGCAACTCTAAAGGAACTTTCCAGATCATCCCCCGTCCCGATGCTGAGCGCATCACTCGCACGCACGGAAGACCGACAAAACATCCTCGAGCCCTACCGCATCATTGAAAAGGACGGTACACGCATCGGCATTCTCGGAGTCGTCTCCCCAAAAAGCGTTCCCAATCCCAGCGAAGGCCTCATCGTTCTTAACTTGAACGAGGCTATTGACCGCCATTTACCCGCTTTGCTCGAAAAAACCGACATCGTTTTCCTGCTCGCCTTCGCCAAAGAAACCGAGCTCCGCCAGCTCGCCTCAGATTATTTCGAGTTTGCTCTCATTCTCGGCGGCGATGTCGACGGACCAACCCAAGAAATCATCGGCGAAAATGATTCCATTATTCTCTTCACCACCAATCAGGCCAGAACCGTCGGCACTCTCGAAGGACGTTTTGAAAAGCGCACTCGCACACACATCGCGGATCCCACCTACCAGATCGAGCTACTCAAGGAAAGCATCCCGCAGGATGCCGGGCTCCGAGAACTGGTCAGCTCTTACCGCAAGAAAATCAGCGAAACACCCCTGGACATCGATTCGGAAGTCCAGTCCGATCCCAACGCCATCCCCGGTGTCACAAGCACCGCCACCTACGTCGGCTCCGAATCCTGCAAGCAATGCCACGCGGAAGACTACGAAATTTGGAGTAAATCCGGCCATGCACACGCCTTCGAAACTCTCGAAAAAATCGACTCACAAGCCGATCCCCACTGCGTGAAATGCCACACGGTCGGCTTCGGAAAACCCAGTGGATATCGTCGCCCCCTCGGCGGGGAATCATCACTCACAGACGTCGGCTGTGAATCATGCCACGGCCCCGCCAGCGAGCACATCGCCCGCTACCGCGACGGCAAACCCAACAACTTCCAATTCCGCCCCCTCGGCCCCGGCGATTGCACCACCTGCCACTACGGCGAATTCTCCCGCCCCTTCAACTGGGACGAGTTCTGGCCACCCATCTCACACGGGAAACAAGATAAAGGCAAATCCGAGGAAAAACACCCAGAGGTCAACTCCCCCAGATGAAGCTATCTGGTTTTTTAGAGATACGTCTCGGGGCCTGATTGAAACTCTTACCACATGATTCCTCCTCCAGAACACATCAGAACTGTCAAAAAAGCGTCACTTTTAGCGGCATCACTTATCATTCTTGCCTACGCCGCTTTCTTCAGATTTGCATTCAATACGGAATGGATGGCGGATTCCGGAGGCCTTGTTTCTGTTTCATTCATTCTTAGCGTGCCATTCGCATGCGGCGCGCTGAGTGTCGCGATTGGTCGCTTTGCTGGTAGCGATAACTGGATTATACACGCCATCCTACTCCCAGTATTCACTCTCGGTTTAGGGCTCATTTTATGTGTCATTGCAAAGATCGAGGCCATTATTTGTATCATCATGGCTTCACCTATTCTGATGGTTGGGGCTATTCTCGGTGGAATCACAGCCCACGTCGCTCTACCTAAAAATGGCCCACCGCGAGGACTTCAAGTTACCTTTGCCGTATTCCTGCCCTTTATCGCCGCATGGTTCGAAAGCACGCTCCACTGGCCTAGCGAAACAAAATCCATCACCAACACCATCGACATCGATGCGCCAGCAGAACTCATCTGGCCGGAGATTGCCAGCGTGGGCGCAATCGAACCATCTGAAATTAGAAATAGTTGGATCTATCAGATCGGCTTCCCGAAACCCATCGCCGCCACCCTCGATCATCACCGGCTCGGCGGCATCCGTGTCGCCACTTTTGAGCGAGGTGTTTCCTTTTTTGAAATCATCACCGACTGGAGGCCTAGTGAAACACTCTCATTCAGCATCGAAGCCGATCCCGCCTTCATTCCACGCAGCGCTTTCGATCAGCATATTATCGTAGGTGGAAGATTCTATGACGTTTTAGATGGAACCTACCGGATCGAACCGCTTACCGAAAACACCTCCCGGCTGCACCTAACGAGCAATCACCGGCTGAGCACTCGTTTCAATTCTTACGCCGCCTGGTGGAGTGTCAGAATCATGGATCAAATCCAAGGCACGATTCTGGAAGTGATCCGCAGTCGTTCAGAATCCGTTGCCTCGACCATTCCGGCCAAGGAGTAGCTTAAAGGTAACACATCTTCTTGTCCCGAGTAGTGACGATGATCTAAGGCTTGTTCACTACAATCCGATCTCGCGAAGCTGATTGATTCCGGCGGCCACTTACCACATCCTTCTTGCACTCCGATTTCGGAGGTCCATTCTTTAATTATCATGAAACTTAATACGATCTGCCTTCACGGCGGCCACACTCCTGATTCCGATACCAATTCACGCGCCGTGCCGATCTACCGCACTGCGTCTTTCGTGTTCAACTCCACCGAACACGCCGCAAATCTTTTCGCGCTGAAAGAACTGGGGAACATTTACTCACGCCTGATGAACCCCACAAACGACGTCCTCGAAAAAAGGATCTCATTGCTCGAGGGCGCTCCGGAAATGGGTGGACTCGCGCACGCTTCCGGCACGGCAGCGGTTTTCAATACCATCATCAATCTAGCCCAGGCTGGTGACAACATCGTCTCAGCTCGCAACCTCTACGGCGGCTCCTACACACAGTTTGCCAACATCCTTCCACAGCTCGGCATCGAAGTGCGGTTTGTCGATTCCACAGACCCCTCAAATTTCGCCGCAGCAGCTGACGAAAAAACCCGCGCCTTTTTCACTGAAACTGTCTCAAACCCCGCTCTTGAGATCTCGGAAATCGACAAAATCGCTGAATCCGCACACGCATTAGGACTGCCCCTAATCGTTGATTCGACTTTCACCACTCCCGCACTTCTTCGCCCGTTCGAACACGGCGCGGACATCGTCATCCACTCACTCACCAAGTGGCTTGGTGGCCATGGCACCTCCATTGGTGGCATTGTGATCGACAGCGGAAAGTTCAACTGGGCAGGTGGTAAACACCCGCTCTTCGATGAGCCTGATACCTCTTATCACGGCCTGCGCTGGGGGCATGATCTTCCGGCCCCACTCGCTCCTCTCGCCTTTATTCTGCGTATGCGCACGGTCCCTCTCCGCAACCTCGGAGCATGCCTTTCACCCGACAATGCTTGGGCAGTCCTGCAGGGAGTGGAAACCCTCCCACTACGCATGGAACGCCACTGCGAAAACTCTCTTGCTGTCGCGAAACACCTTGCCGCCAGCGACAAGGTCGAATGGGTCCGCTACCCGGGACTCAAATCAGATCCAGAGTTTGAGAAGAACAAAAAATACCTCGATGGAAAAGGCGGGCCCATGGTCGTTTTCGGTATCAAAGGCGGAGCGGACGCTGGAAAAACGTTCATCGAATCACTCAAACTTTTCTCACACCTTGCCAATGTTGGTGATGCGAAGTCCCTAGCCATCCACCCAGCCAGCACTACCCATTCCCAGCTTAGTCCGGAAGCGCAGATCGCTGGAGGAATACCTCCGGAAATGATCCGCCTCTCAGTCGGCATCGAGAACATCGAGGATATTTTAGCAGATATTGATCAGGCACTTCCGGCATCCTAATAGAATAGCCGTCCCTTCAACCGGAGGGATGGCCTTCATCACTCAACTGGTAAGCCGGCCTCGCGCCAAGAATCGATCCCCATCGTCAGGACGTAGACATCGTAGCCGCGATAAGCGAGCTTCTTGGAGACATTCCGTGCTTCCGCACAAGTCAGGCTAAAGCAGTAAAGGACTACTTTTTTTCCTACTTTCAGCGCTTTCTGGATCTCGATATCGCGCTGTTGAACCTGTTCCAAATAGGCATCGTGTGGCCAATTAATCGCACCTGGAATGTGATCGATTTTATAAAAATAAGGAGCACGCACATCGTATATCAGTGCGTCTCCACTTTGCTGGATCGGAAAAAACTCCTCCAAGCTGATTCTCAGGGAATTACCTAAAGGGTTAAGCCTAGGCTTTGGCTCCAGTGGCTTACTGTGAGGTTCTTGAACTACATCTGTTTTAACTGGTGGCTTCGTATCATATCCGCAGGACCACAGTGAAAAAACGATGGCCGCAATAGCGACCATCGAAAATAATCTACGGGGATTCTTAATGTCCGAAGAAATCAGCATCAGTCTTTACTACCGAAGTGATCTTGGAAGCTGTGCAGAAGCACATGCATTTTCTCCACATTGACAGAATCCGTAGATTGCTTGCATTTCATCGCGGTGACGATGATTTCATGGCAGAGTGCGAGTTTTTTAAGATAGAGTTCCTTATCAGCTTCGCCCTCTGGAAGATTGAGGCGCTGAGCGAGGAAGTAGTTAAGGACTTTGTCCTGAATCGCCTGCGCATGGCTTTCCTTGTTAACTACCCAACGCGTCAGTTGATGCGCGTTTGCAGCGGGGTCCTTGGAGAGTTCAATGATCATCTTCGATGCCTTTTCAATAGTCACCCAATCCGTGTGCATGGATTGAACCACATTGTCGTCATCGTAAATTCCGCAAGGAACCTGACAATGAGCTGAAACCGTTGATGGAACGGCAAGGGCGAAGGCGGCAGCAAGTATCAATGTATTTTTCATATCTACGAATCTTATAAGCAGACGCTCTGAATGCAAGTGATTCCAAAAAGCTTTCGGCTCAACCGCTAATGACATGATCCATCCGGATATCATGAGGCTCCATCACCACTTGGTCCACCAGTTGGAAAGTAAAACAGACACCGAGCTTTATCGCATCCGGTCGGGCACCGGAGAGCATACGGTCGTAAAAGCCCTTACCTCTACCGACTCTTCCACCTCTGGTATCGAAACCCAGCCCAGGACATAAAAATACGTCGATCTGTGCGATCCCGACTTCTTCGAGGCCGTCTTTTGGTTCCATAATTCCGAAAGCCCCTCTTTCCATGTCAATGTCCGGATCACGGATCTGGAAAAATTTAAGCCTCTCCCCCACGACTTTGGGAAAGACCCATTTCACGCAGTCTTTTTGACCGAGCAGTGAGCCCAGTCCAGCAAGGGACACCTCACCCGGCAAAGCGGCATAAACGGCGATGGTTTGAATAGTGCCATCCGCGTTAAGATGGTCGGCAATTTTACGGACCACACCGTCCGAACAAAGCGGCCCGGCATCCCGAATTCGCTGACGCAGTTCGTTGCGGAGATTTTGCTTTTCAGATGATTTCACAAGCCTGTTGAATTAGCCTCGGCAGTCAGTGGTCAGAATTTCCGGAGCGTGGTATTTTTCACAAACCGTGCGTCACTCTCCGGATAATCCAAGGTGTAGTGCAAGCCCCTCGATTCACGCCTGCGCAGGGCGCATTCCACAACTAAGCCAGCGACTGCGACCAGATTCCTAAGCTCCAAAATATCGGCGTTCACGCGGTGGCCCCAGTAAAATTCTCGGACTTCTTTTTTTAAATTCCGTAGTCTGGCTGCCGCACGCCGGAGCCGGTTATCGGTCCGAACAATCGAAACATAATCCCACATCAGGCGGCGAATTTCATCCCAGTTGTGATAAATCACCACCAGTTCATCCGGCTCCGCAACATCTCCATATTGCCACTCCGGAATGGCCGGCACCTCCATTACGGCTTTCTCGGGCGGATGCGATTGGAGCATTTCCTCCAAGGCCAAACGTGCCACCACATTACCTTCTAACAGAGAATTAGATGCCAAACGGTTAGCCCCATGTAGGCCTGTGCAACCGGCCTCACCAACCGCGTAGAGCCCGCTTACCGTAGTCTTACCAGTGGCCCCGGTCTCAACTCCTCCACACATGTAATGCGCCGCCGGAACTACGGGAATCGGTGTCTTTTCACAATCCACACCGAACTTCATCAAGGTCTCGTAAATATAGGGAAAATGTTCTTTCATGAAGCCCTTGGGCTTGTGAGTCACATCGAGATAAACACAGGCAGCACCAGTTTTCTTAATCTCTCGGTCGATTGCTCTCGCAACGATATCACGTGGCGCGAGTGAGCCGCGTGGATCGATCTCTTTGGTAAAATCCTCACCCTTCTCATTCCTCAGTATTCCACCTTCGCCGCGCACCGCTTCGCTAACCAGAAACGAACGTGCTTCTGCACCCGTCGCCGCGGGGTTGTAGAAACAGGTCGGATGAAACTGAATGAACTCCATGTTCGAGATGGTCGCTCCCGCACGCCATGCGAGAGCAACACCATCACCTGTCGAGGAATCTGGGTTGGTCGTATAAAGGTAGACTTTCCCGCAGCCCCCAGCTGCAAGAACCACTCGATCCGACCGGAATACCGAAACCTCACCGCTGTCGCGATTGAGCACATAAGCCCCCAGAATCCGGTCATCTGAAACCACATCCAGCTTTGCTGCGGTGATGAGATCGATCACGAAATGGTTTTCCAACAAAGTGATGTTCGGCTCTTCACGGGCCGCTTTAAGCATTGCTCGGGAAATCTCACGTCCCGTGGTATCGCGATAATGCAAGATACGCCGATGGCTATGCCCGCCTTCCTTGCCCAACATGAATTGATCTCCTTCTTTATCAAATTTCACTCCATAGCTTAAAAGGTCCTTTATGGTATCCCCTCCTTCCCCGATGATACGGCGAACCACTTCCTCGTCACACAGGCCCGCACCGGCACCCAATGTGTCAGTGACGTGCTGCTCGCTGCTATCACCTTTTTCCCGAAGATTATCCGGCAGCACCGAAGCAATTCCTCCCTGCGCCCATGCGGTATTCGATTCCTCCGCCGGCCCCTTCGTAAGGACGATCACTTTGCCATGCTGCGCCGCACGCAGTGCGAACGAAAGCCCGGCAATACCTGCCCCTACCACCAAGAAATCCGAAGTCATGAGAAGGCGAGCATGGACAGCGATTGCGATCTGGAAAGCTGAAAAGCTTTCCCGGCTATGAGTGAAATTCCCGACATCATCCCACAATTTTAACGTTCCGATTATTTAGGAAAAACTCGGTTCCTCCTTCGGCGGAGCGCTTCAGGTAACCCAGCCCGATTTCGCCATCAACACTGGTAACCTCTCCGCAAACCTTCCCATCGGCGTTCACGAACTCACCGATCTCCCCCACTTCGTCGAAACAAAATTTCACCAACCGGCGGTTCACCTTACCCGCACTCTTGATGCGCGAAATGACTTCCTGGCCGATGTAGCAGCCTTTGTTGTAGGAAATATCCGTCACATCCAGTCCGGCTTCCGGTGGCAACATTCCCTCCACCAACTCCACTCCCCATTTCGGCAGACCTCGCTCAATACGTTCTCGTTCGCCGATCCCCTGGTCGGGAAATTTAAAGTTCGAAAGATCAATTTCCTCACTGACATCCCTCACTTCGACATCATCTGCGATCAGGTAACGCGTCAACCGTGCCTCCAGACCATCCAGCATCTGGCCCCGGCAGAAGATCAATACCACTTCCTCAGACTCACCTTTAGCCAGCCCGATGCGGAATTGCAGCTTCCCCTTCGCATCGGTCACGCAGCTCGTGATGACTTCCTCGCTTTGAAGCACCTTGCGAACATCCTGGGTGACCTGACCGTTCAAAAACCGCACCGCATCCGGCCCGCGAAACTCAAGCACCCCCACGTTTTCTCCAAGATCAATCATACGCTTTGACCATGGCTGAAAAATCCGCATCCGCCAGTCCGCGTTCGCACATTTCATTCATTCTTTGCGAAACCACTTCCATGGCCGGAAGCGCGACCCCAGCAGCCTCCGCAAGAGCCAGCGCATAACGGCTGTCTTTGAGCATGTTCGCCATGGTGAAATGCGCATCAAAATCTCCACTCAACATCCCGGGATATTTCATTTGCATCAGAGGAGAGCCAGAACCATTGCGTATCGCCGCTTCGGTGAACACCTCCGGCTTCACGCCATGTTTTTTCGCAATCGTCAGCGCCTCACTCATTGCCTGAACCGTGCAAGCGGTGATGAGGTTGGTGCCGATCTTGGTTACCGTCCCGCTGCCGATCCCACCGCAGTGCATCCAGTCTTTTGAACTTACCGACAGAAACTCCGACTCCCGCTTCGCCAGCTCCTCGGATCCACCTATATAATAAAGCAGCTGTCCAGCAGCCGCTGCATCCTTGCTTCCGGTGAAGGGCGCATCGAGAAAGTCGCAACCTTGTTCCTTGCATTGCTCCGCTAACCAGAGAGTGGTCGGTAGATCGATGGTCGCGTGATTGATTATCAAAGCACCTTTTTTCAAATGCGAAATCACCCGACCGAACACATCACGCACCATTGGCGCATCCTTAAGATAGATGGAAATCAAATCAGCATCGTCGACCGCTTCTGCTGCGAACTCTTTCTCACCCGCAAATCCGCGGAACGTGCGACTGCATGAACTCACCTCATACCCCGCATCGAGTAAGCGCTGACGAACGCGGGACCCAACGATCCCCAAGCCAAGAACGGCGACTTTTTTCTTCTGCATGGCCTAAAATATCCAGCTATGCACAACCAGCAACCTGATTCATAAAAGATAAACTCAAACGCCTTTATTGCTGCCGTTGAAGAGCAAGTTTCACTAGTTCGGCCGATTTCTCGCGAATTGCTTTCACCTTCTCCACAGTCGGCTCCTGACCTTCCATAACCTTCATTTCATCTTGTAGTTCAGCCAGCAACTGACGCAGTTTCAGATAATTCGGACGTTCTGAAATCCTTGGTTCGAGGCCCTCAACGATCTCCGCGTAATAGTCAGCGATATCTTCACGCATGATTTTTGAGGCGCGCTCCGGAGAAAATTGATTATTTACCGCCACCGAAGAAACTTCCAATGCGCGTATCCAACCGCCCAGTGAAATCAGGTGCGCGAGATCCGCATCACGTAAAGTGACAAGCTCCACTTCCACATCCTTCTGTGTCGCCGAGAGTTCCTTTTTTAACTGCTCTACATTTTGCTCTTTCGCACTTTCCAATAAACTTGCCGCATGCCGATTGATTCGCTCTCCCGCCCCGAGCGCCTTACCATATCGTGTCAGCTCAGCCGCCATATT
>Ga0307940_1000329_pt1 | contig 30518 bp, 23 predicted proteins | sample OrgLakmetagen124_FD_201835 | JGI IMG/M metagenome (GOLD analysis project Ga0307940, IMG submission 201835) | Saline water microbial communities from Organic Lake, Antarctica - #124 | ecosystem: Environmental > Aquatic > Non-marine Saline and Alkaline > Saline | place: Antarctica: Organic Lake... | reverse complement strand
TTTGTTGTTAATACATCTAAGATACTGATTCCTAGGCTATTTAAATACAAATAATTTTATAAGTTATTGACATTCTATTGTTTATAACACCATATTACTTATCGGGTTTCAACCCTTGATTCGCATTTACAATAAGTATCTATGTTTACACCTCAAAATAGTTACTTATCAATACTTACTGATTGTCTATTTTTTATGATTCTAGTATAGATTCTTAACCATATCAAAGTGGTTCTGTCCTTTGACGAATTCTACCGTTCGGGCGGGCCTCACGGCATCACTGCGCTATCGCTTTGTGATTTGTTACCAATGACTTGATTCATAGAGGGGTAGCAAAGTAAAAGCGCATAGCCTGTTTCGGGGCTTCGGGGCAGGCAATGAGGGAGAATCGCATAATTGAAGTATAAACCGTGAGCTTCTTCATATCATTAAAGAGTCTGGTCTAAAAAGAAGCAATTATTTTATTAAATGACATAAAATATGGAATATGAGAATGTTATGAAATTTTATTTTTTTGATTAAATTATTGAATTTCAAATTAATAACCTACAAACTTAGAAACTTACGAACTTTTTAAACTGAATTCATTAAAATAATTCAGGCATTTATCATTATCGCTAATAAACCCACCGGAAAAAAAAGCAGCTACATTCTTACCTGCTAAAGCAACCCTAACAACCCTGCCGCGCAGGCTAAACGAATAAAGGCAGGGCATCATGATGCCCTGCCTTTATGAATAACGCTCTTAAGTAGCTTGTCTACCTTGAGATAAGAATTGTTTCTAATTTGTCATACATCTGACTCACCTGCTCATCAGATTTATAAGGATCGACATTCGATTTAATGGTTTGCAAAGACTGGTCCATGTCATCCATAGCATTTTCAAAACGAGCCATCCTTTCCCTGAATTCGGGTGTGTTCTGCCTGGCCTCAAACTCCGCCTTGCTAAGGTTGGCGTATTCTGTATCGATAGATAATACGGCATCGCGTACGCCTTTTATCTCCTGGTTCAGATTTCTCAGAAGGGTAAAAGCCTCCTCTGCGCTGGAAACATCTTCCGAATCATCAGCCAGGTTGCGGATGTTTTTGGTAGCACCTTCCAGGTCTGCCATATGATCTGCCGGTGCATCGCTTCCACACCCACTAAAGAGTAAGAAGCTAAATACCAGGCTACTAATAACTAATATGCGGATTTTCATAACTTATATTTTTTGTGATTATACCTTCATTTATTTGCTGGTGCTGGGTTTTGTGGCATTCTCCAGGATTCTCATAATAGAGAAGATGAAGATCCCTGATAATACGGTCAACACCACCATCAGGAGGAAGAATTGCCATATTTCCACGATATCCCACAATTTACCAACCAGTCCTGCCATCAGGTTACCAATAGCAGTGGCTCCAAGCCATCCACCCTGAGCTAATCCTAAGAAGCGCGGTGGCGCCACTTTCGACACAAAGGAGATACCGATAGGGCTGAGGAACAGCTCGGCAATGGTTAAGGTAAAGTAGGTTCCTATCAACCAGTATGGGCTTAATCCTGTTACCGACTGAAGCTTTAAAGCACCTATCATCATCACCACGAATCCTAAACCGGTAATAAACATACCAATGCCAATCTTCTTCGGCGAAGAAGGCTCTTTGCCCTTTTTACGAAGCATGATAAAAAATCCGATAATCACGGGTGTGAGGAACACGATAAAGATAGGATTGAACGACTGGAAGAGTTGCGGCTCAATAACCGGGTTTGGCTCGAATGTGCTATGCACGTACCATGCAATCGCCACACCTACCACAAAGATAGCGGCACCTAATAGCCTTGTTTTCTGGGCTGCCTTGCGGCGCAGCATGAAAATAAATCCGCCAATGGCAGCTAATATGGGCAGGAAGGAGCGTAAATCGAAGAACATATAGTCGAAAGTACTCACTTGACTCACCGTATAGTCGCGGGCAAAGATGGTCATCGTGAATCCGTTCTGGTGAAAAGCCATCCAGAAGAAAGCCACCGTGAGGAATATCAATCCCAGAGCACCCAACCGCTTCTTCTCTTCTTCTTTGGTCATGGTCACTGTGTCGGCAGTCTTTCCTTCTTTAGCGGCCTGATCGGCAGCTTGCTTGGCTGTAACGTCAGCATATTTGTAATGCTGCTTGTAAAATATAAATACGAACAGAGAGATAAGCATAGCCACGGCAGCAACACCAAAGGCTGCACTATATCCTGTAGAAAGTGAGCTGGTATAGGTGCTGGCAAACTCATTGATGCTACCACTGAATCCCATCTGCTGCTGCATTTCTGTTATTTTATCATTATAGTGCATTGTGCCTCCAAAGCTGTTTTGAACCGTATTGATGGTTTTATCTAAGAAGGGGTGCACTTTATCCTGTAAGGTTGAAAGATGTGGCATGCTGTTTTCATAAGCGAAATTCTGCAGTTTCAACACATAGTTCACAGCTCCTGTGGCGGCAAAGGGTGCAAAGAAAGCACCAATATTAATCCCCATGTAGAAGATATTAAAAGCATTGTCGCGCTGAGGGGCAAACTTAGGCTGGTCATAAAGCTTGCCCACAAGTGCCTGCAGGTTCCCTTTAAATAATCCAGTTCCTAAAGAAATCACAAAAAGGGAAACAATAATAACTATTATTTCATATTCCATGTTCAGCAAGCCCTCCTCCAGAAAGCCGGGGGCTGTCAAAACAATTTTCCCTAAAAATGCTATTATTAAACCCCAAATGATGGTCTTCCCATAACCATACCTGTCGGCAATGATACCGCCTAAAATGGGTAAAAAGTAGATTCCGAACAGGAATCCACCGTAATAATCTCCTGCCTGTCCGGCAGAGAAACCGAACTTAGCCTGCAGGTATAGCACAAAAATTGCCAACATGGTGTAGTAACTGAATCGTTCTCCCATATTGGCAAAGAATGCAACGAATAATCCTTTTGGATGTTCCTTAAACATAATTGTTGTTTTAAGTTAATAATTGTATTTTCTCATTATTTGCTTTGTAATGTATTCTTTTTGATTTCGCTTTTTAAAATCCTTAAAGAGCTGTTATCCTGCATGATAAGATGTACTTGTCTATCGTATTTTCAGAATCAGACAAAAATAAGTAAATTTAGTTCCAACACAAATACATGATAACACTCATTTTGTTATTTCATTAACGATATCTCTATATTATTGATATATAAACTCTTACAATTACATCCAACCCTAATTCATATTCGTTATGGGTAATTTTTTGCTGGATTTCTGTTAAAAATAAAGCCCAACTGTAATGATTTGGAAGGTTTGTCGTCTTATTAACAGCCATGGAGCTACACAACTTTAAACAAACGGTGCTGCCTCTGAAAGACAAACTATACCGGTTTGCTCTGAGGATTACCAATCACGAAAGTGAAGCGGAAGATATTGCACAGGAGGTAGTGGTGAAGCTCTGGAACAAACGGGCAGCTCTTGAAAACTATAAAAGCACAGAAGCATTGGCCATGGTAATTGCAAAAAATATGAGCCTGGACTACCTTAAGTCAAAACGAAGCAAAGCAGCTTCGCTTAACGATTTTCCGGCTTTGCCCGACCGGAAGGGCACTCCTTACGAACTACTGGAGCAACGCGATGCTGTTTCGCACCTTAAATCGGGGTTGCAAAAGTTGCCTGAACAGCAGCGCATAATAGTGCACCTGCGCGATATAGAACAGCTGGAAATCGACCAGATTGCTGAGATCACTAAATTAAGTATCAACGCAGTAAGGGTGAACTTATCAAGAGCCAGAAAATCATTAAAGGAATATCTGTTAAAGTTAGCATATGATGAACACGCAAAAACCTGAAATATTATTACAACGCTATTTCGAAGGGGACACCTCCCTGGAAGAGGAGCGGCTGCTGAGGCAGTTATTCCTTAATAATGAGGTGCCCGACCATTTGAAAAAGTACAGACCGCTATTTGCGATGCTTACTGATGAGCTGCAGCATACCACAAGCCATGAATTCGCCGTACCGGAACCTGCACACCCATGGTATGAGCATACGTGGTGGCGAAATACGGCCGTGGCCGCAGCAGTAGTTCTTCTGCTGGGCGTGGGCCTGTTCATCGATTCGCACCTGCAGAAAGTTAGCGACCGGGAAGTGATTACTGCTTATAAAAAATCGCAGGAAGCCGTCCTTCAGGCCTCGGCATACCTTTCTGCCGGAACCCGCGAAATGCAACAGGTGCAGCGCTTTAACAAAGCCATAGAGCAGGGTCAGCCGGTATATAATATTACTAAAACAATGACCGAGGTGAAGCACCTTGAACAGATAGATAATCAAATGGAAAAAACAAAACTGATTTATAAATTCTCTAATTATCAACCTTTTAAAACAAAATAGCCATGAAAAAGAGATGGAGTTTACTGATGCTGCTGGTAGTGCCTGTGTTAATGATGGCGCAGAACCCAATGGACAGCCTGTATGAAGAATATGCCGGAAAAAAAGGATTTACATCGGTAAACATTTCTCCGGAGATGTTCCGCATGTTTGCCGAAATGAAAATCGATACCACTCATATTGATGATGCCGACTCGAAAGAGGCAATTAATATGATTTCGAATATGAACGGGATGAAGATACTTACTTACAGCAAGAAAGATCCCCGCGATAATTCCTTTTATGAGGAAATAAAGCGTTCTTTTAATTTTGATGAGTATGCGGAGCTGATGAAGGTGAAAGAGGAAAATACCGATGTTACCTTTTACATAAAGCGTAAAGGAGATATGATCTCCGAAATGCTGATGGTAGCCGACGAGCCTGATGAAACCGTAGTGATGAATTTCAGCGGGCTGTTTAATATGAGAACCGTTTCCAGGCTGGGGCAAAGCATGAACATACACGGCATGGACCACCTCGGGGATATGGAATAAAGCTTAATCATTCTTCAGATGCCTTATATGGTTCAGAAAAAAACCATATAAGGCATGGAAGGGTTTCCCACGCCATAATTTGTTTGTTATAAAGTGCTGCTCTAAACAATCATCAATTCTTACTCTTTTCCCTGACTAAAATTTCATCCTCATCTGGAATTTCAGTTCAGAAACGCTGCTCCCCTGTATTTCATTTAAGCCGCTTAATATCACATTTTTGTCACGGTAGTTGGTGGAAGCATACCGCAACCAAAACGACATGCGCTTCCATTTATAACTAAGCATAAGAAAATAGCGATTACCCTTATAGTAGTATGCCGGAAAACTGAAAGCATAGAGTACATCATTCTCATAAGCATATACCCTGCTGGCATAATCATCTGTTTCAAAAATAGCGAAGCGCCCGTAAATTTTCATTGGCGCCTCTCCCACCGTTATAATAGCATCCTGGTAAAGGAGAAACCCATCACTCTGCCCGCCGCTAATTTTTACAATACTCTTCTCTATCCTGCTTCGCAGCTCTAAGTTATCTATAGATTTGCTGAAATGCAGCCGTGCCTTCAGCCGTTCCCTAACTCCTGTTTGCTGCATGGTTTCAGAGGCCTGCACGTTCACTACTTTCTCTTCGTAAAACAGGCGCAGGTAAGCAGCGTTGTCCTGATCTGGAATATAACTAAGGCGCCCCTCCATCTCCATCCCTTCCGAAAGGGTCTCAGAGCCGTAGTTGAACCAATCTGAAGAGAAAAAATCGACATACCCGTTGAGGTACCAGTTCTCATGAATATCAAGATGCACGCCATAAAGCCATCCCTGCTCATTGTTTGAGTGGCTGTATTCCCCGGCAGCAGAAGCATGCAAGTTGTTGTATCTTTTATCATAATCCCGGTAAAGGGTGTAGACCGTCAGCCGGGGATGCAGGTAAAAATTGGCGCCTCCCAGCCAGGCGAAATCATTTTCCTTATCCATGCTGGCCTCCGCGAACCACTCAGCATGCTTCATCACCCAAGAAAAATCCGCTCCTTTTATGAAGTTATCATCACCCGAAAACCTGAAACGGTTATAGAGCTGATCCTGCGGGACGATAGCATGACTGTAGCGCGACTGGCTAGCCGTAACTCCAAAGTGGAGGCCCTGATGGTTGTAGCTGGTATTGATGCCAAAAAGCCTCTCCTTTACACTGTTCTGGTCTTCCACTTCATTTTCCGTACGGTGATAGCCTCCAATATCTATAGAGGTAATGGAATAATCACTGCTATCGGCAGTATAAACCCGGTTGCCATCCAGCTTTTGCTGCGAAAAAAAAACGTCGGCAGAGAATCGTTTTCCTTTCAGGCTGACGGCTGCACCCCTAAAAAAGCCTCCTTCGGTGGCGGAGCGGTAAGGCCGGATGCCGCCGGCATGTTTTTTGGCCCCGCTGATTGCTGTAGCCTTCCCCATCGAAAATCCGCTCCACAGGTTTAGCCCCTGCCCGTATTGCAAAGAATAATCGCCAAGGGCTATCTTGTCTGTTACTCCTATCTTTTCCAGATAAAGGTGCGCCGAATAAAAATCAAAACCTTCGCTATTATGTCCCCCAAAAAAGGGTTCTCCGGCATCCTTATCTGCCGTGATACCTGCCTCACCAATATCCGCGTCGATGATGTAACGAAGATAGTTTTTATGCTGACTGCCAAGAAAGCCACTCCCGCTGCTGTCGGGGAGGTATCCCTTTTGCTGCTGAAGCACTGAAGCGGTGCGCATCATCAGGTCATGACCCAAATAGAGGCGTTTTGTTGCGGAAAAGGTATCCGGATCTTTTTCCAGCGTAATAAAAGGAGCCAGCAGCTGCAGGGTTTTTTTGTCGAAACCATCCACAAGCTGCAATTCATAGATTGTTTTAAAACTGCCGTAGCGGCGGCGATGCGCCAGCAACTGGTTTACCTGGTAACCCGACAGCAAGGGGATCTGCGAAAGCGCGTCAGCGTCCGCGCTATTTAAGGGCACTTTTCTTTCTGCCAAATCATAAAGGCGATCGGTGATTTCAGAAAAATCTGTTCCCTCCTCATAGCTGTCGGCCAGGTTATCGATCACTTCTTCAATCACAGGCCTGATATCCTCCTGCCCCTTCAGCAGCATGGGACTGATAAAGGTGAAGCACAGCAACATATACCTGATAAGGGCTTTCATGACAGCAGTTTTAAAAGGTTGTCAATATTGATATCATAGGTGAAAATCCCAGTACCTGGTGCATAGACGAGGCCAGCTGTAAAGTCCAGCGGTTCCACGAAGTCTCAAAACCAAAAGAAAACAGTCCGGGATGTGTGGCGACGCCGGTGCGCAGGAAGGTCTTTTCTATGATTTCATACTCTACCCCCAACCTCACCGACTCTTTTTGATTCATCGTTTTAAGCAGTTCGCTGCTTACCAGTATGCCTTCTGTGATATGCACCACCACGCCAATACTGTATGATGAAGGGATAATAGCTACAGCATCGCTCTGCTCCATTTTAATTTCCAAGGGATTATAAGCATGTAACCCCACGGTAATATCCTTTGTGAGATCATACAAAACACCTCCCTCAAAAGTAACAGCATTATTTTTCACAAAAGTCTCAGCATCAGTATAGGAGGCAAAATAATCGAGTTGCACGCCCACTGACAAATCCTCAAATATTTTCATCCCATATGCCAGCCCAAAGGCGCTTTCGTTATAGCTCCGGTCGCCAAAATAATTTGCTGTTACACCTATTGTGCCGGTTTTGAAGGGATAAGCAAATCCAATACTTTGCAGCCCCAGGGCTCTTATTCCGAACCTGTTCTCATAAAACAAACCGGCAGCCGGTGCTTCCAGGTGTGATAATCCGGCCTGGTTGTTCCGCAGCGACCAGAAACCTGTCAACCCCACATCGGCGCCGGCCATAGCAGCGGAACGGGCGCCATGATCGGCTTTGTCATGCCCGCCAAGGCAAACAGTTATTCCCAGCAGAAGAAAGAAAACGGTAGCGGTGATGCGTTTTGTTTCCATAAATTATGGGTATTGGTAATGTAGTGACAAAATACAAAAAAAATCTGACAGCGGTTGATGGTGATGAAAATTTTTGCGTTTTTTTTAACAATCGTTCCCTCTTAAGTGTTTGCGTGTGAAAAAAATAATCTTGTCATTATTATTTCGCTGATACAAAAAACTGGTTCATCCCAAAAACGGGTACTTTTTAGGGTGTAGAGTATAAATTTTAAGAATGAAATAATCCAAATCTCTATAGCCATATGCTTTTCTGACCGTTGCAAAAATAGCTTTCCAAAGGCGTTGCCGCTCAACAAATCAGCTCCCCGCCTGTTTTTTAGACAAAAAGCATCATGTTAACAAAAAATCTGGAATTCCTCAGCAAGCTGCGCCAAAACAACAACCGCGAATGGTTTGAGGCGCACCGCGACGAATATGAAGAGAGTCAGCAGGAGCTGATCGCTTTCGCGGAGGATATGATAAAGCAGGTACAGGCTTTCGATCCGTCCGTTGGACCGCAAACCCCAAAAGACACCATTTTCCGCATCTATCGCGACATCCGTTTTTCTAAAGACAAAACGCCTTATAAAAAAACGCGTGGAGTGTTTATTAAGCGCGGCGGGAAAAAAAGTCCGTATGCTTCTTATTACATCCACATTGAACCCGGCGCCTCTTTTGCTGGTGGCGGCATTTATCACCCGCGCAAGCCGGCCTTAGACGCCGTCCGTAATAAGATCTATTTCGAGTATGAGGCCTTCTTTAAAATCCTGAATCACCCCCGTTTTAAAAAGAGTTTTGGTTCCGTAAGTACAGATGAGAAGCTAAAGCGGATGCCAAAAGGCTACGACGAAGGCCATCCGGCAGAGGATTACCTTAAATTCAAAAGCTTTATTATCGGGGCGCCGGTGCCGGATCATGAAATGGAAGATCCACGTCTGACAGAAACCCTGGCTGAGATGCTGCGTCCTGCGCAACCGTTTCTGCATTTTATCAACGAAGCGGTTGAAGAAGCCGGAGAAATATAAATTACCTAAGCTGGCGGGAATAATGCTTAAAACGCCTGAAATCAGGAAGGCAAAGCTGACTGGATAAAAAAAACGTCCTGCACAACTTGAAAAGAGGCCATATTATGTTTACTTTTATAAGCTTAAACCAATCAGCAAAAAACCATGAGACCTCTTGTTGTTTTCTTTGCCCTTATTATGGCTTTTCCGACAGCCGGCCAAAACGGATACGTCCTTGCTGACACAGCCAAAGAGTGGAATACGCTAAGTGTGGGCATATATGCCTTTGCTGTTTGCTCTCCCGGCAATACCACCCGCGAAACCATCGGAAATCCCACGGAAATTAACGGCCAAACCTATTTCCCTGTTTATCATAACTACATCACTGGCAACCGGACAGCCACTCCCGGCTATCTGAGAGAAGACACAACAAGCCAAAAAGTATATTTCTATGATTTATATGAAGATGAAGAAGGGCTTTTATACGATTTTAGCATCAGCGAAGGAGATACGGTTTTAGTGCAAAATTACTTCGTAGATTTTGAGGATGTCTCAATGGTTTGCAATGATATTGACACGACCTGGATGGACGGCGAGCCCAGAAAAGTATTTTCGTTTTACTATGACACCTGGATTGAAGGCATAGGCAGCCTGCATGGATTACTATACAGCGCTCACGGGGGGTTACCGGGAGGAAATCATGAACTTACATGTTGCTTTAAAAACGGAGAACTGATTTACGACAACGAAACCTATAATTCATGTGTTGTGACCCAATTTCACCCGGAAATAACCACCGAAGAATATGATACGGGTTATGTAAACACCTATTACGAATTTCAGCTTCAGCATTCATTAGTTCCCGCAGAAGATTCCACAAGCTGGGAAGCGATAACCCTTCCGGCAGGATTGTCGCTAAACGAAGCTACCGGTTTGATTTCAGGTGTTCCTGCCCAATCCGGCTCACAGACGGCTACAGTGGTGGTGCTCAACCACCGGCTGGGTTGTCGCACCGATTATCTGATGAAAGACATCTTTATAGCCGAAGCCACCGCCAATCAGAATATTGCCAAAGAAAGCATAAAAGTATATCCCAATCCTGCCAAAGGAGCGTTCTATATTTCAGTGGAAAAGCCTCAAAATAAAGTTGTTAAGCTGTATAATACAGAAAGCAAGCTGCTATTAAGCCAGAAACTATCCAGTAAGTCCACACAGATCAACTGCCAAAATCTGCCTAAGGGTATTTACATGTTGCACGTTTCTGACAAAAAAGAAACTTTCATACAAAAACGGATTGTATTACAATAAACTCATATTCATAAGGAATTTCATTCTTTAGAAATTCTACTACTTTTCTTATTTTATTGCTTAAACTGCTATCTTTACGCACTCATAAAAAACGGATATCCAAATGGTATGAATGGTATTATAACGACAGGTCTTTGTGAAATGCTTTTCGTGCTTACTTTTGCATTGATGAGAAAAGCAAGATTCTTTTACAGGATATAAGGCCTTCAGATTATAGCATTGGTATGGCATTACAGAAAATCAAAATCTAAAGAAATGATAACCGCAATTATTTATGATTCCCATCACGGAACCACTACAAAAGTAGCGCAACAGATTCAGGAAACTCTGGGCAGGGAAAAAACACAGGTATTCAACCTCAAAGAGAACCAAGAAATAGAACTATCTGATTATGAGCAAATAATTGTAGGCGGATCGGTGCATGCCGGCCAGGTTCAGAAAAAAGTAAAAAAGTTTTGCGCTGAAAATGAAGCAATCTTATTGGAAAAACCATTAGGGTTATTCCTTTGCGGGATGCATCACCAGGAAGCTGAGAATGAATTGAAAGAAGCTTTTCCCGAAAGCTTCCGGAATCATGCCAAAGCCGTCCGGTTTTTGGGCGGGGAGTTTCTTTTTGACAGGATGAATTTTTTTGAAAAAATGATCGTGAAAAAAATAGCCGGCATCCGCGAAAGCAAATCCGAACTCGATACACCAAAAATAAAATCATTTTCTGCTGAAATGCTGCCATAAAAGGAAAAATGAAACAGGCAATGCCTGAAATAATTGAAGACACTCATCCCGATAGCTATCTGGAATGATTAAAATTAGTACAAAACAAAACACTTCACAGATAATTATAAACAGATGAAATACGTATCTGCAACTTTTATTTTTGTAATCCTTGTATGTATTTATCTGTCAAATTCGCATGTCATGATTTTAAAAAAACATAAACACCAGGAAGTTAAAGCGCTGTTTACTGCCGCTCCACATCATTCTGATAAAAAGTTCACTGCCTCTATGACAGAAGGCTTACCACATCCTGTAAAGCAGTATCTTCTTCATGTGTTGCCGGAAAACTATCGTTTCATAAATACTGTCCGGCTGCAACACAACGGGAAATTCAAAACCGGGGTGGGAAAAGACTGGACCTCCATCACCGGAGAGCAGTATTTTACAGCTACTGTACCGGGCTTTGTGTGGAGGGGCAACACTTCGCTATTTACCGCCAAAGATATGTATATTGAAAACCGGGGGAGGTTGGTGGTAAAGCTGTTTTCGCTAATAAAAGTGGTGGATGAAAAAGGCCCGCACATAGACCAGGGTGAGCTGTTGCGCTGGCTGGGCGAAAGCGTTTGGTTTCCCACCAATCTGTTGCCTTCAGATAATTTGTCATGGGATTCTTTAGGGCAAAACAAAGCCCGTATGACTTTTCAGCACGACAATGGGGAAATATACTATGATGTGTTTTTCAATGACAACCATGAAATCACACGTCTGGAAACAGAGCGGTACATGGAAAAAAACCGCAAAGAAAAATGGTTTGGTGAGCTATCCGAATATCGCCGGATAAACGGAATAAAGGTTCCCACCCGAATCAAAGCCTCATGGGACTTAAAAGAAGGCGTACATCAGTATGCCGATTTTCGCATACAGCAGATTGAATATGACATCCCGAAAGCATTTCCTTAGTCCGGCCTTGTGGTTTTCTGAGGTATCAACGAAAAAACCCCGCCGATATGTACCGGCAGGGTAAAATTCTTTTTGATTACAAAAGCCTTTTAAGCATCAATATTGGCATATTTGGCATTCTTTTCAATAAATTCACGTCTTGGCGGCACTTCGTCGCCCATAAGCATGGAAAATATGCGGTCTGCCTCGGTGGCATTTTCCACCCTTACCTGCCTCAGGATACGGCTTTCAGGGTTCATGGTGGTATCCCACAACTGTTCTGCATTCATCTCACCCAAACCTTTATAGCGCTGGATGGCTATACCCTTTTCGGTGCCTTCCACGTTCCACTCTTTAGCTATTTCGGCGCGTTCATCCTCATTCCACGCATAGCGCGCATCGCGCCCCTTACGCATCAGGTAGAGCGGCGGAGTGGCGATATAGACATATCCTTGCTCAATCATCTCCTTCATATGCCGGTAAAAGAAGGTAAGGATTAAAGTGGCAATGTGGCTGCCATCAACATCGGCATCCGTCATAATAATCACCTTATGGTACCTCAGTTTATCCAGGTTCAGCGCTTTAGTATCTTCTTCCGTACCAATAGAGACGCCCAGGGCAGTAAACATCGTCTTGATCTCCTCGTTCTCAAATATTTTGTGAGGCATGGCCTTTTCCACATTCAGTATTTTACCCCTGAGCGGAAGGATAGCCTGAAAATTCCTGTCGCGTCCGGCTTTGGCAGTTCCACCGGCCGAGTCACCCTCCACGAGAAACAGTTCTGTTTTAGAAGCATCTTTTTCCGAGCAGTCGGCCAGCTTGCCCGGCAGCGTGGAGCTGCTAAGCACACTTTTCCGCTGCACCAGCTCCCTGGCTTTGCGTGCAGCATGGCGCGCGGTGGCCGCTAAAATCACCTTATTAACAATAGTCTTGGCCTCTTTGGGATTCTCCTCCAAATAATAGGCCAGGTGAGAACTCACCATCTGATCCACGGCAACAGCCACCTCCTTATTGCCCAGCTTAGTCTTGGTCTGTCCTTCGAACTGCGGCTCGGCCACTTTTACAGAAATAATAGCGGTGAGTCCTTCGCGGAAATCATCGCCGCTGATATCGAATTTCAGCTTGGAGAGCATCCCGGAATTATCGGCATAGCTCTTCAGCGTGCGCGTGAGGGCGCGACGGAACCCCGACAAATGTGTTCCCCCTTCATGGGTGTGGATATTATTCACATAAGCGTGAATATTTTCTGAAAACGAAGTGTTATAACGCATCGCCACCTCTACCGGCACGGCATTTTTTTCGCCCTCCATAGCGATGGGTTTTTCAAAGAGCGCCTCACGGGTTTCATCAAGATAATCAAGAAAATCGGGGAGTCCGCGCTCTGACAAAAAACGCTCCACAAAAGGGTCGCCCTCTTCGTCTTTATGACGATGGTCTACAATCGACAGCCGAATACCTTTGTTCAGGAAAGAGAGTTCGCGCAAGCGGTTAGTAAGTATTTCCAAATTATATTCTGTGCTCTGGAAAATGCCCTCATCGGGCATAAAGTGAACAACGGTGCCGTTAAGTTGCGTTTCGCCTATCTCTTTAACAGGATATAGCGCTTTGCCATACTCATACTCTTGCTGATAAATAATATTTTTGCGGTAGACATTGACCCGGGCATATTTTGCCAGGGCATTGACCACAGAGATACCAACACCATGCAATCCGCCTGACACCTTGTAGGAGCCCTTGTCGAACTTCCCGCCGGCGTGCAGCACCGTCATAACCACCTCTAAAGCCGAGCGTTTCTCCTTTTCGTGATAGTCTACGGGGATTCCCCGCCCGTTATCGGTCACCGTGATACTGTTATCCTCATGCACTTCTACTTTGATATCATCACAATAGCCGGCGAGTGCTTCATCAATAGAATTATCCACAACCTCATCCACCAGGTGGTGGAGCCCTTTATCACTTACATCTCCGATATACATCGAAGGACGTTTCCGTACCGCCTCAAGCCCTTCAAGAACCTGTATATTATTGGCTCCGTATTCTGGCTGGTTTAATCTTTCATCTTTCATACGTCTTTTTTCTTATCTTTCTGAATTAACAGAGCAAAAATACTGTTTTTGCTGCATTTTTCATAAAAATCACACTACAAATATTCACTTTTTATCAACATTTTTTTTGATGATAAGTGATTATAGTTCAGCAAAATATATTCTTCTGAATTTTAAATACAAGATGATATTATAAGCATAATATGTCAATGTTTACAAGTCTGTGATTATTGACACCTGAAAACACCCTGCAGAAAGTGAAAGCGGAGTCTCCTGTTACTCTTCAGCAAAGATTAGTGCTGCACAAACTAAAAACTGTAGCTTACCCCTGCCAGTGCATTAAAGCCATAGCTCGGGTAATTATACCACAACGGCTGATTTTGCGCCAGGATATTGTTCAGCTCTATAAACGCCCCTAAAGAGGAGCTGTGCTCGTAGTGCACTTCAAAGCCGAGGTCGATAATATCGTCAAGCTCCACGGCATTTCCGGCATTGTCTTTGGCATAACGCCCGCTGAGGGAGGTGGCTTTTATTCTGAAGTTAAGCGGCATTTTCATTTGGGGTGTATAAACGGCGGAGGCATCAATTTCCAGTTCCGGCAGGTGCCACGCCTCAATCTCTGCCTCTGTACTATAAGTGTTGTATCGCACGGAAGCATCCAGCTGCAAACGGTCGGCAGCCACAACAGAGACCGCTCCTCCATAGGTTAGTATAGAAAGATCCTCATAAATCATCTCAAACTGATTATCAAAGGTTTTTGTAAAATCGTTTACAAACAAAGGATAGCCTGAAGCCTCCAGATAGTTCACTTTAAGGCTAAAGTCAAAGCCGCGGGCAATATTACCGGTAAGGGCTCCGTAAGTATCAATTTTGTTCGTGGTATATTCCCTGTTGATATAGGGTTTGATAAAAGGGTTTTCACTGCTTAGTTTCCTGAAGCTCTGATGCTCTTTATTACCGGTTACAGCCCCCGTAATTGTAAGATATCCCGGCACCATATGTATCCAGGCTTTTGCGTGCGGAAAGACCGTAAACGCGGGGTCCGTTTCGTCAGACATCACTGTGGAGAGATTCGCTCCTGCCTGCAGGCGGTAGAACCCATTTTTTATTTCGAAATAAGGTTTAATATTCATATTGACGGTGTTGATAGCCTTGAGGCTGTCGCCCGAGTTGTAGAATTGAAAACCCCCGTCTATAGCAAACGATTGGAAATCTATGGCCTCTAAAACTTCTGCGGGCTGTTCGGCAAATACATGAAGGTGTGCTGCGTTTTCCAGCGACTGGTAGTCATCGCGCCAGCCATAAAACTTCATGCCAACCTGATAATCAAACTCATCCTTTTGCTTATCGAGGTTCTCATAACGGACTTCACCCCCAAACGTGGTGAATTGCTGGCGAATATCATCCTCTGTAAACGGCTGAGCGTAATCTGCGGGCAAGAAACCATAATGGTGCAACACATCCCTGTTAAAAAATCCTTTCCCGTAAAGGCTGGATTCTTTATAATACTTCTCCCCAAAAACTTCGGCAAGATTTTGACTGTTAAGGGCTGTGGCATAATCTTTCACATCCCCGCCATGCGACATATGTTTAAGGTGCAGGCCTATGCGGTGATCCCGCGACTGCTTTGAGGTAGTAAAAAGCTCGCCGTAAGCGGTTTTGTAATTTCCAATGCCCCCGCGGATGTAATTGCTTTTAAGCAACTCTTTTTCACCGCTCTTTACGCGTACGGCCTGCATGGGCTCCAGCTCCACATCCATGCTGATTTTCTGCGGAGTAATATTATACTCCACGGTTTTCTTTTCCGGCTCCTGCACTTTCAGTTCCGGGGCGATATCAATTTTACGGGCATCCTGTATGGAAGGCTGATATGGGGCCGTAATGGTCACCTGCTCAGAATAGGGCTCATCGTCTTGTGCAGCAACAAATGCAGGAAGTGCCACAAAAACGGCGCTGAGCAGCAAAAACATCTTTGTTTTCATCCTTAGGAATATCATGCTATTAATAGTTATCCACATCCTGTTCATCTTTTTCTGCTTCCTGTTCCTGTTTTATTTTTTCTTCTTTTGCTTGTTGCTCCATCCGGGTAATGCGTGCTTTTTTCTCTTTCGCTTTTTCCACAAGGTCTTCACCGTCATAATTATCTATAATACTCTGCAGGGTTTGCCTGGCCTGAAAGAGGTTGCCGGTTTTAACATAAACATCGGCCAGGAGAATAAATGAGCGGGCCATCCACTCCGACTGGTTGGCATATTTTTCCGATATCATAAAAATACGGTTCTCGGCTTTATCAAATTGCCCGTTCTGGTATTCGATATCTGCCAGATGATAGTTAGCCTCAGCGGCAATCTTTTTGTCTTTGGCTCCTGCAATTTTCTTAAACTCCTCTTCTGCCAGGCTAATATCATTGATCTTTAAGGCTGAACGACCCACTAACAAGTGTGCTTCCTGCACGGTAGATGTTTTTAATGCGTCCTGCTGCAGTAATTTTTCGCCGGAGCGTATCGTCATATTATAATCTTTGAGCTGGTAATACGCCCTCAACAGGCCTTTATATGCAAGAACTTTGTTATCGGCATATTCGGCTGTTTTTTCCAGCCGCTTGAAATAATCCAGCGCTTTCCGGTAGTTTCCCTGGTTATACAGCATCCCTGAAGCCTTCGCCAGGGCAGTTTCAGTAAACTCGCTGCGGCGTTGATCGATCACATACTCATAATGTTTGAGGGCATTATCGGTATCCCCTTCTTTATAAAGGCACTGCCCCAGATAAAAATGCGCATGGAGGGCAAAGCTGCCGTCGGGGTAATTGGTGAGATATTTCCTGAACGCCACTTTTCCGTTGTCACAATCTCCTTGCATATAGAGGTTCTCTGCCGACACATAGGTGGCTGAATCCTGCTCCGAAACGCTGGCGGAAGCATACCCCAGGCTTTCGGCATAGTTGAAATAATCCTCCACCTGATTCATATCGATATATATATTCTTAATACTTGCCAGTGCTTCGCGGGCATCAGGGGTCTCCGAATATTTCTCGGCCACGCTCTTAAGCATCTGCAACGCCTTCTCATTTTCACTGCGGTTGTAGTGCAGTAATCCGGCTTTCAGGTAAGCTTTTTTCGCATAAATGCTTTGAGGATAGTTGTTATAGACATCCCTGAAGCGCTTCAGGGCTTCCGATTCGTTATTTTGCACCACATAGGTCAGGGCCATTTCGTAGGTGGCGTCATCGCGAAAAGCAGACTCTTTTTGTTTGTGCAACAGTTCATCCAGCTCAGCAATCTTGCCGGAAAGATTGCCCTGACCACCCATGGCAAGGGCTTTCTGATAGCGGGCATAGACCTCCTCTTCTGCCTGTAAGCCAATGGCGTCGTCATAGTAGGTGATAGCCTGAGAATAGTCCTTTCCTATGAAATAACAATCCCCAAGCCGGATATAAGCATCGGCAAGCAGCTTTTCCTTCCTGAAACGCTTACCTATCACATATTTCCGGAAAGCATCTCTGGCGCGGGCATAGTTTTTCTGCGAAAACATGATATACCCCTGGTTGTAGTAGGCCGTAGGAAAAACCTCCAACGAATAGGCCCCGTTGGTAACCAGAAAATCATCAAAATAATCATACGCCAGGTCGAAGTCCTGGTACTGATAATAGGAGTCGCCAATCCAGAACAGGGCTTGAGCTTTTATCTCATTATCATAATCGTAACTAACGGCCTGTTTAAAATGCTTAATAGCCTCAAAATACTCCTCAGCATTATAAAGCTCCACGCCCCGGTAATAAGCTATCTTCTGATAGGCGCGCCGGAGCCTTTCCGTTTTATTCTCTATCTCACGGAAGGCCCTGATGGCACTTGCATAGTCCTGCGACGACAGGAAAATATCCACCAAAAAGCTGTTAATCTCATCCATGTGGCGCGATTCCGGGAACTCCTCCATATACTGCTTTACCGCATCGATAGCCTTGTTGTAGGGGTTAAAGGGATTTTCATAGCTCAGCTTTACGTAATTATACAACGCATCCTCGCGCAGCGATTTATTGACAGGGATTTTATACGCTGAGTTAAAAGCATTGGCAGCAAACTGTGGTTTCTCAGTTTCTATGTAACACATCCCTAAGTGGTAATAGGCATTCTGCGCCAGGGTATCTTTTTTACTGTCGATAGCCTCCTGGAACCTTTCTATAGCCTTTTCATAATGCCCTGTCTGAAAAAAGGTAAACGCCAGTTGGTATTGGTTTTCGCGCGACACCCTTTTTTTGGTGTGTTCCTGGTAATAGGAAAGATATTCTGTTGCTTTTTGGTAGTCGGACAGACTGTAGTAAGCTTCCCCTATCAGCTGCGAAAGCTCTGGCCTGCGATCTTCGTTGATGGTTTCAAGCAAAGGAAGAGCTTCCTGTAATAAAAGTTCCGGACGCTCCTGGTGGTAATAGATCTGCACAATGTAATAAGAAACAAGGTTCCCGTAGGTATCGTCACTTTTCAGGTCTTTGAACCCCTCGAGTGCCGTTTGATAGTTCTCATTCTCGTAAGCGATATGAGAAAAGTAGTACTTGGCCTGTGAGCCATACTCCCCGCCCAGATCTTTTATCTCATTGAATGAAATTTGCGCCTTTTCGTGCTTGCGCATCCTGTAAAGGCTGTAGCCGTATTTAAAATAATACTCTTCAATCTCGTTGTTACGCAAAATACCTATATCCGCTTTTGCAAAATTTTTGATAGCGTCACCGTAGGAATAGTTGGAAAACTGATTAAGGGCCAGCTGGAAGTAGACCCGCTTGGTCCTGCTCTTTTCGGGATATTTGGCCACGAAGTTATCCAGCAGCAGCCCGGCATCCTTATTGTCGAGGCGCATGGCCGCCATTGCCCTCAGATACTCCGCTTCCACGATATCTTCGGTATAATCATTCTCTGATTTCCGGAGGTAATCACTTAACACCTCGCGTGCTGCGGCATATTTTTTAGCCTGAAAAAGTGTTTTCCCCTGTTCAAAGATTGCTTTGTTGTCCTGGTAATTTACTGTTTGCTGTGCAGATGAGGCGACCGCCGCCATCATTAAAAAGCAGTATAACAGGTATTTCATGGTATTCATATGGTGCTGGTTCATTTACTATACGAAAGTAACGTTTCTTTTTGATTGTTATTTCGAATCCGTGAGAAGTTATTATGCTTTTTCAATGCAGGTGTACTTTTTGGCTGTATGCCTTGCCGGATGGCGTTACAACCCGTATTATATATATCCCTGCTGCTACATCACGATAAGAGACGGAGGTGGAGCCATTATAAAGCATCTTCTCCTTTTGCAGGATAAGCGTGCCGCTGATGTCAAACATCTGCACGGTGACTTTTTGCGGCTTATCCGTTTGCAGCGCTATCCTGAAGCGGCTGTGAAGTATTTCAGGATACACCCTAAAGCCCTCCTCAAAACCGGGATTAACGATACTGACGGGGCCGTAATTAAAAGTAAACTCGTCGAGCAGCAGTACCGACCCCACCGGCACCTCCTCTCCTTCCACAGCGGTGGAGGAAGCGATAATATTCATCGTATCAGACTCTTCCCAAATCACGTACTCCATCTCCGCCACAAATTCCGTCCACTCCGATACCTCTTCCCACACCGTAAAGTCACCACCTGCCAGGGTATCGCGTGTGGTGCCGTTCCACTTGTAGAGCACTGCACCAAGTGCGGCGGTATCGCCTTCTGCCGGAAAATATTTGTAATAGCCGCTGAGGCTTTCGGGGGTTCCGGTATAAGGTACACCGCCAAAAACATCTCCATCCTGGTTTATGGGGTCTACTTCCAACTCGCCTAAAGTTATGAGTCCGGGCATCTCCACTTCTCCGTAGAGGAAAATAAACTCCGAAACGGTTTCCAGGCGGGCAGAGGCCACCCCGCTATAAGGGTCATCATTTTCTTCTGTCACCATGTCAAATTCGGTGCCTAAAATATCACCATCAAGGGTATTCCAGTCTACAGGCTCACCACCGGCCCACTCTTCGAAACCGGCGTTGGGGATGTCCTCATCCTGTGCCATTGCGGCAATCACAGCCACAACAAAAAGCGCTGAGAGTAAAAGTGTTTTCTTCATAAGCATAGTATTAAAAACAGTGCGGACATAAGCGGGATTCTGTATTCCGGCAAGCCGGAGCCTCTATCATTTATCTGGGTGCACCGTCGCCGGCACACTCTGCGCGATTTACCCCCCGGAATCGGGCGGGCCGCCCTCAAACTCCGGTATATGTAATCTTGCACCCCATAAGGTTTACTCAGCTGCCGCGGTCACCCGCGGCACTGGTGCGCTCTTACCGCACCTTTTCACCCTTACCCCGCCAACGGCGGGGCGGTTGTTTTCTGCAGCACTGGCTGTTTCCGCTTCAGCGGAACCTTCCTGTTAGGAAGTATGGCGCCCTGTGGTGTCCCGACTTTCCTGAACGCCTGTTACAACGTCCCGATAGAGTGTCCGCACTGCTTATTCCTGATTAATAAGAACTTCTATAGCTCCGTTACCATAGCGCGTAAACGGGGCATTCCTGACGATAAAGTCAGGATATTCCTCTTTAATTTTTTTCCTCAGCGTACTTTTTAACGTGCCGTTGCCAATTCCGTGGATGTATACCACTTTGTTATACTGATGCATGATAGCGCTCTCTATTGTGGTGCTGAAGTAGCTGATCTGAAAGTTCAGAATCTCCCCCGGACTCATATCACTATAATCGTCCTTGAGGGCCGAGATGTGCAGATCCACTTCAGCTTCCAGGGTGCCGCTCTTATGGCGGTCTATGAATGCCTGCGGCTTTTGTGGCTTCTTAGGTTTAGCCTCTGCCTTCACCTCTGCCGGTTTATGTATCCTTTGATGGCTTACCTTTTCCACCGCCGCCAGATCTGTTAAGGTTACCACGATAGCCCGCTCATTAACCAGCTGGCTCTTCTTAAACGTATTTTCCTGATAAAACTTCCCTCCCTGCACTTTGTAGGGAGCATGCAGTGGCATCAGGATTTCTGTCATCTCCTCCTGCTGAAACATCATCTGCACAAACCCCTCCAGCATATTCGGAAGGTCCTCGCGCGACACGCTATCTATGAACACTTTCTCTTCGGCAAAAACCGTATCATGATCTTTGTGGTAATACTTGTCACCTTCTTTGGTGAAAAGGCTGTAATGCACATCATAAGGAGTGTTATTCAGGATATACAAATTTATCTCCCCCGAAATCAAAAACCGCTGATCTACAGGGGCAAAAGCAATATACACCCCTTTCTTTTCGGCATTTTTTCCATAATACAACGGGCTGCGCCTGCCACTACCTGCATGGTCGTTTTCAATCCCTGCTTCCGCAGGGGCTTCTGATGCAGGAATCGTTTCAGATGAGTTTTCATTAAAAAAACTTCTTCCGGCTGCCTTTTCCTCTTCCACTTTTATCAATTCCGAAGGTAATACCGGGATATCAAAACCATCTTCAATAGTTACATGCACCAGGTTGGGATTAACTATTTTACTTATTACGCCTCCGCCACGTTCATTCAGGAACCTGACTTTATCTCCTTGCCTAAATTTCATTTGTTTATAATTATTTCCAACCTTTTAGTTTTGTACTGATGTTAATAATGTCACACATGTGTCTGATAATTCTCTCAGACATTGCGTGTTTCATTTTAATACTTTTTGCAAAGGTAATGAATTTCAGCCATCATTCACAGCGTTTACGTGCCTTTCCGCGGGCAGGAAACAGTATTCCCACCCTGCTCAAGCCAGCCGGAGCATGCTTTTATTGCCTCAACCAGCACATGACTATGCAGCTTTCTTTATCAGGATTTTAACTTCAGAAGCGTGCTGAAATATACTCTTCCAGCTTCACCAGGTCGGCACTGAACTTGCGGATACCTTCAGCCAGCTTTTCCGTAGCCATAGCATCTTCATACATAAACCAACGGAAGCGCTCTTCATCCAGCGATATTTTTTCCTCGCCGGAGGCTTTGGCCTCTTCCGGGGTCAACCTGGGGGTTGCCGGCGTATTACTCTCTTCCAGCTCTTTCAGCAACTGCGGCGAAATCGTGAGCAGGTCACAGCCGGTAAGCTCAGTAATTTCTCCTGTATTGCGGAAGCTGGCACCCATAATCTCGGTAGGATAGCCGAACTTCTTATAATAATTGTATATGCTTTGCACCGATTGTACTCCCGGATCCTCATTAGCGGGGATAGCATCCACTCCGCGGGCATGCTTATACCAGTCTAAGATCCTTCCCACAAAAGGAGAAATGAGTGTAACGCCTGCTTCGGCACAGGCTATCGCTTGTATTTTGCTAAAAAGAAGCGTCAGGTTGGTATGGATGTTTTCCCGTTCGAGGATTTCGGCAGCGCGGATGCCCTCCCATGTGGAGGCTACTTTTATCAGGATGCGGTCGCGGCCGGCCCCGACCTCCTCGTAGAGCATGATAAGGTTGCGCGCTTTCTCCACCGTGCCTTCAGTATCGAAAGACAACCGGGCATCTGCTTCTGTAGAAACCCTTCCGGGGACGATATTCAGAATCTCCATCCCAAAATTTACGGCTACCTTATCCATGCATAGATCCATCCGCACTTGTCCGGTGGGAGCTTGCTGCTTAGCATAGTGGATGGCGTCATCAATAAGTTTGCTGTAGCGCTGGTCCTGTGCAGATTTATAAATCAATGACGGGTTGGTAGTGGCATCCACCGGCTGGTATTGCTTCATAGATTCGAAGTCGCCGGTATCGGCAACCACTTTGGTATATTCCTTTAATTGACTGAGTGTGCTCATAGTGTTGCTTTTCTGCAAAAATACGAAGTTTAGGAGATTATGCCAACCTGATATCATGTCGTTTATTATACTATCCGAAAGTGTCAGTATTAAGTATCTCAGACAAATTCATTTTATATCTATGGATGAATTATTACGGAACATTTGCATATAAGGTATTTGTAGACTAATTTAGCATTATGAGCAATCGTAAAGCCACAGCAGCTAATCTGGGGCCTCTGGCCCGGCAATACCCTGAATTCGCCCTTTTGATGGTGCCTTTGCTTTGGGGGTGGGGCTATCCCCTAATCCGCGAAAGCATGGAGACCACAAGCCCTGTGGTGTTTCTCTTCTGGCGCTTTATGATTGCGCTGGTTCCCCTATCCTTCCTTTATTTCAAATCAATCATCAGGAGCCGCCGGCAAATCTGGAAACCCGGCATTATCACCGGCATCTTTCTGTTTTTGGCTTACCTGTTCCTCAACTGGGGCCTGACTTACACAACAACCTCAAAAGCAGGGTTTATTATTGGTTTCAGGGTAATTATTGTACCCATCGCCGGACTCCTCCTGTATGGCTATCATGTGCAGCGGTTAGTGTGGATAGCTGCGGCGCTTGCCGTGGCCGGGCTCGGGTTTATTTTTTTTGGCGAAGGAATAGCTCTCAACCAAGTCAATCCGGGCGATGGGATCATGCTATTAAGCGCTGCTGCATTTGCCATGCACATTCTGCTTATCAGCAAATACAGCGCTCACGTAAACCCGGACATGTTTATGTTTGTGCAGATAGCCACCGTGACGGTGTGCAGCGGGGCAGGCATGCTCTTTTCAGCACCGGCGGCGTTTCCTGCCGAAAGCATTGTTTGGAAGCATCTGCTTATTACAGGGATTTTCTCTACCGCTTTAGCCTATTTTATTCAAAACAGGATGCAATATTATACCACAGCCAATAAAACAAGTATTGTCTTCTTATCAGAGTCGCTTTTTGCTGCTTTTTTCGGGTTTCTTTACCTTGCCGAAATGCTTCATGGGTGGCAATGGGCAGGAGCTATACTGATACTGGGGGCGCTGTTTCTGGCTCAGAAAAGATCAATAAACCGTCGCAGCAGCATAAGCGGCCACGACGGTTAAATACTGTAAGAAATCACCTATTCCACTGCGGGAGTTATCCCCATATTGTACCATGTAAAGGAGTAGAGGTCGGCGGCCTGCTCTATGGCTTTAGAGGTTGGTGTTCCGGCGCCGTGGCCTGCTTTTGTTTCTATCCTGATTAAAGCAGGATTATCGCCGGTATCCTTTTCCTGCACCGTGGCGATATACTTGAAAGAGTGTGCAGGCACCACACGGTCGTCATGGTCGGCGGTGGTCACCATAATAGCCGGATATTCTTTGCCTTGCTGCACATTGTGCAGCGGAGAATAGCCGTACAAATAATCAAACATCTCTTTGCTGTCTTCGCTGGTGCCATAGTCTGTGGCCCAGTAGCGCCCGATGGTGAACTTATGGTAGCGCAGCATATCCATCACCCCCACTGCCGGAAGGGCTACCCGGAAAAGGTCGGGCCGTTGGTTGACTACCGCCCCTACCAAAAGGCCTCCATTGGAACCTCCCTGGATAGCTAACCGCTCTGAGCCGGTATATCCCTCATCAATAAGGTATTCTGCGGCAGCAATAAAATCATCAAACACGTTTTGCTTTTTCTGCTTTATACCGGCTTTATGCCACGCCTCGCCATACTCGCCACCACCGCGCAGGTTAGCCTGAACAAAAACGCCTCCATTTTCCAGCCATGGCAACGTGGTGATGCGAAAGCCCGGTGTTAGGCTGACATTAAATCCGCCATAGCCATAAAGCAGTGTGGGATTGGTGCCGTTAAGCTTTAATCCTTTTTTATGCACGATAAACATAGGTATCTCCGTACCATCTTTACTTTCATAAAAAACCTGCTTTGTAACATACTTTTCAGGATCAAAATCAATGGCCGACCGCTTATGCAATGTTGATTTGTTTTCCTTTACATTGTATTTATAGATAGTGGCGGGCGTAGTAAAACTGGTCAGGGTGTAAAAGGTGATATTATCCTCCAGCTTTCCGCCAAAACCTGAAATTGTACCCAATTCAGTATCTACATCATAAAGGGCATTGCCCTCCAGGTCGAACACTTTTACCTGGGAATGGGCATCCTGCATATAGTTAACAATCATTTTTCCTCCTACAAGGCTAATACTGCTAAGCACCTTATCTTTCTCAGGAATCAAATCCTTCCAGTGTTCTTTGCCGGGTTTTTCGGGGTTAATGGCGATGAGCTTATACATGGGTGCACCATCGTTGGTTTTTACATAAAACTTGCCTTTGTGATGGCCAACAACACTATAATCGTTGTCAAAGTCAGTAACCACTTTTGTGAATGCGGCATCTTTCTTACCCAGGGGCTTAAAATACAGCCCGTTGCCGCTGGTAGATTCCGTAGTATACAATACAAGGTATTTACTGTCTTCGGTAACACGGGCGCCAAAGCCACGTTGCGGATTGTCAGGCTCTTCATAAACCAGCTGATCTTCCGATTGTGGTGAGCCTACCTCGTGATAATAGACTTTATTGTTTTCGTTAACCCCCGACAGCTTATCGCCTTTCTCCGGGGCCGGGTAGCGAGTGTAGAAAAAGCCGTTCTTATACCAGGAAATTGAAGAAAACTTGGCCCACATGATATGGTCGTCCAGGTCTTTTTTACTCTTCACATCCCTCACATAGAACTCCCTCCAGTCGGAGCCGCCACGCGATATGCCATAAGCAGCATATTTGCCATCTTTAGAAACTTCAAAATTTGTTAACGACACCGTGCCATCCTCCGACAAGACATTAGGGTCAAGGAATATTTCCCCTGCCTCTTCGGGATTTTCTTTTATGTAAATCACACTTTGGTTTTGGAGGCCTGTGTTTTTGAACACAAAATAATGATCTTCTTCTTTGAAAGGGGCTGATTCTTTGGGATAATCCCAGATTTTGGTGAAGTGCTTCTCCAGGTTTTCCCTGAAGGGAATCTGGTCCATGTAATTAAAAGTCACTTCGTTCTGAGCTTTAACCCATTCCTTAGTCTCTTGCGAATTATCATCCTCCAGCCAGCGATAAGGGTCTTCCACTTTGGCGCCAAAATATTCATCCACCTTCTTTACTTTTTTTGTTTCAGGATATTCCATTATTTGTTGACTTACACCTGCCTGTGCAATGAGCAGGGCAAGCAAAACGAAAATATTGCGTTTCTTCATAAATTTTACATCTTAAAATGTTTACTTAATTTTACTTTTGTCAAAATTGTGGAGCTCAAAAATACAAATTTAAACATCTCTTTTTTAAGAAAAGAAAAACTTATAACAAAGCGCTATATGTCAGAAAGAAAGATAAGAGCAAGAATACAGTACAAAGAAGATTTCCTTCCCGAAGGGCTGGGTTCTGATAGGATTATCCGTAAAAGATACCTTTTCAATAAGACTTTTTTTGATGAAAAAGGAAACATTATCCGTACCGAAAAATATCATCCCGATGGGCACCTGGAGGAGTATGAAGAGCACACCTTTGATAAAGAGGGGTTTCTGACCGACACCAAAACAGTGATGAACGGAGAAATTGCCGATCACTCCACTTTTGAAATTGCAGAGGGGAAAGTGCTGAAAGAATTTGTGCATTATCTGGATGGCACCAAAGACACGGTACGCTACGACTATGACAACGGAAACCTCGTAAGAAAAGCTTATTTTGACTATGAGGGCGTTCTGGAGAAAGAGACCCTCTTTCAGTCTTCGGAGAACCATACCAAAGAAGTCACCAAAGATGAGGAGGGCGACATAACAGAAGAGAAGGAAAAGTACTATGAGAACGGGAACCTGGTAAAAGAAAAATATCGCGACGCCTTCACCGGAGCACAGTTTGAAATAGTATATGAGTATGATGATGAAGGAAGGGAATGCAAGACCACACGCTTTGACGGGCACGGCAATGTGGCAGAAGACCTGGAAAAGCAGTATGACGACCAGGGAAAGCTTGTTTTTATTGATGACAGCAGCAACAAAAAGAAGGTCGCCTATACCTATGATAAGCAGGGGCGCCTGGTTTTGCAGGAAGAAAAGCTTTATGACGATACGGTAGTGAGCACCATCAGGCGCACCTATAATTCCGACGGCCTGCATGTCTCCTCAGAAGTGTATATCAATGGCTTTGACCTACAGATGAGCCAGCACTATAATGTACATCACGAATATGAGTTCTATGAGGAATAGCCTGCTCCTCAGGGATTGCTTTTCTCATGTTTCACAACCACCTTACGCTTCCATCTGCCTGTAAGGTAATAAATTACCGACATAGTCATGCCGGTAAACCAGCCGATAGGTGTAGCCCACCAGATACCTGTGATGCCTACCTCTGCCGAGAGCAGATATGCCACCGGAATGCGTATAGCCCACAGCGAAATAAGCGTGAAAAACATCGGCATTAACGTGTCGCCGGCGCCACGCATCACTCCTCCAAATATAAACAGCGTGGAAAAGACCAGGTAAAAAGAGCTTACAATAACCAGGTACTCAGCACCGATAGCCACCACCTCCGGGTCGTCGGTAAACAGCATCATCAGCTCATTTTTAAAAATAATGATAACGCCGGTCATAATAGCAACCAGCGTAGATGCCATACCCAGCGTAGACAACAAACCTTTGCGCACCCTTTTAGGTTTGTTAGCTCCCAGGTTCTGACCTACAAAGGTGGAGAGGGCAGCAGCAAAATTCATCGCCGGCGTAGAAGCTAAAGCGTTGATGCGCAGGGCTACGCTATATGCCGCGGCAGCAGTAGCGCCAAAGGTGTTCACAATACCAAAAAGCATCATCATCCCCAGCGAAACAATCGTGTTCTGTATTCCGGAAGGCAGGCCAATCTTAAGGCTGCGCCGGAATATGGCCCTGTTAAAATGAATACGGAGCGTGGTAAGCTTCACCACCGTATGCGTGCGGTTGAGGTAGAAGATCGCCGTAATAAAAGCTCCACCCTGGGAAATAATAGTGGCATAAGCCGCTCCCGCAATGCCCACTTTAAACACCACAACCAGCAGGTAATCAAAAAGAATATTCGTGAGGGTGGCTATCACCAAAAAGTAGAGCGGAGTTTTGCTGTCGCCCAGCCCCCGCAAAATAGCATTAATCCCGTTAAACCCAAAGAAAAAAACAATGCCTGCAAAGTACACCTGCAGATAGGTAATCGCCTCAGGGATCACCTCATCGGGAGTCTGCATCAGCCTGAAAATTTCTTCTGTAAAAACAATGCCAATCGTTGAAATCAAAAGCGCCGCAAAAAACAGAAAAATGTACATCGTGTCTATAGTGTCACGCACATTCTTCATCTGCCTGGCGCCAAAATACTGGGAGATGATAATAGTAAAGCCCCCGGCAATGCCTATCACAAAAGAGATCATCGTGAAAATAACCGGAAAAGAGGCCCCTACAGCTGCCAGGGCATTTTTTCCCAGAAAATTCCCCACAATAATACTGTCGACAACACTGTAAAGCTGCTGAAAAACATTTCCCAATAACAAGGGTGCTGCAAATTGCATTATCTGTATGCCTTCTCTCCCTTGTGTCAGATCTTTCATAGAAGCTGCAAAAGTAATTGTTTTGTTCTAATCTGCGGACGGCATTAACAAACCGGGAAGTAAATCAAACCCAAATTGAGCGATTCTCGCTCACGATAAAGAAATTGTAAGCATTTCACCTTCCCGCAATTCTGCGGGACAGGCTACCTATTCGGTGAAATACAACAATTTCTAAATCGGGGTTAATCCTAAGTAAAGCGCTTTTTCACTTTCCCGGAAAATAAGTCGGGACAGGCTGTTCAAACCGCTCAACTTAGGTCAAACATTCCTGCATCAGGTGACGGAAAAAATACTACAAAGAAAGAGCCGGAACGAGTAAGAAAGCTTCTGAAAAGCCCGGCAGCATCGTGTAAAGGCCCCGAAACACTTCAACAACCATCGGTTTAAAGGTTACCGCCGGTTGTTCCCTGCAATGGTTTTATTATGAACAAAATTGATTATTTTTACAAACCATAGTTAAACTGTCCTATTTTATTGGGGCCCAGACCAGGAAGTTATAAACATTTTAAAATTTTTAATACATAGTTTATGAAAAATATTGTCCTATTAGACGGCGGCGTTGGTCAGGAAATATATAAACGAGCCGGGAAACCAGCCCATCCTATGTGGTCTTCAAAAGTGATGATGGACCAGCCGTATATCGTGAAAGAAGTTCATCAGGATTTCATCAGGGCAGGCGCGGTTGTTATAACCATTAACAGCTACACCTCTACCCCAACGCGCCTCCAGCGGGATGGCGAGCTTAAATGGTTTACCGATCTGCAACACCAGGCTTTAAATATAGCTTCTGAGGCCCGAGATGAACTGGGGGCTATGGCAGAAGACGTGCAGATAGCCGGTTGCTTACCTCCTTTGGTTGCAAGCTATTCTTCAGATGAACGTTCTTTTGCAGAGATAAAGCGGGAATACGAACAAATTGTCGCTATACAGGCTCCTGTTGTCGATTTATTTCTAATTGAAACGATCAGCAATATAAAAGAAGCACAAGCTGCAACAGAGGTGGCCCTGCAAACCGGCAAAACCGTCTTCCTTAGTTTTACTTTAGCAGATAAACATCCCAATCAGTTACGATCAGGAGAGACCATTGAAGAAGCTTTGAACTCAATAAAACAATACCCCCTGGATGCGTTCTTGTTCAATTGCTCCTTCCCGGAAACGATTAACGAGGGATTAAAGGCTATAGAAGATTTGGATAAACCCTACGGAGGATATGCGAATGGGTTTACATCTGTTGACCCGCTGAAGCCGGGAAAAACGGTAGATTTGCTCTCAGCCAGACATGATATGGACGAAAAGAAATATGCGCAGCATGCAATGGACTGGATAAAAAATGGAGCCACAATCATTGGTGGATGCTGTGAGGTAGGGCCTAAGCATATCGATTATCTTCGTAAACAATTGCAGTTTGAGGGATATAAAATAGTTCCACTTAAGTAGGCAAGCATCCGAAATGCAATATGCACAGAGCTGGCCGAAAAATTGAAATGAGAAGACGTAACCGCCTGTTGTGTTTACCCGGGAGAGCTGTATTAACCTTAAATATCCAAGTATTTTTTACAAATTAAAAACTTTATCAGACTAATAGATAATATATTCCGAACTTGTAAATCTAACTTACTCCGATAACAAAATTTTGTATATTTGTAATAAATCAAAATACTATGAGCCAGATGCATATACCGAAGTAAGCTGACCCTCAATGCAACAAAAAGCAAGCATTCTTTCTGTCATTCCGGCAGATGTTAACCCCATAACCGAGAAAATACAGGTAAAAATCCGGAGCATATTGCCCCACGGCTACAGCGTTCGTTGCCTCGAGGATTGACCCTGTGAAATAAAATCGATGATTTTAATGCAAAGCATTAGTTCACGGGGTGAATAAGTTACTCTTTATACTTTAGTTCTTTTACCCTTAACCCCTTGGAATCCCTGCAAAAGCAGGTAAACCATGGGGTTAAACGGTGGTTACGATAGGAGGTTATTGCCTGACGCATTACTAACCTCGCCCTTCAGGGTGAGGCTAAAGGAGTTACGCTACGTATCTCCGGCCTTTAGGCCAGCATCTTCTAACTTTTCTTATCTTAGAAACTGTTTTGATTTTATTTAATAATTCTATAGAGGTCAGTAGATAAATGCATATTTTTCATTACCTTTAATCCCAGTAAAATCGATGTACATATGAAATTATTTGAAGGACAAGACCTCTTAGAGTTTGTTGAACACTTCAAAACTGACCAAAAC
>Ga0307940_1000321_pt1 | contig 30949 bp, 26 predicted proteins | sample OrgLakmetagen124_FD_201835 | JGI IMG/M metagenome (GOLD analysis project Ga0307940, IMG submission 201835) | Saline water microbial communities from Organic Lake, Antarctica - #124 | ecosystem: Environmental > Aquatic > Non-marine Saline and Alkaline > Saline | place: Antarctica: Organic Lake... | reverse complement strand
CATTTATAGCAGCCGTTCTAAATCCTGTATCGTACATAGCACAGCAAGATTGTGACATAATACATGAATAAAAAAAATAAGCCGTCCAAGTGGGCGTTTCAAATTTGAATTGACGAACTGTATCAGATCCTCGAACGGGACACGACCATGAGACCATCCATCCACGACAAAGAAGAGAATGGACGAATAATCCATAGATATTCTCAGAATAAGGAGTTTACGATTTCGAGGCACTTGATTTTTCTGAAGATGCTGAATAGGTATTGGCGCATCGATCACCGACGAACGCTTGTCCTCGAGCCTGGCTTGAATATTATAATTTAACTTTTTACCATCGAGTATATAAATTGTTAAACGAGCTAATTCAATTGTTAAACGAGCTAATTCATCAATTATAGTGATTGTGTTCGTAGAGTCCGACACTGTGAATGCAGTCGAATCCTCGATCTTCAAAATTGTTGAACGAGCTAATCAATTGTTGAACGAGCTAACGCTGACTACAAAAATATGATACCGTTCTTTTCACAAGTTTTGACGCGAGATTGTATACTTTTGCGTCCAAAAAGTGAGAATATTTCTTCCGTCAATATATATATCGAGAAGAATCACGCTTCAATTGATGAACGACAGTATGGCATTCCGCTGCAGACGCTGTGGCTACACGACGAACCACAAACATAGCCTGGTGTCTCACCTTCAGAGGAAGTCGCCGTGTGTTATAATACCTAACGAGGTTGACGAATTTCCTGGCGACATATCGATAGGAACACTACTGAGCGAGCTCACTTCTCAAAAATACACGTGCAGACGGCGAACTCACACAGGGGTTCCGTCTGGGGTGTGCTGCCCCAGTTGCGGACGCGTCTTCAGCTTTGGATCGACCCTCTCTCGCCACAGGGCGAATTGCATCAAGACGCGACGTGAAAATACAGAAGCAGAAGAACGAGATAAAAAGCGGGACTCCGAACTGGCGGACCTCCGAAAAGAAGTCAACAGTCTCCTGGCTTCTTCGTCTTCTCAGAATCCGCCACTGACCCTGACCCAGAACAACAATTACACGATCAACATTAACGCTTTTGGAAAAGAAGATTCCAGTTTCATCACGGAACAAATGTTGGACAGTTACGTCAGAAAGACAAACAGAGGTCTCGTCGATCTCGTGGAGCGTTTACATTTCACAACGGAATCAAACCGCAACGTAAGAGCGGACGTCAACCATCCTCATTTAATCGAGTACCATGACGGACGGCAATGGCAGTACGGGATAAAAGGGCACTTGGTGAAACAGATCGTAGATAACGGACATGAAATGATATCGAATCATTTTGACGATCATTCCATCCGTCTGAAAGGATGCATGTCGCATTCCATGTTCGAATACGTAAACGAGTGGATGCGCAAGATGGAAAAGAACAATCACCGTGTGTACACCGACGTTATGGCGGAGGTGTACGTCCTTATCTTGAACAGATCAAGGGAGCAGTTGGAAAGAGGCGGGTTTGTGTGATGTTGTGGGCGTAATATATTTTTGAAAGAACGGCGATTTAATATTCGTCACCAGTTTTTGTGAGCCTGTTCGGCGTCTTTCTTGAAACTGTCCATCACGGACGACACGGTGCCGTCAGGAAACAAGAAGCGCTGGGTCACTCTGGTCGTTAGTCCATTTGCCATCGCGGAAGCTTCCTCGGGTGTCACGCCGTGCAAGGAACGGAACGAGTTCTCGGTATTCTTTCTGAACTCTTCCGGCGTTATCCGACTGGATTTTTTCAAGGCTCTTTCGTACGCATCTTTCGTGACGGAGAGAGATGCAGCTGCGTTGCTCTGGCTGTCATCATCCATAACTTTACCGTTCATAAGGTCGTCTTTCCTTGTTTTTCTTTGCTGTTTACTGCCGTTATTGAAGATGCTATCATTATTCCGTGTAAAGACGGGATACAGTAACGCGTTCAATTTTTTTGGCACGATGACGTCCTTATCACCTCCTCGGATTCTTCGGGCCAGATTTCCGCGAGTTTCGCGTGCTCCTGAACTACTCGTCGTAAAACGCCTTATGTCCTCGTCGTATCTGATCAAGTGTTCCAGCATGTGACTGCGGAACAGGAGCTTGACCAGCTTCGCGTGCTGGGGCGTGTACTCCGTCGCGGCCCGCCCCCCTGGTTCGAACGGGTCGTGATCGCCGCAGAGCTCCTCGTAATACGCCATCTGGACTCGATTGGCCAACGCGACGTACCTCAGATTCGCGAATAATACTCCAGAATCGGCTACGTCCAGGTTGCGTTCACGAAAGTCTTCCAAATCGATTGAGTCACTTCCTCGGTACTTAGAATCTCCCGCCCGTGGGAAGGAGACGTCTATAGAATTCGCGATGGTCGAAAAACAATCATCTCCGTCGTCTTCGCTGTCGTTGACGTCACGATCTATACAAGTCTGGGAGAGCACTCCCAGACGCGCCAAGACGAATGAACTTCTTTGGACCGTTCCGTCGACATCCGCTTCGAATTCGATGGACGTGTTGAGGCTCTCGCGCACGGGGATGCAGGCGGCGGATCGAGGGGTCGTCGTCACGGGTGGAGATGATGATCTTCGTCGCCTGGTTCCCAGATCGTTAATACGAGGCATGTTCATGAGAGGTCTGCATATAACCGTCGGGTTCCTCGTGCGAAGGGCCGCCATAACGTTTTCGTCTTCTTCTGCCGAATATATTATAGTGCGTCTGATGAATATTTCACCGTCGTTGTCGACGTGTCTCTCGATCACCTGATTGAACGCATCCCCGAGTTGCAGATCGCGCACAGAGATGCCCGGGGTCAACTTGGGTATGAGCAATTGGATCGCTTTTTCGGTGAATCTCCTCATCGGAACTCCTCCGCCGCTACGGAGTTTTTCGTAAACGCGCCTGCGGAGCGTGCGCAGCTCTTTCAGGACGATCTTTACGACCCGGTTATCTTTGCAGTTGCTGTAAGAGCTGCAGTCCAGAGCTCGTCGATTCAACACGATGTAATCCAAGTCTCTCGGAGACGAGAGAGCTTTGTTGATCATGTTCGCGGCGATTCCACGGCTTCGTTTTTGATCGAAAATAACTTGCAAACGGTGTTTTTTGACATACTCGTTCAAGCACGCCCCGCCGTGCAGATAGAATAACCCGTTGCGTTCACGGTCGAGTTCACGAGTGACATCACGAGTAAATCGATAAATTTTATCAGGAAATGCAGCAAGAAACGCCTCGGATACGGCGTCTTTGACGTCCTTGTTCACTTTGGGCTCCTCCTGCCGCATAGCGGCCTCGGCATCCTCAAGAGACACGTACTGTACGCGCCTCAAATCCGACTCAGAGAATATCGAAGGATCGGCTGAATAAAGCGAACGGACCATCATATAACAGTATATTCCGAAAATATTGCTCTCCGGCTTACACTCGGTAAAATTAATTTTGAAACCACGATGATAGTCTAAGATTTCGTCCTGAGAAACTCGTTTACATCGCGAGGTGGAGCTTTAGCTAACTACTATCCGGACAGTTCCATTTTATTGGCCTAAATGTACAGTGGTCGTTTATTACCACTTGATGCACACTACATAACGGAATCATCTCCATTCCTGTAAAGGAACAGCCGCACGTAAGCGATCGTGGAGTTCACGGATGTAAATCGCATCGCAAGATCCCATTCCAGTTACAGGAACAGCCGCACTAAAGCGATCGTAGGATCGAGAAGGGGGTCATTGAAAGAAAGCTGACGTTCTTTCTCGCCCATATATACGTCGGCTTCTCTTAATAACCTTTTCATGCCCTATCATAAAAGTCACCCGTATAAACGCCCCAAAAACGCACATTTTGAAGACTGAATCTAGTCGTTTCAATTTCGAATGGATTGACTGTATCATCGACGTGTTTACTCTCGGACTTCGTAGTGATCGAAACGAGTGTATCTTGATTCATCTCCATGTCACGAAGACGAATAGTGCGCCGGGAGTCGATCGATCAAGTACCGCACACCCGCGACACGCACTACCGACGTTCAAATAATTGACTTTTCGATTCGACCACGTAATGAATCCATATGTATCCATATGCTGCAGGCACAAATACTTCAAATAAATAAATAAATAAATAACAAATCTATTTCCCGTCTCTTGCCATATTTGAACGACTGATCTGATGGTCGTCGAGTCAGAGACGCCCAAGTATCATGACGATTGTGTTTCACTGGACGTGATATGTCGCGTGACGGACCTCATGCAGGAACATTCCGTCGCACATTCGAGGTGGACGAAATTAGTTTCGTCAAAATCATCTTCCTCCTCCACGTTCACTGACGGCGGCGACGACCTCATCCGTCGCGGTACGACTTTCTCTCCTACGGACGTGTTCAACGTCCTCCTGGCCGTATCTACGTCCACAGACACGGCACATCGTGTTCTTCCTCGATATTCGTATCGTTCTCGTAACGTCACGGCCGCCGTGCGTACCGGGAATTTTTGTCGGGTCCGGGGTATATTGGAACGGACGTCCGCGCACATGCATGCGACGGCTTTGTTGATGGCCGCGAACGCGGGCGACGTCCGGATGTTGGACCTCGTCGCAGCTTTCAACCCCGCGTGCGTCAGTCTGGATAACCACTTTTTGCTGCGCTTCCTCGCGCGTCGCGAGTCCACCGCTCTCGAGGGCTGTTGCTCCGTCGATCACGCGTGCGCCGTGTACCCTAAACTCGTGAATGATTACGGGATGGACGTTCACGTCAATGAAGATGAACCCTTGGGAGCGATCGTATCGCGAGGATGCGCTCGAGAAGCGCGCGTCCTGATCGATACGTGCGGTGCTGACCCCCTGGCCCGAGGCGGAGAGTTTTTTGCTCACGCGGTTCGGTCGAACGATCTCGATACTGTGAGATTATTGGCGTCTCACGGCGTGATGGCGCCAGAGAGCGTATTCGTACGTTGCGCGAAAATCTCGGTGAAGACGTTATTCGAACTGATGCTGATTCCGTCGTCCGTACTTGTATCACCTGAAATCGTTGATTTTGTCGTGCAATTCGCCAAGTCCCACCGCGACCTCCTCAGAACGGACGCGGAGTTTCGCGACGTCTGCGCGAACGCTCTGTCCCTAGCATGCTATCACGACAAGGCGCACTTGACGCATATCATTCTCTATTCTGACTTTATTACGACAAGTGACTACGCCATGTACACCTCCCTCTTCTCGACCCTGTTCAACGATTCTGTCGCGTGTCTGGACGAGCTATGGAATAAATGGGCAGACACGGTGGGTCTATCGCACGCTGTCGTCGAACACCTTCTAATCGAGGCGAGTTCTCGAGGAAAGGTACGAACGACGCGGTACCTGCTGTACAGCAACGTCGACCAGGACACCGATAACGGGGCGCCTCTCAAAGGCGCCGTGTCCTACGGATCGCGCGAGGTTGTGGAGATGCTCCTTCAAAGGGGCGCGGACCTGTCTCGCGAGGATTTTATCGTTTTTCACATCGCGGTGCAGGCGAAGTCTGAAGGGGTTATGATCGCTCTGCTTCTCCACGCCCAGGCCCGCTCCTCTTCCTCTTCCTCTTCCTCTTCCTCTTCTTTTCATTGTTCTCCGTTGCCGTTCGAGGCCGGACAGGAGGAGCGTCTACGCGTCAAACTCCGGCTTTTTTTGATCCAATCGACTCGTGGAGTTGTCGTTATTCATGACGGGGTCGAGAAACGCACGTGTGGGTGTTGTTCGTGCTCGACGAAGCGCCTCAAATTCCCCGTCATACAAGCGATCCTCGCGTCCGCCTTTTTTCGCGCTGATCCCGCGTGTATGGGCGACGCCCTTCGAGCTGCAGTCTTAACTGGAGACGTTCCACATGTTACGAATCTACTGGTAAACGGAGCTTTGGACGTGAGCGACAGTATGACGAACATTGCGACGACTGATAACAACGATTTGCGCCCAGATATGACGGAAAGGTACCTTTTCGACGAACCGCCCTTGAACATCGCGGCGCTCCTCAAGGACATCAATATCGTCAGTCTTCTCCTCGCTTATGGCGCGGATCCCACGAGTAACAACAACGAAATCCTGGTGTGGACCGCCATGAACGGCGAGGTGGACGTGTTGCGAATCCTCCTGAAGGCCGTCGAGATGAGGCGCGCCGTCGCCTCTTCCGTCACCACCCGTAAACAGTCCCTGGAAACTGCGTATTTCAACGCGTTCAACTTGGCCGTCATCAACGATAACACGGAGTGTGTACGCCTTTTCATTTCCCTCGGCCTGGCCCCCCTGCAAGACAGGTTCGACGGCGCCTGTTTACGTAACGCCGTCAACGCGCAGAACCTGGACATGGCCCTGCTGCTGTTACGGCACGGCGTTCCCCTGGTGACGAATGCCACCGAGCATTACCCTTTGGCGAAGAAGGAGTTTACGCGTGCTTTCGTCTGCTTTTACAATGACTATCGTACCCGAATGCGGAAGGGTGATCACGTCGCCTCCCCACCCCGAGAGCTATCCTCCGCCGTGTGTTGCCGGAAAAAGAGGCTGATCGTGGACATTTTGAACGACGGGTTATTGTCGATCAAGGCACTGTCCGTCGACCGCGAAAACCAACGCGACGTCCAAATCATCTATTTGAACATCCGTGTCGGGTCTATTATGAGACAGAGAAGCAGAAGCGGCATTGACAGAGGCATCGTCAGAACAGGAAAGAGCGCCGACGCGTCAGAGACAGAAGCTTCCATGGATGTGAACAATCGCAAGCGCCCCTTGAACACGACAAGTCGTTCGAGTCCCGCGAAAATCCGGAAGAGAGCGGCCGGAGAGAACAAGTGACTTTGCCGATGATGACTGCAAATGAATAAATGTACCACACACACATAAACAAATGTGATATGTGTGGCATCGGTGGCGAATGTTCACCCTTTAATGGTATTATTTCGGTACAATAATGACAGGTCACCTTCGCATTGTTGCGCGATTTGCCTGGAATGCCTGGAATGCCTGGATTACTTTCCGATTTTTTACTCTTCTTTTTCTTCTTCGAGGAGGTTGCCCTGCGGCCACGTCTTCCATCGCGAGTGTCTGGCGTCCTGGAAACGAACACAACGAGATGTAATGGGCCTTCATCATAATACATGTCCGATATGTCGTCGCGAAGTCCCGGTCGAACGACGACGCCCGCCTCTTTGTATGCGAGTTTCCATTGAAGTGTGGTCGTTTGTGGTGTCCAAAGACAGAGCTTTCGTGGTGGACTGTGTGATTCGCGGAATAGCCTTTCTGGCGATGATAACGACGGTGGAAGCGACTTACGGTGGAATGCATTCGATCCGCACACGCTCGACTACCCATAGTATAATCGCGTCTTCTTGTGTGAGCCTTTCTACGAGCGTCCTCCTCTCGAGCATATGCGTATCGCGTAATTTCGAGAGGTGGGTCTTGATCACGGAAGTCTTGGACGTATTGTTTATCGGTAATTACACGATAGACGATGATACCACGTATACGCAACACGCGTCGAACGCGCTGGCGTGCCTGGCCCTACTCGTGTTATCTTTTCATATCGTCCTCATTTTATCATCACGATTTCGTGATTCGTATAAGGCACACGGCCTATTGAAAGGGATCGTCGACGTCTTGTACGATGTGGACCCGCGAGACCAGATACTTCATCGTCATAGTACCGGGAACGGGATGATGAACATTGTGTCTCTGGGCGTCGCCGTCGAAAGGGCGTCGAAACAGGCGTGCTCGACGCTTTTAATGTGTTTCCTCGTGTACGGAGTTCGACAAGTCATCCTGAAATCGAACTGGACCGAATGGCGTGCGACAGAATAAACAATCGATTTTGTATCTTGTCGTGACAAGCGAGCCCGAACCTCGTCAGCGGCAGCCGTATGCACCAGTGACATTGATCGATCATCGTCTCAAAAATATACTCGTACATATTATAATAATATTTCATGGACGCTGCTCCACAGAAGGCGGATGCCTCGACCGCCTCTACGGGCACGGTGCTCTGGGCAGAGTTCCGGAGCTTTGCGGCGGCGCATCCCACCCTGACGTCCCTGGCCCTGATGACCCTCTTCATCGTGCCCGTGAGAGAGATCGTCATACCGCAACTCACGGGGCGCGTCATCGACTCTATACGCACGAAATCAGGGCGAACGGGAACGATGCGTGCCGTATGGTTGGTGATCGCGGTCCTGGCCATCGTGCAAGTCGTGTATATGTTCGACGATCGAATCGAAGCCTGGCTCCACCCCACCCTACAAAATTTCTTCTCGGAGGAGATGCTGTCGAACGTCATGCGTAACAACGAGACGGATGCGGCTACGGACCGCAGTACGGGGGACGTGATGGCGCAGTTCGTGAAATTACCCTATTCGTTGACGGATTGGGTCGAGACCATAAAACAGATCCTGCCGCATCTGTTCACGCACGTTCTGGCGATAGGGTACTTCCTGTACATCGATTTTGCGCTGGGTGTAGGAATGGCGGTGTTGGTGATCGCGCTGTTCCTCGTCATGTACACAACCACTAACTCCTGTTCGACCACGTCGTGCGAGAGAGAAGTCGCGCAGGGCGCCGTCCAGGTCCACGTCGACGAGGTCCTGCGGAACCTTCCCGCCGTGTACGCGATGGACACCCAGGCCCGGGAGATGATCACGTTACAGGGAGTCCAGGATAAGTACCGTGATTACTATCTGAGGTCGTCTTCGTGCTCCATGATGCTCAAGGCGATTATGGTGCCGCTCACGCTCCTGGCGATAGCCGGCGCCATGTACCGCTGCAACGTCCTGGTGGGCAAGAATAAGATGTCCGTCGGCACCTTCGCCGCCGTGTTCATGGTGGTCATGTACCTACAGGCCAGCCTCCTGCGCATGATCGTCTACTACAAGATCCTCCTGTTCCAGTGGGGCATCTTGTTGTCGGGGACGCATCTCCTGAAAAAAAGCACTCGTGAACATACGCCTCCTCCTACCAGCAGCACCGAAAATAAACGAGAAGAAGGCAATGTAGAACGTCGTCACCCCAAACAACGGCCGCCCGCGCTGATCCTGTTGGGGGGCGGGGTGCGTTACCAGAGGGTCCGCATCCCGGACTTCGAGCTGCGCGACGGGGACCGGGTGGCGGTGGTCGGGCCGGTCGGGTGCGGCAAGAGCACGCTCCTGGCGCTGCTCATGCGCTTCATCATGCCGAATTCGGGGAGCATGCACCTCGCTGAAAAACCGTACGAGGCGTACACCGTGTCAGAAATCCGGAAAGTGTTCGGGTACGTCCCGCAGTCCACCGCCCTGTTCGACAGGAGCATCATGGAGAACATCACTTACGGTCTGCCGGAGGAGGCTGTGACGACGGAGGCGGACGTGTGGAGGTGCGCGGCGCGCCTGGGCCTGACCGAGCGCCTGCGCGGGATGCACGGCGGGGACCTGAAGTCGGGGGTGAGCAAGGGAGGTGCCGCGCTGTCGGGAGGACAACGACAGGTCGTGTGGTTGCTGCGCATGGCTCTCCGGGCGCCCCGCGTGCTTCTGTTAGACGAACCCACTTCCGCTTTGGACGATGAGACCGCCCGTGAAGTGGCCCACGCAATCTCCATGTTTCCCTGTGTGGTCATGGTCACGCATGACGAACGGTTGATCGAGCTATCGTCCACGCGAATATTTAGATTCCCCGATCGATGATCTACATGATCGTGACACTTTTGTACCAAATAGCCATGTATCTATTCATCGTCGATAAATATGTCGTGTTATCGTAAATATACAAATAGTAATGTAATATATGGTGCGCCACAAACGAGAGAGCGGAATGCATCCAGGGGACGCCTTTTTTTCGGTGTCGCGTAAAGAAAAAGACGCGTTTCTACATCGCCTGGCGCACGCTGACGTGCCCTGGAAGAGGTACGTGCGCACCTGTGTCGCGAACGACATTCATACCAGAAAAGCTATCGTTTGCTTACGCCACCGCATGATAGAGGTCGTAAAGTATGAATCGTCACTATATAGGGATGAGAACACGAAAAAGATGACGAAGTTCCGCGATGAATTAGAAGGGTATGTGGCTATCCCGGAACTGTCGCACTTGTTGGTGGACGGCGATCGAGAGGAGGGGCCTTACATCCTCGATTTCGGAAGTAAAAGCGACGCCTCGAACGTGGACTTGACCGTGCTAGACGCCCCTTCCGTGCGAATCGTCGATTTTATTCTGTCCAGGGTAAACGATGTTATCGGAAAACGCTTGCGCCACGTTTTCGACGAGGCCGGCCTCCACAGTCTGTTCGACGTATCCTTCTACCTCAATTCGTTTATAATAAACATCGGAGGAACGCTGTGTTACGTTGATACCGAGGGGGATCCCTTGAGCAGGCGGCGCCAGAGACGTCACGCTCGTTCGCGTCTGGAAGGGAACACCGATGATTTTTCGAGCAAAGGAGAGGTGGTGAACCGTCTGATCACCCAGAAGAGGAGAGACCTGTTCGGTGGAATACCGTCCGCGGTACTCGACAACACGAGTCGCCTGGCGTATTGTTTTCCGGACGCTTATCGGTCACAAGGAGGATTTTTACACGTCATCGTCGAAATTCAGACGGGCGTCCGCCTTTACCTGTCCGACGATCAATACCTGGACTCCGCTTTCGACAACCTGGGCATGTTGGCTCACTACGCGAAGGAGGGTCTGGATAACGACTCGGAGGCCTCGACATTGGCGTCAGACGTATTCAGCAAATACGTCTTCCGTATCACGCACGCGTTGCGTAGCATCCGAGATACATCATCCAAGGAGATCAGGGAGGCGCTCATCCGCTCGTTCGATGCCGCGTCCACGTACGACCCGACCCATCTCCGTCTCTCTTGCTCGATAGGGAACCTGTCCGAGAAGTCGACCGTCAAGAACACGCCCGCGCGCAATTTCCGTAGCGTAAAAAAACTAGAAAGAGGAGAGTGCCGGACCTACGTCCCTCGTCGCACGTTCATCGTCTCTCTTCACCGTCCTCTCGCGTCCTCCATGCTCGAATTCGTCTCCCGTGTTACGACAGACCTCCGACGTCTATCCGACTAAAAACCTAAAAACCTACACTTAGCAGCCGCTTCGTTATCCCGGACGTGCTCGAGATGTACGCCACGTGATCACACACACACAAACGCTGGCTCCTTAGCAGGGTTGCTTGCCGAAGAAACTCACCCACACCTGCACGGCGTCGTCCAGCTGCGCCTCCGTGGAGGCAAGACGGCTCTCCGCTTCGTACCAGGCTAAAACAGCGTCGTGCAGCATGCCGATCATGTAGCGCTGACGGCGTCGGTCAGTAATCGTGTTGCAGAGCTTCACGTCCAGCTTGGAGCACTGCTTGTCCAACCTGTCCACGCGCGCCTGTGTGTGCGTGAGCTGGTCGTACAAGCGGCGGCGCTCGTCCAGTATGGAGTAGTAGTTCCGCATGACAGCCGCCTTGCGGGACTGCTTCGTGAGCACTTCCTCTCGTAGTTTCTCTGACGCCGCCTTCGCGCGTGAGGCCTCGGCCTTTTCCGCACGCTTTGCCTCCTTCGTCTTCGCGTAGGCTGCCTTCCTCTGCTCGCGCGATAACACGGTGGGACCTGGCATGCCTCGTTAGTTGTCTTAGCTAGTACGTCAGAAGGGATGACTACGGGAATGTTTCGAGTTGGTATGACAAAGCTCTCAATTTTTTTGGTTTTCGTTCCCGCAGTGTGTATGCAAGACGGAGCCGGGGGGAAAAGAAAGAAAGTTCCGTGATTCTTCGCTATCCTTATACCGATATCAGAGTAGTCCCGGGACTTGTACAACCCTGCCGGGTGTGAACATCTGTTATTTTCGTTTCAGTGAAATCGAACGTATGTATATACGGATGTACTCCGGGCAGCATAAATAAATACAATATATGAGAAGAGTTGAGTTGAACAGGTGTTGAGTGAACCGGAGTTTCCCCGTAGCGGCAGACATAGTCAGAGATGAAAGCGTAGTATTAGTAAAAGTATTCGTATTATGGCATCGGATCCTCCGGCTCGTGGTTTCGCCCTATCAAATATAAACAGACGCCGCCCCGGTGTGTATGAACGCCACCCAGTCAATGACGAATTCAATGGTGAAAGTATCCCCGCTTGCTCACACTCTACGACCTTTGCGGGGTTATGTGTGACGTGCGGGAAAGACATCGATAATGTTGTAACTGCATCTCCTTCGATTGTATTGAAGAAACGAGTATATAATTCGGAAATTGACGCCCTGTATCATCAGGATAAGAAACAGAAGGAGTTACATCACGGTCCTCGCGCGTCCTCGTCCGTGACATTTTGTATGATGAGCCCGTCGGACGTCCGTCGCCGAGTGGACCACCACTTTGCGCATAGCCTGCTAAGGCGTCGTAAACTAGCCCTCGTTTTAGACATCGACCACACACTTCTTCACAGCGTGGCCGTCGAGTCATTGGGGTGGTCCGCGGAAGAGGCCAGGGCACGCCGCGGGGTCCACATCCTCGGCCGAGGTATGACGGCCACCATACTGCGCCCCGGGGTCCAGGCATTTTTCGACGCGGTGAAGGACGCGTTCGAAATCCACATTTGTACGATGGGCGTCAAGTGGTATGCGGAGGAGGTCGTCTGTCTACTCGACCCGAGACGCGAATTCATCCGACACATCGTGTCTCGCGAAGACCATTCCGTCCAAAACGTAAAATCACTGGACGTTTTGCTCGTAGAACCGACTGCGACGCTCATATTAGACGATACTGTGAACGTGTGGACCCCCCATGATCGAAAATCGGTAGTACATATATCACCCTTCATCGTCCCCGATTTCAACCGTCACGAAAGTTACCAACAGAACGAAGCAGGGTTGCATCGAGCTGCGTGCGTGCTGTTGGCGACACACACCGCGTTTTATCGAAACTACGTCGATTTTTCTCCTCCTCCCGACGTCCGCGAAAAACTCGCTCGCGTCCTGAGACCTCCGCCCCCGCGATCGCAGCCAGCAGAGCCAGAGCCAGAACCAGAGCCATCGATCGATGAGTCATCGTCTTCTTCTGAGTCGGGCGAAGGCGAAGAAGGCGAGTGTAATACCGATGATTTTAACGACATACATGGCGTATAACAATTGGTATCTTACCCAATTTCATGTTCCCGGGTATACACAGTTATACACTCGGTAAAAATTGATTTTGAAACCACTTGATTCAGTGTTGGATTCATTCTGAGAGTGGGCTCTTTCAAAGAGCTGAAATCGAAAAAATAAGAGGAAATATAACTTTCGCAGACGAGAATAGGTGGTTTCATTTTTTGAGTGGACGGACTGTATCATGCTTCGTGAAATCACGTAAAAAAATTGATCAAATGTCGATTCAGATAGATATTGACAGTGACGACATACAAACTACCATGGATTCTCTTATGATCGACGCCCTGAATCAAGATAGGGTTCCGGCCGCTCTGGTCGACTACATCCGGGGTGCTGTGCGCGAGTGCTTAGAGGGGCGCGCGGCCGAAGGATGGCGACTGACGTGCTCTCCCCCATCTCTTCCATCGTCTAATGAAGAGGAGGCGAGAAAAGTGCCTAAACACGACGTCGAGTCGGGACACAAGTTCGAGCAGAGTATGAGTCTACAGGAGCAGACCCGATACGACCCCCTTCTCGCCCAATTGGTGCGGTCTGTTTGCACAGATATAGGACAGGAAGAGCTGAACGTCAACATGGCCTTCATGAGCCAAGACACCGTTGTCTCCATCTCTCAAGACCCCCGCACCACGGAAGAAAGCAGACTCGCTGCTGCGTTCGTCTTGCGCTACGGCCGATCTTACTTGGTCGACAGATATGCCAGACCCTTCCTCGCCGGCAAATCGTTTTGTCTAGACGACGGCAAAATCGATGAAGATGACCGTGGATGCGGTGACGCGTTCGAGAAGCGCCTGTTGTACCTCATCACCTGCAGGTGGCGCAAGCTACACCACGAAGCGTGCTCCGCGGCATGGCAGGTCGCGCTAGAAGATAAAGGCGAAAGAAATACCCGTCGAGCTGCGGACGTTCATCGCCATGGAGGTACTCCTCGACACAGGCTCTGTCGAACAAACGAACCGCGTGTTGGTGGACATTGTCAACGCCAAGTTCGAGAGCATGCTGCGTAGCACGTTCGAATTAGCGATGCCTCTCAGAATGTACTTTCGCATAATGCGTAGCACGAGTGATGATGAGTCGCATTTTAGCCAGCTTCTACGTGCGGCGCGTAGTCCGCTGGTCAGAGACGAGCTCGTGGCTGACCTGGCCAGTGAACTCGAAGAATCTAATTTCACCGTAATGCATAATGGAGAGTTCATTTTCAAACGCTGCATCATTGTGAATGAGCTGCGGGATGCTGCTGGTGGCGACGCAGACACGCGCCCCCTTTCGCACGTGGCCGTGCGGAGCCTCTTCAAGAACTGGATGATACATTTCGAAGAAATGCTAGACGGTGAACCCGTAATAGACGGATACTATGTCTACATCGTGTTAGCTTGTTTGTACCATAAAACGATGGCAGTGTCCGAAGAACACTGGAAGAAGTGCTGGGACTGGTTGCGCTACTACCGCGATTATTATCAGAAACAGCCAACGGACGGCTGTATCGCCTTTCGAACTGGGCTTTCGCGCCTGTCCGACACAGCCGATAAATACGACGCATCTGCTTGGGGAGAGGTGGTCGCCTTCTGGAATGACGCGTTTGCAGGGTACAATGAAAAACAGCAAGCCAACAAAAAGGCGAAACTGTGAAACACACGTCCAGCCAAATGGCTCGTGCGCGTCAGAAAGAAACGACACTTATACGACGCGTTCTTCACGGTGGAATGCATTTAGCTAGCTCATTGTCCGAAAAACATGCATGTTCTGTTACAATGAGACAAACGTGCGTATTTCTGGCTAACATAGGTGTAAAAACGCTCTATTTATCGCAGGTCATCTAAATCTTCCGAGATCTTATCATCGTCTCCACCCTCCTCCCGTATAGGATCGTCGCTCTGTGCTTCCTCGATTGGATCCTCCTCCTCTCTCTCTTTCTCTTCTGTCGGTGATTGTTCGATCGGATCATCATCGTATTGGCAATCCCGTTCATTCCCCTTCTTCCTCTTGGTAGCCGCCGCCCCTGCTGATGCCACCTTTTGGCCGTGGGCCCCCTTCCTCTTTTTTTTGGTGGTGATTCCATCGTCGTCATCTGAAGCCTTGAACGAACCGCCTCGCTTCTTGTTTTTGTTCTTGTTCTTGTCATCGTCAGTCATCGACATGTCGAACCCGAAGTCTATTTCCAGGTTCTTGATCGCGTTGATGTGTTCTTTGAGAGCCCGGTTGTGAAACTCGTTCAAGGCTCTCAATTCTTTCATACTGGTGTGATCGGACTCCATCAGACACAGCGCCACCCTGACGAGGGCATCATACGTACCGGATTTCCGCGTGACGCTCGCGTTCTTACTTTCCTTGAACGTTATGAATCCGTTACCAGGGTCGTATGAGACGATCAACTTCAGGGCATTCACCACGATATCTTCGTTTTTCGGTGAGAGCTTTTGGAGTACATCTCGGATGGTGTGTTCTGGCGGCGCGACGGCCGTCGACATGGTGGGTCGGTCGTGGGAGAGAGATAGAGTCTATAGTTTTAATTTTAATGGTCATGCCGCTCATTTCAATGACTTTAAATCTATCTTCCTGACGAATGACTCAAATTTTCGGCTCTTTTTTTTTGTGACCTGACTATAACGGATCATCATCATTTGGCGCTGACGTACACATTACGACATCACGGTATGATGTCGCACGCAAATGTAGACGATCGTGTGACGCAGAGTCGATTGAGTGCGTTGATGGACACTTTTTCGGATAAACAGGGCGAGATGGAGAGGGACGTGTCTCGGCGTCTCACGCTGGAGGAGATCAACGAGTACGCCAGAGACAGGGAGGCTGTGCAAGCGGACCACACGCGGGACGTGTTCAACGACACGCAACGGTTTCAACGGAACACGGAGTCCATGGGACAGATGAACGAGGCTTACAGCGCCAACCGTTACATAAGCGACATGTTACAGGACGAGAACAACCGAGTCGCCGTGCTGAACGCGGAGGCCAGGCGCGAGGTATACAAGCTGCAGCAGCGGGTCATGTCTTCCGATCATCGCGCACATTATCACGAGTTTCTCACTCGCGTCTTCGTGTTCACTCTCATCGCTACCATGCTCGTAACCGTCCTATTGGCGGCGTGGATGCAGGGCAGGGTCATGTTTGCCAATTTCGTGATAATGGCGGCCATCGTTCTCGCGTTGTACGCTCTCTTGCTCGCCCTCTTGTTCAACAGGAACACGAAGCGGCGCCAGGTGCACTGGAACCAGTACTACTGGGCGGCCCCGTCCGACGAGAAGGAGACGTGTTGACGTAGGATGACGCATCATACACACACCCCCTGCTGATATTTTTCTCGCGACTGTATTGTATAATCGACGGAATGTCCTCCTCCCCCGCGCCTTTCGCAAAACATACTTTTGTAAACCCTTCTTCGGCAGGTCGTCGGACTGGACCGTCGAGACTGTCCGGCGTGTACTCCGGAGCGCCGGACATCGTTAAAGAAAACGTACAGCTCGAAGACGGCGTGCAGGTGTGGTCCGTCCCCCGGGACGGAAAGTACCGTATAACCGCCCGGGGCGCCCAGGGAGGATCGGGGTCGCGGTCCGGATCGGGCGGCAAGGGCGCCGTATTAACGGCCGACTTTGAGCTCTCCACGGGGGATAGCCTGTACATGCTGATCGGGCTAGAGGGCCGGGTCAGTAGAAACTCATTGGTCGGTGGAGGAGGGGGGACGTTCGTCTGGAAACAAAGGGACGATAACGGCCTGCTGTTGGCGGCCGGGGGTGGCGGCGGGTACGGCGTCGGTAATAATACGAGCAGACAGAGTGCGGCGCACGCACGCCACGACGGCGTGGACGGAAAGCCCGGCTGGAACGGGCGACGGAACATATCAGGGGGGAGCGGCGGTGCGGGAGGCTCCGCGGACTCTACCCGCGGATGCGGAGGCGGCGGCTGGAACGGAGACGGCGGTGGATCGTCCAACGGTGGCGGTCGCGCCGTCAAAAACGGATCGGGGCACGGCGGGCACGGCTCCGCATACCAAGACGGATCATTCGGCGGAGGAGGCGCGGTGAACGGACCTACGACTTGGGGAGCGTGCGGAGGCGGGGGCGGATACAGCGGCGGGGGCGGCGCATACTCCGGTTCGAATGATCAGGAGGCGGCGGGTGGCGGCGGCGGCTCCTACATCAACACCACCCTGAAGGTCAGCGATCACGAGCGTAGACAGACCGGAAATTCAGGAGGGAACGACGCGGACGGGAGCGTCACGGTCGAGTTCGTCCCGGACTCGGTCGAATTCACGGGGCAGTACTCTCACGACGTTCGGGTCACCATCGATCGTCAAAACGAGATCACACAGGACGGCGTCGACAACGACATCATCAAAGAGCTCACGCTGAACCACCAAGAGCGCGAGTCAGAGGCCCAACACGGGATGGCGATACAGGAGATGACCGGAGAAGCCGATCGAGTGAACAACGATTTCATGGAGGTGACTGACATGGTGGGGCAACTGAACGAAGCTCACGGCGCGAACACGTATATCGACGACGCACTGAAGGGCGAGATCGCGCGCATAACGCAATTGAACCAGGTTTCGAAAGACGAGGTACAGAAGACCCAGATCCGGCAGATGGCATTGGATTACGACATCAACCGTTCCAGGTTCGTGACGCGCGTCATCGCGTCCACCATAATAACGTCACTCCTGTTGTCCCTCATGATCGGAGGGTGGCTGCAGGGCGCTCTTCCCAATTTCGCCTTCATCATTATCACGGTGGTCCTCCTCCTGGGATACGCCCTGCTCGTGGCGTACATGTACGCGGATGGCCTCGCGCGCCGCAAGAACAACTGGCAGCAGAAGTACCACCCGGGGAAGGACATGAAGTGCCGCCCCAAGGGCGTGCGCGTCACAGTGGCGACGTTGTTTGAAAAGTGTGGATTCGGCGGAAAGTCGTGGAATATACAGCAGGCGGGCACGTACGACCTAGAGAAAAGCAACATGGCTGCCGGCCCCGTCGCGGGGATATCCATGCGCATCGGCACTGGACACGCCGTGCGATTGTTCCGGGAAACATCTGGTCGTGATGAGATCACGACTGTGTTCACATCGATCGGTTGTATGAAAAATCACCCCGCCGTATTTGACAAGGATTATGTTCGTTCGATCGAGGTGTTCCAGGTGAAACCCGGCGGTCGGGAAAATGATGTCTGATCAAGACGCTACTGAGCAGGCGGGCGCTATCTGCTTCACCGAGGCGAATGCGCCGATGTCGTCATCGATCTGACTGATTGACTTGTTCGGTTCGCAACATTTTTAAAGTAGACTATTACAATAAGACGACCCACATCAGTCCGATTTCGTTGGAATGACCAGGAAGGAGTTCGACGAAGATGCGATAGAGCAAAAGCAGCGCTTGATCAAGATGGGGGGCGACCCCGGGAGCTCCAACACGTACCAGGAGCTCACCTCGAGTCAGCAGGGCGAGGCCGTCCAGGAAAGCGCCGCGGAGTTCGATCAGGCCGAGAAGGCGCGAAATCTCGCGGGGCAGAGCACCTCCATGGCGGGCATGTCCAAGGTCTTTCGTTCCGTGATCGATATGATGGCCCAGTTGAATGAAGCCATGAGCGCGAACAACTATATACACGACACAATCGAGGCGGAACTCGACAGAGTTGGTAGACTGAATGCCGACGCGCGCAAGGAAGTGTACAAGGCGCAGCAGCATCACATGGAGACGTCTTACGCCAAGAGTTACCGCCGGTTCAGCACGGGCGTCATCCTGTTCACGATCATCGCCTCCGCGCTACTGTCCATGATCGTCGCCGCGTGGATGCAGGGCCTATTCGGTAATTTCATCTTTTACGTCGTTTTGGCGGCCGTGGCCGTGGGGTACGCGTTGATGATGGTTTTATTCTTCGGCCTCAACCGCATGCGGCGCCAGCTGCACTGGAACCAATTTTATTGGGGTAGCCCTGAACCTCCCGAGGAAGACGAAGGCGATTGCGATATTGACGATTAGTAAAAAATTGAGGGGGCTTTGTGTGTGACCGTCATTGTTTTCTCGAAAACCGCGCAACCCACCAAAAGAATTCAATCGACAAAGTTTGGTATTCAAAACGACACCATGCCTAACGACAAACATAGTGTAACGAAAAAACAACATATCAAACGAACTTTGAAGAAGATGGTGGATGTGGATTATAACTTGCCGATGTCGTTCGAAGGTTTGGAATGTCTTGTGTCGTCGTTTGACGCCAAAAGTGACAATATCACGTACACCCTCCCCGGAGGATCATCTATCCGAGAGTTCACGGAAAGAAGCTCCGATGCCGTGACGAGCATGTTGATCGCATTGGTGCTTGATCGCAAGGGCGCAGCAACTTCGTGGAAAAGTTGCCTCGAAGAAATCGTAAAGTTGAGAAAAAGCAAAAAAGTAGGTCAGACGAAGGTTCCCGAGTCACCATCACTCCCCCCGCGGTGCCTCAAAACGGATCGAAAGTCCGTGATATCACACGATCATGCTCGTGTTATCGAACCCCCATCCTCTGACGCAGACGAAAAGGAGGAGGACGTGCACGCTAAGAAAAGGAGGCGGTCCGCTCATCCGCGCGAAGCCTTATTTGACGATGAAGAAAATGAAAATGAGGTGGACGTGCACTTGAAGAAGAAGCAGAAGGCGTCGAAACCTGCTCGTCTGATGGTTTCGAACAAGATGGCATCACCTGACGAGAAGAAGAAGAAGGAAATCCAAGCTGGAGAAATAGTTCCGTCAGACGACGAAAATGAATCGTCCGCATTGTTAGATCAGATAATGGGTTGGGGCAAGAAAACTCTGCAACAGATGGAGTAGAGTACAACGTCCACTAAGTGTCGTCAGACAGCTACTTCTTGTTGTCGCGCGGCCGTTTTTTTTTCACGTCAGATGCCAGATCGTTTGACAGCCTCACCACGTGCTGTTCTTGGATGTGTTGCGCCGCGGCGCGGATGAAGACGGCGTGCTTTGCTGAAGTGGCTATTCCGGTCGGGACATACTCGAAGTCGACACGGATGAGGTCAGGTTTAGACGCATCGCGGTCTGTGGTCGCGTCGCTTTCGGTGGGAGGTTGGTACGCGTAGGGCCGATCGACCGGCGTTTTGTCCACCCTGTACAGCATGTGCTCCCCCTCACTCATCCGAGTGGTTCGCCTGATCACCAAGTACACGCTCTTTTCTTCCGGAAAGCGCCGTAGCTCAATCTTCCCGGCCTTTCTGGCCGCATTCCCCGGGAGCGTCGAGATGTACCTGCCCCTTCCTTCCCGCAAGTCGTCACGGGCGTTGAAGGCGGCGTCGAGGGAGGATAACACGACCGTGTACGAATCTTCATTATCGTTTATGGCCCGAGGCATTTGTCCGTCTCTTCTCTTCTCCTCACCCTGGTCACTTTACGTTGTCTATTACCATACGGTTCGATTATTTACTTTCAAAGCTCTGACCATCACACTTGAAGTCCCACGTCGCCGTCGCAGTTCAGGGCGTACCACCACACCCGCTCCATGAAGTGCGCGGCCTCGGAGCGCCTGTCTCGAAACTGGCGGCTCAACATTTCGTAGAATGATTTCGGGCGAGACAAGACGTATGCCTTGTGCACGGCGAAGATTGCGTTTTTGTAGCACTTTAGGTCGGGATGATCCCGGGGGTATGGACGATGCATGAAACACCTGAACCACTCGCCGAAATCCAGGCCGGTCGGGTCTTCTCCCGGGACGCGCATCGAGGGCCTGGGCGTGAACATGCCCTGGTTGATGACGCCCGGGTAGCTGATCGCGCCAGCCGGGTTTTCGCGCGCGTCTTGCAGAAGCCTGTGAACGAATTCGCGCTCGTTTCTGACCGGCGCGCTCAACACGTCCTGATGGTCCATGATCTTGCCCTGACAGAAGACGACCATGGATATAGACGCGTCGTTTTTGAGTCTGTCAAACATTTTTACGATGAAGTCGAGGTGACTGTGTTGATCCTTTCCGACGTTGGGCAGACGCCGCACGTCTACACACTTGGTCTCGTTCTTGTCGACGAAGATTAGATCAGTCGTGCCTTTATTCGCGATGAACACCCCCCTGGCGTCGCCACCGTCATTTTCATTGATCAGACCCGTCACCCATGCGCAAGGCTCTTCAAAGCGCGCTACGCTCACGACAAAACCTTCTCGAGGCACCGGAGGAGAACGATGTGGTGAGCAGCAGGTCAGGCCGTCGGGGTGTGGCGGACAGAGCAACCTCCAAGAGGGAGGAGGTGGGAGGTTATTGAACGCTTGCTTCAGCATGTCGCTGTAACCCCATCGTCGTGCATTGGTTTTTAAGTAGAAATATATCACAGACGGTCGCACAACTTATCGCCGCGTACGACCGGGAGGGATTTCGCGACCTCCTGTCGCCCTTCGACCGCGTGATCAAAGTCGCAGTCATGGTCTTCCGGAAACCGGTGCTTCGAACAGAAAAACAAGACAGGGACCGCCGCCGTGTCTGCCTCCTCCCCTCTCATGCCTTCTCTGTCGCTGCATTTGCACCGGAACGCCATCATGCCCAGCCGGCGGCGACAGACTCCGCACTTCATGTGTCCGACTTCGGTCGCGAGCATCGCACTATGTGTTATTATTGGAAGGAAATTTTTATGCGTGACAGGAGGTTCGTGTTCGTCCATGAGAATTAGGCACCCTTACAGCCGATTTAATTTTTGACATCAGACACTTCGTGGTAAGGAATTGATTTTTTTTATTTCGTAAAAATGATATACATCAATATGGTTCTTTCGAGAAAGACAAACCAGAACACGTAAAAACGCCCTCGCAGCATACTTCTGTGTTCGTAGTTTGAGAAAGGCTGCTCAATTGACCGGTGTTCCCAAATCTACTTCACACGGCTGGAATACCAGATTGGGAAACGTCCTTTCCCAAGATCGAAAGAAAGAGACAGATAATAGATAGACGTAAGAAAAATAAGTGCACCTCATCACCGTGGTCTCACCGTCTACAGGAGGAACCCATGGTGAAATGCAAAGCAGCTGAAGTAATGGAGGTTGTTTGCATGAACTAGGAAGACGAATTATTGGCGGAGTAAGTCAGAGAACATGTGTCCGATGTCTGAACTGAATATCGCTGTAATTTGAAGATAAAGAGAGACGCGATTTCATTACACGATAGACTGAAGTAACAAGAGCGACGAACAATCCCATGAACGCGAACCGTTCCGCCGCCGCAAAGAAGGAGGGCGCGAAAAAAGCGCAAGCCTTCTCGTCCCTGCACAAACTGGGGGGGTTGCTCTACTTTTGCGCGAGTGCGGACACGGCCGAAGGCGACATCGACGTGCTGGTCGATACGTTAGCCGGAGTGAACGCCGACAAAAAAGCCGTCGCCTGGGGAAAATTCTTAATTTCGTGTAATGATCGATCGGTATGTGCGGTGGGGCACGTCCCGAAAGAGCTCGTTTCAGAAAAAGGACTCGACGCGAAGGAATGGGCGGGGCGTCTGATGGACACGACGACCTCGTTCGCGGGGTGTTGTGCCAGGATGGTAAACGACACACTTATGGGCGATGAAGAATTCGTCAAGTTCATCATTGACGTCGACCCGGCTGCGGAAACTTTTCCGTTCAAGCTGTGTGATGCGCTGGTGACATGCAGCACAGCTGTCTTGAAAGAAAAGGGCCTCGTCGCCGCTCCTCCCTCTTGTCCGGAAGATGACGATGACGAGATAGATTACTCTGATGCGGCAGGGATTACTTGGTGAACACATTAAAGGTGAGGATGACTGTAAAAAACACCGGCAGATCGATTCTACGTTACCGAAAACGTCGACATGTCGGCCGCGACGAAGTGCTTCAGTTTATTCTGCGCTGGACTGTTCGCGATCGGCGCCAGTGTGGTGTTCATGCTCGTCCCTGCCGGTCCCTTTGACTCGAGGAACATGACCGGAGGCATCGTGCTTGTGGTACTAGGCGGCACGGGCATTGCTGCTCTCGGAGGAGGGGTCGTCGGTGGTGGATTGGGTATGGTGTTCAGCGCACCGGTCGAATGTTGCTGCGGCGATGTCTGCTGTTGATGTGGAACCGATTGATCGATTATTCACTGGATGAACACGCATCCTGACTAAACTTTGTATTAAACTTATTTATCTTTCGGAACGTCGCTCCCCCTGATTATAATCTTCCGACGGATTTAATCGGCGTCAGTACCATCTATCGTTTTTGTTTCGAAGTATTCGTCATAGTTCAATTTGGTCTTTCAGTACTGAAAGTCGACACTTTTTATGATCGTAACGTGGATCACTTCATCATGTTCGTTCACTGTAAGTAGCGGTGCAGGTCGCAGTAGGCGTTCAGGAATTCGGAGGAGCGGTTGACGTTGCAGTTATTCTTTTCGTACGTCTCGAGAGCGCTGGCCATCAGCTCTCCGGCTTTCTCGTATTGGGCGCGCTTGATCAGGGAGATCGCGTACAGGTACTGCGCGTCCGGGTGGGACTTGAACGTCATGGCCTCGTACGTGCGATCGATGAGCTCCTCCGTCTCCTTGGTGTAAGTGTCTGACGCTTTCCCGCGCACCAGGGTGAACAGGCGGATGTACGCCGGGTTCCAGGCCAGGCGGTTGTTGGCGTTGATGGAGCTGGTGCAGGAGCCGTACTTTGAGCCGTCGATGAAGACGCTGGGGCTGATCACGTAAGTGTTGCTCGTCGGACATCGAGCGTTATCCTCATGCAACAAAAGCCAGGACAGGTGAATGTTGGTCGGGAATCTGATCGGCAGGTAAGCCTTGGACAGGCGAGCGGCGGCGGCCGTGGTGACGAGGTAGGAATCACAGGCGGGCAGGCATTTGAACACGGAGGCGGTGGCGCTGTAGCGCAATTCCGAGGTTTCTGAGTCGTCATCTTGGGCGGGAAGTCCCAGGAACAGGAGGTCCCATGCGTTCGGAGCGCGCGCCAGAGCCGCCACGATGGACTTCTCGAGGAGGTCCTCGTTGTAAAGCACGTCGTCTTCGATGATAAGGTTGGCTGTATCCGACAACGCACGCGTAGATATCGTGCACAGCGCCTCGTGATGTTTCATCGCATTCGACAGCTGGCGCACGTTCATCGTGCCCACGAGGCGGTCGAACGGCTCCTTGAGGCCCTCCGGTGAGATCAGGGCCACCTCCTGGATTTTTTCCTTGGTGATGGCGGCGGGATCGTGCGCAGTGACGACGTCGAAGCTGACGACTTTGATCGCGTTGGAGCGCGCGGACAGTGCGGAGAACACCTTACGCAGCTTAGCGACGGTGGCGGCTCGCGACTCCAGCGTCTCGCTGTGGAGGAGGTACACGGCCAGCTTTTGCGGAGACACGGCGGCAGAGGCGCCTTGCATCGTTGTGTGTTGGTGTTGGATGGGGGACGGTCGACGCGGAGGACGACTTTCGAGTTAAGTTGCCGCGATAAAAAAAACGAGCATAAAAGGACGCGGCCCGCCTGACTCACTTGTATATGAACGAATCTCATTTAACGAAAAGACGCGGAGAGACGGACTTATGCAACGAAAACGGTCTATCGTTGAGCAAGAAATCGAGGCACCGGAATGGCTCGAAGAGGCGGATCTTCACGTCGAATATGTCGACGACCCGTATGTCATCGCTATGGCGCCTTCTCGCTCGAGCGCTCGCGATCGCGGCGGCGTTTTACGTCTACCAGGGCATGCAGACGTTGCACCGGGAACACTGTAGTAGGAACCTCTTGAGTGCGGTCATGTTCGGGAGCTCTGACATATGCACGTACATGGACCAGTTCATGCGAACGATCGAAAAGTCGTGCGGTTTAATAGTACGATCCGCTTTCGTGTGGATGGTATATGTCATTTACAACGCGATCAACGTTTCGTTGTTGACTTCCGGACAGGACGGCGGAAGAGGAAATCACACGCAGAAGAAGCAACAGAAAAAGGGCATCGTAGACGTGAACGCGAAGTGGAGAGAGGTGCAGCAGCAACCGCAAAAAACGGCGCCAGGGCGTCGCCGTCGCGACAGAGATTGCGACGCATATAATACGGAGAGCAGAAGCTATTACGGCAAGTTCCGCGGCTTACTGAGGGGGGAGGCGGCACCGCCCCCTCCTGCTGATGACAATGGCAACGGAGAATGAGATGTTATTTAAACACCTGCTCTGACGCGACGGTGATCAGCAGCTGTAGAGGGGAATCGCAACGAGAGTGTGTGGTCGAGTGATTCCGTATACTTTTCCAAATCATCCAAGACCCCCGATGCGCGAAAGAGGAGTGGATCGGGGGTCTTGGGACCTTGTGAGACGTGACCGGATAAGATCAGTCAGTGTGTCGGTCATATGGCCATCATCCTCATGTCGATATTGTCGTTTGGGCCCATAGCCTGTCAGCTCGAAGTCTTCGAATACGAACGAATCGATGTCTTTTTTTGTCCGGGTTTTTGATCCGTAGGACCGGGAGGTGGCGGGGGCGGTTACGCAACTGTTTCTTCAGGGGCTCCACGTGGTCGGCGTAGACGTGGGTGTCCCCCATCATGTGCAATGTGCACGAATTCACCGGGTCTCATGTCGCACACCCGGGCCATCATGTGGGTGAGGAGCGCGTACGATGCGATATCGAACGGAACTCCCAGGCCTACGTCACACGAACGCTGATATATAAAATGTACGATAGTTCTCCGTATGAAACGAAAAACTGGCAGAACATGTGGCACGGCGGCAACACCATTTGCGACAGGTCCGCCGGGTTCCACGCGGTCAGCAGCAGGCGTCTGTCCGACGGGTTGCTCTTGATGCGCGATATGACGTCCGCCAGCTGGTCCACGCCCTGACCGGTGTAATCCTCGTGCATGTCTTTGTATCGAGCTCCGAAGTGTCGCCATATGAAATCCGTACACGGGCCCCAAGTCCCCTTCTTCCCGATGTAACACGCTCCGCCGCCCCCGTCCTCGTTTTCGTCTTCCACTCGACGGGGATCGCTTGCGGACCACAGCCTGAAACGAGCCGGGTCAATCTCGGGGAAGTGGGCATCGCATCGCATGTCATCGCCAAATTCAACGAGGGAGATGTGGATTGCCCCACATAGCGGACTGGTCATGGCCTGCCTCGCGGTACACTCCTTCTCCTCCGATGACAAAGGCGACCTCTATACCGTCCCGCACGTCCGGTCGAGACAGGAGGGCGAGCGCGTCTTCAAAGCTGCTACACACGTGGTGACGTTCTTCTTCTTCTTCTCCGAGTCCTACTCCGTCGTCCTTATCCTCCGCCGTTTCAGACAAAACAATGTTCATCCGTCCTGACAGGGGGGGGGTCTGGTCGATAGAGGGATAGACTCCCACGTTTTTCTTTCCGTGATGACGGCGTTGCGTTTCTCATGATCGTGAGTCTTCGAGGTGAACGCCCGGAAGTACACAAAGTCGATCGCACGGAACAACAACGACAAACGGTACAGCCCCACTGACAAAATCCTGAATATGTGGAACACTCCAAGCACCCCCGACCACAAACGATCTTGTAGGCGGGCTTGTATGGCAATGTCGTACAGCACAGAGGCGAAGACGAATATTTTGAATATTGCCTCTCGCGGAAAACCAACCAACCATCATAAAAATAATGAAACGCAAAATCGACCCAAAAAAAAAATCAACAAATCGACAAAATGAAATGACATTCTCTCCATTGTCTTTCCGTAACCAAACATGCTATTTCAAAATATCTATAGGGCGTGCGCAGGTTTACTCGGCCAGAACGTGACTGACTCGCCTGACGAAAAACATGGAGAAAGTACCGTGATCGTTCCTCACACTCGAATACCGCACGATACTTCGAAACTGACCGTCGTTTATATGAAATCGCGTCTCCTGAACGATGAATACACAGCAGGATTTCTATCGAACGTATCTGCGTACGAGGAGTATCGTGTTATCCCGGGTCCGATTCCCGTAAACCGACTGGGACGTCTGATAGCGCACGACATATTCGAAATTGATCAGGCGACGCGCGTCTTTCACTTCCCTTGGCTCCGAAAAAAAACGAATACAATGAATGATAACAATTGTTTACAACGTGTCGCCATGGCCTTCAATGTCAAGACGACGACCGTGTACACTATCCATCCACCGTTGACGGACCTCCTGCCTTTCAACAATTTTTCCCGAGGTCCTTCGATCGCTCCGCCGTATAACCCCGTCCCAACGCGTGTCGTTTTGCTAGACGGCTACGACGCGTTTCGTCAGACGGTGGAAAACGGAGACGTCATTTACGTCGATCTCGTGTTCCAGCTCCTGGGCGAGCTTCAGTTCCAGGAACGTTGGGACACATTGGACCAGCTGAGAGAGATGGTCGAGAGCCCGGACTTCAACGAACAATTGAGGTGGTTCGGAGGCTTGCACCCGTCAAACGCGTACATGCACGGCCTGGACGGCGTGGTGAAATCCAGCACCCTGAATCACTTCCGGTTCAGTTATTTACCGTTGACGTGTGGTGGAATCGACCACCGGGGGCGTCCGCGGAGGATTCGTTGGGCGCGAATGTACGGAGGCAGCGAACTGGACGGAATTTGGAACCGCTTTAAGGTGCACGTACACCTCGGATGTCGCACTGACCTCGATGACGGGTATCGGTACTCAACATCTCGGCATCATTTTACAGAGGTCGTGGCCTATATCGCTTGTACCCTTCGCTATAACGCCAAGTGGAGGGGTGGAAATGTTGGCATGGTCGGGGACGAAAACCCAGACCTGAGAGCCAAGAGAGCAATTTTGAACGATAAGACATCGCTGGTCGAACTGAGATTTCAAAAAGAACGATAAAAAGACAAATCGTCACTACCGCGTCCCCATTTCAGATTGTCCGTCTTGAAGAGAGGGGCAGCGGAGAGAAGGAACAGTAAATAGATTGATCAAGTTGCTCTTTATTTGATAAGATGGCGACTCTTGGGTGCTGGTGTCCTCCTCCTCTTGTTCTTGATCGGAGATGTCTTTTTTTTGACGTCCTTCGTCTTTGTATTTGCAGGAGGTGATCCGTTGTTCTTTTCGCGTTTTGCGTTCGCCGTGTGTTTTTTGCGTTCGCCGTCTTTCGCCGTCTTAGCGGTGGTGAGAGGTGGTTGTTTCTTTTCTGAAGAACCATTCTTCCCTGGGCGTTTACCGACACATTGCATTCTGTGTTTCAGGAAGTCCATCATGTGGTGAGCGGATCGCGGGCGAGCGTTCTCAGGTAGCTCGTAATCTTTGGGGTCTATCGAGCTCGAATCGTACTTGTGCAGCTTCCGGCCTTCATCCGTGACCATCGCGATGTGCGGAACGGTCATCACTCGAGAATCGTTACGTTCCAGAGAACTGATAAGACGCGATCCCTGGGCGCGTGCGTCGTTCATCACGGAAAAATCGAACTCGACGACCTGAATCCCCTCGTGGGGCTTGGTCTTGTCAGACTTCAACGCCGCCGTCACCTTGTCCCATTCCGGTCGGAGGTTGCGACAGTAAAAGCACCACGGCGCGTGAATAAGTACGACGTAAGGCTTCTTGTGGTCGAATCCGTCCGATCCACTGTTTAGCCGGATGACGTCATCTATCGTCGTGATGACGTACTTATCTTTAGCGTCGTTAACAGCAGTATTTTTCCGATTGCTTTCGCTGTTGCCCCTGGTGACGCGGAGTGAGGTCGACATGTGTGTCCGTTTGTACATTTCACGAAGACAATATTTTAGAGGGCCGCGGTTTTTTCGCGAAAATTAAAACACCTCGTGCGTGTAGTAACAAAGTTCGCTTCGACGTTTGTTCATTCGAGCATACCAACCACCACCCGGTATCGTCATTCGCCATGTCCATGTCCGTGCAACAACAACAGCAGCAGCAGCAACCCCTGAAACTGGCGATATTCGGCACGCACCCGCAACAGTTCAACGGCTATGCCAAGGTCGTGTACGAACTCATTCAAGAGATGAGCAAGATGCAGTCCCAGGTGCGCGTGTACGTATTCGGATTCCAGAACATAGCAAATGAACAGACGCGCGGCGCGATACCGGACAACGTAACCATCTACGACGCGTTCGCAGACGAGACGCCCAAGAAGCAGGGGTTCGGCATAGAACTGGTCAAGAACTATCTGGCATTGTGTGATCCAGACGTCGTGATCATTTACAACGATCTATCCATCCTGACCTCCGTCCTGAACGAAATGAAGGACGTTCCCAACCGCCGGTTCAAGATCATCGCCTACATCGACCAGGTGTACCTGTGCCAAAAGAAGGCGCACATCGATTTCGTGAATGCACACGCGGACTACGCGCTGCTGTTCTCCCCTAACTGGCAGCGCTGCATCCAGGACCAGGGCCTGACGCTGCCGTGCGACAGCATCCCGCACGGCGTGAACCGCTCCATCTACTACGCCATCCCTCCCAAGATAGTGCGCAAGTACTACGGATTTGCCGAAAACGATTTCATCATCCTGAACATGAACCGCAACCAGCCGCGAAAGCGGTGGGACCTGTGCCTGATGGCCTTCGCGGAGGTGCTGTACCGCCTTCCCAAAGACCGGGCGGCGGCCGTCAAGATGGTCATCGCCACCGCGCCGCGCGGCGCCTGGAACCTGCCGGAGATATTCGGCAAGGAACTCCGAAAGCACGGCATCCCCCTGGAAGAAGGCCTGCGTCACATCATCTTCGTGGACGCGCCACAGAGGATGTCCGACAGGGAGGTGAATCTCCTGTACAACTTGAGCGACATCGGGATCAACACCTGCGACGGGGAGGGTTTCGGTCTGTGCAACATCGAGCAAGCGGCCGTCGGAAAGCCGCAGGTGGTGACAAAACTCGGTGCTTTCGTGGACGCGTTCGACGACACGTGCGCAATGCTGATCGAGCCCAAGTGCTCGTTTTATCTGGATAGTACGCGAGATTCGATCGGTGGAGAGGCGTTGATGTGCTCGCACCTCGACTTCGCGGACGCCATCCTGCGATACTATAACGACGCTCCTTTACGGGAGCGCCACGGGCAAATCGCCCGGCAACGCGTCCTGGAGCGTTACAAGTGGGACGATATCGCGGCGAAAGTCGTGACCATCGCTCGGGACCTATACGGTTGCCCTCCTCTGAAGGAGAAAGAGGAGGACGAGGAGTACGACGTGGAAGACGTGATCTCTCTCATCGGAGACTCTCCTACTCCTTCATCGATACGCACAGAGACAGAGGCCGTCGAGAACAAGGACGCACCGCAATCTTCCGGAGGATCTACGACGGGGGTCTCAGACGACATAGAAACAAGTAATGCCGATTTCTCGTTCGACATCACGAAAAAACAGGAGGATCGAGCTATAGGGCGGACCGTCGAGTCCGCGGTCGAAAAAGAGCAGAACGATGACAATTCGAAAACAAAGAAGGGTAACAAGTCCAAAAGGGGGAACGGCGGCGGCGGCGACCGCGACCGCGACAGGTCAATGCGCCTCATGCGAGAACAGCTGCGGGCGATGCAGGCCATGATGGACAGTATGTCCAACGAAAAAAATAACCGAAATGACGATAATGATTCTGATTCTTCAGACGCTTCATCTGGTGACGAAAATTAGGGCATGCTTCGCTAAGAATACGACACCGTATTCAAGACACTAAAGTTATTAACCCAAATCCAAACTGGCATTCTTTTTTACATTTTTTTTTGGAGTGAAGGATACGATAAAATAATGACTGCTGGATTTTCCGTCAAAAACCGCGACCATCTACTCGCCGCCATCAACTCGTACGTGGGAACATCAGTTCCCTCGCTTTGCTCGACCCGAGCCCAAATTGACGCACCGTTCTACACTTCGTCAAAAAAGAAATGAAACGACTTATTCTAGCGTTTATCATCCTTTTTTCACAGCGGATTCTCTATCGCTGGTGCTTTTAGCACCAGCATGGCGT
>Ga0307940_1000320_pt1 | contig 30997 bp, 23 predicted proteins | sample OrgLakmetagen124_FD_201835 | JGI IMG/M metagenome (GOLD analysis project Ga0307940, IMG submission 201835) | Saline water microbial communities from Organic Lake, Antarctica - #124 | ecosystem: Environmental > Aquatic > Non-marine Saline and Alkaline > Saline | place: Antarctica: Organic Lake... | reverse complement strand
TAACAATGAGGTAAAAAGTCTGGGTCTCAGTGTTTCGGAAAATTCCGATCAGATCTACGTTTCAGCAATCGCCAAGGAGTCCCCCGCCGAGCAGTCAGGAATCCGCCCGGGAATGGAGATCCTTGAAATTGATACGCACAAAGCTGACGCCATTGATCTAAAAGCAGCTCTTCAATTACTTGCCGGCCCCCCAGGCAAGAACACCCGCCTTCTGTTGCGCATTGGCGAGCGCACCGAACCGTTTGAGATTTCTGTAGCGCATCGAAGGATCGAACAAAGCTCCTTAATTCAGGCCACACTTTTGGATCAAAGAAAAACCATCGGCTACCTACGGCTCACACAATTCGGTCCAAACTGTGCGAAAGAAACAGAAGCAGCCCTTGATGAATTAGAAGACGAGGGCATGGAGGCCCTAATACTTGATCTCCGCGGCAACGGCGGTGGCGACCTACAACAAACGGTCAAACTCATCGGGCTTTTTCTGCCACCCGAGAGCAAAGTGGTATCGGTTCGTGCACGTGACCAGCCCGAAGAATTTCTCCAAACGCCCACGCGTCAACGGCGGCAACGCTCTTATCCTCTAATCATTCTCATCGACCGCAACTCGGCTTCAGCTTCCGAGCTTACCGCTGGATCGCTCCACGACCTCGACCGCGCCACCCTGATTGGTGAAACCAGCTATGGCAAAGGCAGCGTCCAGAACATCATTCCCATGGGTGGAGGAACTGCACTCAGGCTAACGATCGCGACCTACCACACACCCTCCGGTGACACTCCACACCTCACAGGTATCACTCCGGAGACACAGATCGCCTTCACCGAGAAAGACCTGGAAAACTTTGAGAAATCCGGACGCCCCGACTCACTGACTCCCGAGGAAAAAGTGAAACTCAATGAATGGCAGGACCCGGCGATTATCGCCGCGATCCAAGCCATCGAATCTGCTCAGCAGTAGAACCCTCTTTAGGATTTTGTTCACTCACGGGCCGTTTTACCGGAGTGCCTAGACCTTTCTAAGTCAAAGCTGTATCCGGCATAAGTATAGAAAAGCGGTGATTCTCTCCGCACTCAAAAGGCTTCGCCACGCCTCAGCCAAGGCTTCTCTCCAACTTGATTACCTTGGCTCCAGCTTCAACACTGATTGGTATGCGGACTCTAGTCCGAATACCATTTATGCTTTCCGGCACCGCTGGAGCAAATCTGGCCAGCGTATCAATGCGATAGATGCGCCAATGGTTGCAACGTAGTAAATCACAAGGAGAGACGATACAAAGATACTGATGTCCATCTGTAGAAGTATGAATCCTCCACTGAACAACGAGTGAAGCGTATTAACTAGCAGCAATACAGCAAACATTTGGACAGATGTCTCTGAAGTCAGGTTTTTGAACACAACTTCAGAATCATCATCTGATTGGGTGAATCTATTTAAAAATGTTGTGAGCGGAGCGGCGAAGAAAATCAACGCTCCTGCAAGTCCTAATCCAATTAGAAGCATCAAGACCTGTGCCCAGAAAAACTTGAGCCAATCCCATGGTATTTCGCTAGACATCAGCAAGAACGGCAGACCTTTCGCGATCACCCTACAGGCGAGAAAAACTCCAAGCAACTGGAGCGAAGAGGCTATAAAACTGCGTTTTGTCATAAAACTACGTTTTTTTCTTCGCAGCTTTTTTGGCCGCTTTCTTCGCGGTCTTCTTCGCTGCTCTTGGCGGGAACTCAAACCCAATTTTGGTAGCCGTCAGGTCGAAGGTCAGGAACGCATCGAACGAGCGTTTCGTGCGATTTGAAATGAATCCTTTGAGCAGGTCAGTTTTACCTTCGGAAATAAGTTTCAGAGCCTGATCTTCAGGAATTTCCCGTTGCAGGATCACTTTACCGATTCTGACTCCGTGCGGATTTTTCTTATCCACGATGTCAGGCACGTAGTATGCCTTATCAGTGGCGAAGACTTTGTGCTCTTTCCCTTCCGGAGTTTTGGCGCTTCCGATGATCATCTCATCGTTGAGTTCAGGCGCCTTGTCGTCGTCACCTTCAAACAAGAAGGCCGTTTTAAATTTTTCGTCCAACTGGATCGACGCATCAAAAGGCTTGTTGAAGCGTGACTTGAATCCCTGCAGCGGTCCCACCACACCCTTGTTCATCAGAGTTTTGAGTTCACCCTCCGTGAGCAATCTTCCTGCGATGTGCTTCTTGATCTTGATTGGCAGCTCGGGATCACGTGACTCATAAGTCGCGTCGGTCTGCTTGAGAACCAACGTTCCGTGCACCGGATGTTCCACTTCAACGTCAGGAAACTTCCGGCTCTTCAGTTCTTCGGACAGACCGTTTGCCTTGGCAACAATCTCCTGAGTGTAATCGATGATCTCTTTCATGAACTCAGGACGCTGAAGAGCTCCCTGTTCCATTTGACGAAGTTTGTACTCCCAATCTCCCGTCATCTTCGGCGAGTAAAGGCCCTCGATGTCCATCTGCGTTACCAAATCGACAAGCCGCAGACCGGATGGAGTGACGTGTAGATCGCGACCGTCACGGATCAGATATTTCTGGGAAATCAGACCTTCAATCGTTGCTGCACGTGTCGCTGGTGTACCTAGACCACGCTCGGACATTGCCTCGCGGAGCTCCTCATCATTGACCAGTAACTTCCCAGCTCCCTCCATCGCAGAGAGCAATGTGGATTCTGTAAAGCGCGCTGGCGGACGAGTCTGCTCGTTAATCAGCTCGATCGGATCAATCTTCGCGGTTTCATCGGAGCTAACGGCAACAAGTTCATCTTTACCGGCAGCGACCCCTGGCTGACGGCCATAAACTTGGAGCCAGCCCGGCACTACCAGCACCCGGCCTTCGGTTTTGAAATGATCTTCTTTCCCGTCGCTTGTTACGGTGGAGATCCTTGTAGTTTGTTCAAACTCCGCATGCGGGTAGAATACCGCGATGAAGCGCTTCACCACCATGTCGTAGACTTTCTGTTCGGCATCCGAAAGGTTTGCAGTGTTACCAGTCGGGATGATTGCAAAGTGATCTGAAACTTTCTTGGTGTTGAAAATACGTTTTGACTCATGCAAATGTGGGCCATCTTTGCCCTTTCCGGAAAGGACCGCTTTCGCGTATTTGGCCACGCTAAGATCGCTTTTCGCAATCTGTCCCATGGTCTTCTTAACGTCCTCAACATAGTCCTCGGGAAGGTAACGGGAATCGGTCCGCGGGTAGGTCAGCACCTTGTGCTTTTCATACAATGCCTGTGCGATCTGCAGAGTGCCTTTGGCGGAGAACGGTGCTTCGCGTTGTAACGTTGTGAGATCGTAGAGTTGAGGTGGAATCTGCTTACTGGCTTTTGTCTCTTCGGAAATTTCAGCAGCCTTGCCTTCGCAGCGTTCGACAATCGCCTTGGCATCACCTTGGTCCCAAATGCGCTCGGCACGTGCCTGCGGTTTGTCTGCGGATTTCTTGAAGCCGGGATCAAACCACTTTCCGAGGTAATCCCCTGCCGCAACGTTCATCGTTCCATGAACCTCGAAATATGGCTCAGATTCGAATGCCTGAATTTCCTGCTCACGTGCGGCAAGTATCGCCAAAGTAGGCGTTTGGACACGGCCTGCAGCGGTGATATTAAAACCGCCGTGGCGTGAGTTGAAACAAGTAAAAGCCCGTGTCGCATTAAGGCCAACCAACCAATCGGATTCCGAGCGGCACTTCGCGGCATCCGCTAAGGGCTTCATCTGTTCGTCAGATCGGAGGTTCCCCCATGCTGCCATGATGGAGCCGGTGGTCATCGATTGCATCCATAACCGCTTGGTCGGCTTATCGATTTTCCCAATCTCCATGATGTAGCGGAAAATAAGCTCACCCTCTCGGCCGGCATCGCAGGCATTTACGATGAGGTCCACATCCTTGCGGTTGGCAAACTTCAGGACCTTCTTGAGCTTAGGCTCGGACTTCTCGATGGGATCAAGTGTGAAGGTCTCTGGAATGGCTGGTAGAACATCAAATTTCCACGGCAATTTTTTCCCGTTCGGCCCCATCGGCATGCGTAGCTCGACAAGGTGCCCGACTGCGGAAGTGATGATCGCATCATCGTTTTCGTAATGGATATCGCGGCCAGCACCGACTTTTTTAAATTTCCCCAAATCCTTGGCAAGAGCCTTGGAAAGGTCGTTCATAACAGATGGTTTCTCGGCGATAATCAGTGTTTTTCCCATGGAGGTCGGTTCTTTGAAAAGGAGTTTGTCTTAAGGGTGACTAGGCAGGGATTTCCGACGGATGCAAGGAGGAAACAATTTTACAGTTCCGCGAAATGTCCAGAATAGTGCATCCTCATGCAGGATTTCCCATCTATCTACGGGAAAAACGAAAGCCCGGAAGCGCACGGACCAAGCGTCGCAGTTCTAATTTGAAAAGCCCTGCTGTCACAGCTGAGGAAGGGAGCCCGGTTGCCTCGATCAAGGTGTCGATTGCGACTTCGTCGCCCTGTGGCAACTTGGAAAAAATCAGGGCTTCTTCTTCAGGGAGTTCGATTGATACCGGCCCACTTTTCTCAACTTTCTGGTTATTGTAAGAAAACGGCAACTCCCCCATATCATCAATGATATGGGACGCATCTGCTACCAAGGTAGCCCCCTCGCGAATCAATTGATGGCAGCCCGCCGAGGTCGGCTTATCGATAGGCCCCGGAACTGCGAAAACTGGCTTACCATATTCCGTAGCAAGGTTAGCCGTGATTAGGGAGCCAGACCAAGAAGGGCATTCTGTCACCAGCACCGCCTGAGACCAAGCAGCCACGATACGGTTTCTTAACGGAAACGTTTGTTTATCAGGAGCCTTATGTAATGGAAACTCGGAAATGACCGCTCCGTTTCCATCGGCAATTTTCTCTGCAAGCGCCAGATTCTCAGGCGGATATAATCTCGCAAGGCCAGAACCGATCACAGCAATCGTTCGACCCTTTGCTGCCAAAGCGGACTCATGAGCGCTGGTGTCAATCCCACGCGCTAATCCGGACACGATCGTGAATCCCGCATGAGCAAGCTGATAGGTGATTTTTTTCGTCGCTTGAGTTCCATAGGAAGTCGCACGCCGTGAGCCTACCACGCTGATGGCGTGGCGGTCCCGTGGCTGAATTTCCCCCCATACATAGAGTAAGATCGGAGCATCGTAGACCTGCAATAAATGCTTGGGGTAACCTTCGTCTTCACGCGTTAGGATAGAAATCCCGCGCTCTTTAGCTTCCGCCATTTCCTTTAAAGGATCAGCGTGGTCCTCCCAGCCAAAGATCATTTTGGCGGTTTCCGGACCAATTCCATCAACTCTCTGAAGCTGGTCCACCCTCGCACTAAGCACTCGTTCAGGTTCGCCGAATGCTTGCAACAGGCGCGCAATTCTGACGGGTCCTATACCTGGGAGAAGGTTAAGAGCGAGAATGGCTTCACGTTGATCCATGAAAAATGAGAAAAGACTCTGAAAGCATCAGGACAGCACCCAACCAGTCTTCGTGAGAAGTTATTTGATTTCCATACCGCTTTTCGGCCAAAGCCAGCGAACGACTTTGCCGTCCTGAATGAGAGCTTTGGCTTGGATCGTTTTGACGCCAAAGACAGTCTCGGCCTGATAAGAGATCATACCGACGCCATAAACTTTATCATCAATTGTTTCCACCGTTGTCTCATTGCTCCACTCGGTCACCTGATCCATACCGAACTCCTTAATATCTCGGTTCTCGATGCTAGTTTTCATCATTGAAACTACTTCAGCACTATTTTGAGAGGTAGCAGGTTTGATCTCCTCAGATGTAACTTCCTCAGGTTCCGGAGTCTCAGCCACCAAAGGTGTTTCGCTCTTTTCCTCAACCGGATCACCGAACGGGGAAAAGACATCCTCTTTCGGCTTGGTTTCAGGCGCCTCCACAGAGCCCTCGGTGACTTCTTCAACTTCTTCAACTTGAGCAACCTCTGGAGCTTCTGGTTCAACCGTCGCGACTTTTTCTGAAGTTTCCATAACTGGCGGTTGTTCTTCAACCTTCTCCGGCGCGGTGTTCACGAAGCCATCTTTCTTCATTTGAGCCAACTGCTCAATCAGATCTGTCTGACTAATCGGAACGATGCCCTGGAGCCCTCCCGGCCCAGAACTAATGACAGCGTTGGAACCATTAATACCAGTCAGATTGATTTGGCTACCAGCTTCGACCTTTACCGTAAGATCTCCCGCTTCATTCGAAATCCCAGCATCTGATTTAAGAACCACTTTCTTAGGGAGCTGGTCCGCAGACCAGTTATTAAGGTCAACCAAAACCGTGGGCTTTGCCGCTTCCTCTTTCTTGACGGGAACGGATTTCACAATTTTTATATCAGGAGTTTTCCCGGTCAGGGAGTAACGAATCTGGGGTTCGAAAATATAACCGATGCCTGCAACAACAAGGAGGCTGATAATAGAATAGTGGATTTTCATTAGGTTTTAATACGAGACTTAACCCGCATTCTTTAAAGTTAATTTTTCAGATATGTCAGAACGACGCTTTGGAGGTTGAAGCCAATAGCCTCAATTGGGTAGATTTTTTTTGTGCAACGGATTTATGTAATAGCAGGTGAGATGAGCGGAGACGCACACGCCGCCGGACTCCTTCGAGAACTGCAGGTCATGCATACCGATCTTGAAATATTCGGCGCCGGTGGCCCTGAAATGAATCAGCTAAGTAATGGTAACGTCAACAACTGGGTGGAAGACGCCGCGGTGATGGGTGTCATTGAGGTTCTAAAGCGCTATGGTTGGTTCAAAGAACGTTTCGCAGAAATGCTGGAAGAAATCAAACAGATCCAGCCAGAAGTCCTTCTACTGGTCGATTATCCAGGCTTCAACCTGCGATTCTCTAAGATCATTCGCCAAGCGCTCCCAAACACTCGGCAGGTCTATTATATCAGCCCCCAAGTTTGGGCTTGGAACAAACGTAGGATTCCAAAAATGGTTCATCTTCTAGATGAAATGCTCTGTTTATTTCCATTTGAGAAACCAATTTTTGAGGATGCCGGGCTCAAAACGACACATGTCGGCCACCCGTTGGTCGATGAACTAAACGAGAAAAAATCCGCCCTACCGAGAGAGGCGAATCTAGTTGGGCTGTTTCCAGGTAGCCGCGAACGTGAAATCGCCAAGCTATTTCCGATGATGATAGAGACCGCCAAGCGACTTCATCTATGGCGCAAGGACCTTAAGTTCGCTGTGCCAGCAGCGACTCCCAAGCTCGCTATCACCATGCGCGAAATGATTGAGAACACGGGCGCTGGGGATTTTATCGAGCTCCGAGAAGGCGGTAGCCACGAACTCATGCAAACAGCTACTTGTGGGGTAATTGCTAGCGGAACGGCAACTTTAGAGGCAGCGACATTTGGCCTCCCCTACTGTCTAGTCTATAAAATGGCATGGACCACCTATCTGCTCGGTAAAATGCTGGTGAAAATCAAATACATCGGGCTCGTAAACATCCTCGCCGGCGAAAAAGTCGTTGAGGAATTCATCCAAGCAGATGCTTCGCCCGCTCAAGTCAGCGAGTGGTTACGCGACATCCTCAGTCACGAAAAAACAAGGAATGATTTGATTCAGAAATTGGGCGAAGTCAGTTCCAAACTCGGCGAGACAGGCACCCACCGCCGTGCTGCGGAGCGTGTGAGTGAATGGCTGAACAAATAGCGGTTTATCTAATTTGATACACCTAGCTGTCCGCTGAGCCCTATCTCGATCAAATCGTAATCTAGCCGAATTAGGCGGTTGCTCCCACAGCGCCTGGCAGTGGACCGTCATCTTCAGGTTGGTCTTCCTCTGCTTTCTTCGATGAAGATTTTTTCGAGGCCTCGTCGGGAATCGGCGGCGGCTTTGGTGCACTCGGCGGATTCTTCATTTCTCCGTGATCAATGATGTCCTGTAAGTGCGAACCATCGAGTGTTTCAAACTCCAATAAGGCCAGTGCTATTTTCTCAATAACATCACGGTTCTCTGTCAGAATGCGAGTCGCCTCATTGAATGCATCATCAATGAACTTTTTGATTTCCGCATCGATCATGCGCGCTGTTTCATCCGAGTAGCTACGACCTTTATTCATGTCGCGTGCGACGAATACCGGGCTATCGCCCTCGCCATACTCAATCATTCCGAGCGCTTCTGACATGCCCCACTCGCAGACCATATTTCTAGCGAGCGAGGTCGCTTGACGAATATCGCCTGAGGCACCGTTTGAAACATCGTCGGAATGGAAGCCTTCGGCGATCCGCCCACCCATGGTGACGATCAAATTGGCAAGTGCTTCCTTTTTCTGAATTGAATATTTATCTCCGTCAGGAAGATACATTGTCGCACCCAGATAAGGGCCGCGTGGAATGATGGTAACCTTATGCAGCGGATGAGTATGCGGTAGAACAACGTTCAAATAAGCATGCCCAGCCTCGTGCCAAGCGGTGCCGATTTTCTCCTTATCAGACATTGCCAAAGACCGGCGCTCACGGCCCCAGCGCACTTTGTCGCGTGCCTCTTCCATCTCAGCGAGAGTCACTGCCGAAAGACCTTTTCTAGCAGCAAGTAGGGCCGCCTCATTGACGAGGTTTGCCAGTTCAGCTCCAGAGAAGCCAGGTGTTCCCCGTGCGATGGTCGCAAGATTTGTTCCCGCAGCCAGCTTGATTTTCTTAACGTGCACCTGAAGAATTTCCTCACGCCCGTTAACGTCGGGGAGAGAAACCGTGACCTGACGGTCGAAACGACCGGGCCGAAGTAAGGCTGGGTCCAGAACGTCAGGACGGTTGGTGGCAGCAATGATGATCACGCCTTCTTGGGTATCGAAACCATCCATCTCGACCAACAGTTGGTTGAGGGTCTGCTCGCGCTCGTCATGACCGCCTCCCATGCCATGGCCACGATGGCGACCCACAGCATCGATCTCGTCGATGAAAATTAGGCAGGGCGCGTTCTTTTTCCCCTGCTCGAACATGTCGCGCACACGGGAGGCGCCGACTCCGACAAACATTTCAACGAAATCTGATCCAGAGATAGAGAAGAAAGGCACGTCCGCCTCACCAGCAATAGCCCGAGCGAGAAGTGTCTTACCTGTTCCCGGGGATCCGACCATCAAGACGCCTTTCGGAATGGAACCTCCCAGTTTTTGGAATTTCTTCGGATCGCGCAAAAAGTCTACGATTTCGAAAAGCTCTTCTTTAGCCTCTTGAATACCCGCGACATCTTTAAAGGTGACCTTGTTACGGTCCATGGTGAGCAAGCGCGCTTTTGATTTCCCGAATGACATTGCCCCACGACCGGCTGATTTCATCTGAGAACGGAATAGGAAGAATAACAGCAGAATGATCAAAAGAAACGGCAGGAAGGTGAATAAGGCCTTGCTGAGGTAGTCCGACTCGCGGACATACTGGGCTTTGTCTTTAAGCAGTTCACGCAGTTCGCCACCAAGAATGGTGGAGGAGACGCTGACCTTGAAGCTTGTGGCTTCAATTGCGTTTCCGTCCTCATCGAGGGGGCTCTTCATGTTCGTGATTTGCTCGCGTTTACCTACGATCACCGCATTTGCATTACCATCGGTAGTAAGAATTCTGAGCGGATTCATCAAATCACCAGATTTGATTTCATCCATCGCCAGAGCTTTGCGGAACTGGGCTAATGAGAGAGTCTCAATAGCAGCATCAGCAGACGCCTCAATAGAGCTCGGAATTTCCTGCATACGGATATTCTCTCCAAGCAATTCACGAATCTCCTCGCCTTGGAGGTCCAGATTCACTGGCACTCGGATATCGGTGCGTTTGATATCTTCGGTGCCTTCCTCTGGACGTTGCGGCGATGGTTGCACCCAACCGGAAATAGTCGCGTCGTAAGCCGTGTCAGTTGTCACGACTTTCAGCGGTCGCTCTGGATCCTCCAAAACTACTAAGCCTTGGTCGAGTTTCTGCCTGAATTCAGAATAACTCAGCGGCTCGGAAGGTTGATTCATCTGGGGGCCCAAAAACGCAGCGCCGAGAATTACTGCAGCTAAGGTAAACAGCGCAACAACTCTCCAGTTGAAACCGTTGTTCTCGCCCGGAGGTCGCTTCTGATTGTTACTACGAGGTTCAGGAATGTTATCTTTGGAATCTGACATGATATTTAACTATCTGAGAAAATGTTTCAGCTAAGGGAGGTTAGATGCACAAGGTGGAATGTCTAGGCGAGGTTTTTCGATTGTTTGAAAGACTTAAAGAGGATGTAGCACAGAATTAACGCCACCACGGGGCTCACATAAATCAGCATCATCTCGCGATAAGCTGGAAAGATGGCTGCACCGTTCGCCTCCAGAATCAAATACGCCATGTAGGCTAGGTAAAATAGAAGGAAAAATATACCGCCTACCCGCCCGATTCGGTAACCAAAAAAGAAGATCGGCAGCGCGCTCACTGCCACGGCGATCATCACCCATAGGTCGAAATCCAGCGCTGCCTGTGGCACAAAAATTCCATCAGGAGCGACAAGTGACGAGATTCCTAAGACAGAAACGATATTGAAAATATTACTTCCTACCACATTACCAACCGCGATATCTCTCTCACCTTTCAAGGCCGCTACCACAGAAGTAGCCACCTCAGGTAGCGAGGTCCCGATTGAAACAATGGTCAGCCCGATCATCAGTTCGGAAACTCCGAATTCTTTTGCAATTACAACCGCTCCGTCGACCAACCACTTGGAGCCAAGTACTAGCCCGAACATACCAACCGCGATCAAACCGAGATTTTTGAACCACTCGGGATCATTCTTAGCCTCTCCAAATTCTTCTTCATATTCTTTAAGCACCGAGTTGTCTTTTTCATTTTTCGACTGCTTGAGAAGAAACAGAATATACGCAAACATCGCAGCGACTAGAAGCACGCCATCCAAACGACTAATCGCTCCATCCATTGAAAGGCCATAAAGAGCAAAAGACAGAATGATCATTACCGGCAGATCAAACCGGATGAGTTGTTGGTGGACAATTAGCGGTATTATCACTGCGGAGATGCCCAGCACGACCAGAATGTTGAAGATATTGCTACCGACCACGTTTCCAACCGCGATCTCAGTTTCACCTTTAAAAGCTGACATAACAGAAACAGCAAGCTCTGGGGCGCTGGTTCCAAAAGCCACTATGGTAAGTCCAACGATCAGCGGTGAAATACCAACCGCTGCCGCAATTTTCGCTGAACCTTGGACTAGCCAGTCTGCGGCAAATACAAGCAGCGCAAGGCCAAGGATGAGAAGTATGATAGGAACCGTCATGCGTGGATCTTCTTTCACAGTTTCGCGCCAATTGAAACCGCATATTGCCCGATACGCTTTTTTCGTGGGGCCTACCTAGTTTCAACTAAAAATCACCTAGACGAAGTCTGATACCACCGAGAAAAAACTAGTCGCACACACACCCATAACTGTTCAAATAAACAGTTTTTTATTGAAGCGCAGTATCATTCTCCTAATCTATTTAAATGCAAGACGAGCTCATTCCCCTCCTGAAGCAGTATTTCGGCTACGAAGCGTTCCGACCTCTCCAACGCGAAATCATGGCTGCCACGATGTCTGGGAAAGACGTTGTAGCCATTCTCCCAACGGGTGCCGGAAAATCTCTCACATTTCAGCTTCCCGCCCTTGCAGAAGATGGTGTCACACTTGTCGTTTCACCCCTCATCGCCCTGATGAAGGACCAAGTAGACTCTCTCACCGCCTCTGGTGTTCCCGCCACGTTTCTCAACTCCACCCTCGATCCTGCCGAAGCACGAGACCGCTCGGAAGCTCTTTCCAATGGCGAATACAAACTTCTCTACGCCGCTCCAGAGCGCGCTATGACACCTGGCTTCATCGCCGATCTGAAACGCTGGAACGTCAAACGCATCGCCGTTGATGAAGCTCACTGCATTTCTGAATGGGGACACGATTTCCGCCCGGAATACCGTCGACTTGCAGAACTCCGTAAGCACCTCCCCGGGATACCCTTCCTCGCTCTCACTGCTACCGCCACCCCGAAAGTCCGCGAAGACATCTCCCGCCAACTCCAGATGACGAATCCGGAAAATTTTCTGGCCTCTTTCAATCGCCCAAATCTTTCCTATTCCATCCTCCCGAAATCGAAAGCCCCTCGCCAAGTCTTCGAATTCGTCCACTCCCGCCGCGACGAATCCGGCATCATTTACCTACAGTCTCGTAAAGCCACCGAGGCGATGGCCGCAACCCTCAAGGCAGAGGGACTCAACGCCATCGCCTACCACGCCGGACTCGATCCCGCCACCCGCGCGAAAAACCAAGAAGCATTTCTCCGAGATGAAGCACGCATCGTCTGTGCCACAGTCGCCTTCGGTATGGGTATCAACAAACCAGACGTCCGCTACGTCATCCACGCGGATCTTCCGAAAAACATCGAGGGCTACTACCAAGAAACCGGCCGCGCAGGTCGCGATGGCCTCCCTTCGGAGTGCCTTCTCCTTTACTCGCGCGGCGATCTCATCCGTAACCTCCGCTTCCTCGATGGAGCCACTGATGCCGAGGCAGCGAAAATCGCAGAGAAACAGATGCGCCGCATGGCCGACTTCGCGGAAGGCTCCACCTGCCGTCGCACTGACCTACTCGGATATTTCGGAGAAACATGGCCTGATGAAAATTGCGGGGGCTGCGATATATGCCTCAACCCTCGCGAGGAATACGACGCTACCCTGCAAGTCCAAAAGCTCCTATCCTGCATCATCCGCGCAAAACAGGCTTGCGGCTTTTCTACCGGGGCCAACCACATCGCCCAAGTCCTCGCCGGAGCAAACACCGTCAAAGTTCGCGATTACGGCCATGATAAAATCTCCACCTACGGAATCGGCGCAGAGACTCCCCGCGAAGAATGGGCCGCTCTCGCACGCCAGCTCATCCAAGTCGGCATCATCGCTGCGTCTCAGGATAATTTCCAAACACTTAGCGTTTCACGAAAAGGCTCGGAACTCCTCAAATCACGCGAAAAAATCCTCCTTGCACGCCTCCCCTTTTCCGAAGCTTCCAATGCTTCCGCGAAGCTCTCTCGCGCTGGAAACATTCCCTGCGATGAAAGCCTCTTCCAATCGCTCCGCACCCTCCGCAAAACCATCGCCGACGAAAAATCCGTCCCGCCCTACGTTATTTTCGGAGACACTCCACTCCGCCACATGGCCCGCCGCTACCCGCAGACCAAAGCAGATTTCCTGAATATTCCCGGCGTCGGGACTCAGAAACTCGATGACTATGGCCAGGCCTTCATGGCGGAAATTAAAACCCATCTCACCTCCAATGAAAAACAAGCTTTCGAACAACTGCAGACACCCGCAGCGCCGAAAATGAAATCCGAAGGCAAACTCACCGGGACAGCGTTAGAAACCATGGAGCATTTCAAAGCTGGTAAATCCATGGAACAGATTGCCACAACCCGCGAACTCGCCGTCTCAACCATCGGCAGCCACCTCGCTACCGCAATCAGCCACCGAGAAATCACCCCAGATCCACGCGATTTCTTCTCAGTAGCCGATGAAAAACGAATCGATGCCGCAGTCGCCACCACAGAGGAAGGCCTCTCGAAGCTCGCTCCCATCCACGCAGCTCTTGGCGGTGAGGTTCCTTACGAAACCCTCAGGTTCTACGCCGCCTTCAAGTCCATACAAGATCCAGCGTAACCTCAATAGATGACATATCCGGTAGAGATAATAAATCTCCTAATTAATTATCCCTATTCATTCAGCAGCGGTATCGCGTAGGAAATTCAAAGGCATATAGCTTTTCCAGACCATCGCCAGGATCACATCCACGGCCCGCTCGTATCCACCATCTTGGTGTTTACGTAGCACTAGCCAGTTTCATTGACTTTCCTCCCCATCCCTGCTTCAAAAGCCGCCCCATGTCCGACCGCAAGACCTTAGACGAACGAGCCCAGATGACCGACCTTGAGCGCGTGCGCCATTCCGCCGCACACGTCATGGCCACCGCCATCCTCCGCATCTGGCCAGATGCTCAGTTCGCATACGGCCCCCCTGTCGAAAACGGCTTCTACTACGACTTCGAAATGGAGCACCGCATCACTCCGGACGATTTCGAGAAGATCGAAGTGGAGATGAAGAAAATCTCAAAAGAAAACCAGAAGTTCGAATACAAGGCGATCTCCCGCGAGGAAGCCATAAAAATGGCGGAGTCCGGCCGTCTCGGTGGACTAAGCGAACGCCCAGGAAACACTTCCCGCTTCAAGCTCGACCTCATCGACAAGATCCCCGAAGGCGAGCAGATCTCCTGTTTCCAAAATGGTGACTTCATTGATCTCTGCGCCGGCCCACACGTCGGCTACACATCAAAGTGCAAAAACGTAAAACTCATGTCGGTTTCCTCATCCTTCTACATGGGCGATGAATCGAAAGGCCAGCTCCAACGCCTCTACGGAACAGCGTTCGAAAACAAGGAAGACCTCATCTCCCACCTCGATCGCCTTGAAGAAGCCAAGAAACGCGACCACCGCCGCCTCGGTCGCGAGCTCGGCCTCTTCCACATCGACGAAGCCGTCGGCCAAGGTCTTATTCTCTGGAAACCAAAAGGCGCCCTCGTCCGCCGCGCGCTGCAGGAATTCATCACTCAGGAGCTGGACAAACAGGGCTACTCCCAAGTCTTTACCCCGCACATCGGAAAGCTCGATCTCTACCGCACCTCCGGCCATTTCCCATACTATCAGGACAGTCAGTTTGCACCAATTCCAGAGCGCGATACCTTGGAAAAACTCGCCGACGAGGACGCGACCTGCGCCACACTCATCAACGGCCTCAACGAAGGCACCTACGAAGGCTACATGCTCAAGCCGATGAACTGCCCGCACCACATCAAGATCTTCGCGAGCGACCACCACTCCTACCGTGACCTTCCTGTCCGCCTTGCAGAATTCGGCACCGTCTATCGCTGGGAACAATCCGGTGAACTCGGCGGAATGACACGCGTTCGCGGCTTCACTCAGGACGACGCCCACCTCTTCTGCACACCGGATCAAGTCGCCGAGGAAGTCAAAGGCTGCCTCGACCTCGTGAAAAAAGTTCTCAACACCCTCGGCATGCACGACTACCGCGTCCGCCTCTCCCTCCGTGATCCAGAGAACAGCGACAAATACGTCGGCGAAAAAGAAAACTGGGACAAAGCAGAAGCAGCCCTCCGCGACGCGGTCATCCACCTCGGCGTCGATTACACCGAAGAACTTGGCGAAGCCGCCTTCTACGGTCCTAAGATCGACTTCGTCGTCAAGGACGTCATCGGTCGTGACTGGCAGCTAGGCACGGTGCAGGTTGACTACAACCTTCCCGTCCGGTTCAAGCTTTCCTATGTCGGAGAGGACAACAAACCTCACACGCCGGTGATGATACACCGCGCGCCATTCGGCTCGCTCGAGAGGTTCACCGGTCTGCTCATCGAGCACTTCGAAGGGAAGTTCCCAACCTGGCTTGCTCCGGAACAACTTCGTATCCTACCAATCTCTGAAAAGACCCTCGAGGAAGCTGAAACCCTCGCAGCAGAACTCGCCGACCTCGGCATCCGCTGCACGGTCGATCGTTCCTCGGACAAAGTCGGCGCGAAGATTCGCAACGCCCGCCTCGAACGCATTCCAAACATGGCCGTCCTCGGCCAACGCGAAGTCGAAGAAGGAACCGTCGCCGTCCGCGTCCGTGGTGAAGAGAAACCCATCATCAAACCACGCCAGCAATTCATCGACGATCTTCTCAAAGAAATTTTAGACCGCAGTCTGTAGGAACCTTTTTCGCGCTATTCTTGGAACCTATACTCCTACTAAAACGGGCGTCCCATAGGCAGTAAAGTCATTCGCCTCTTCAACGCGAACTTCTAGAATTTCTCCCGTTAGTCGATCCACGTCACCTTCGAAGATCACAATCTTGTTCTGCGGAGTCCTGCCTGAAAGCGTTCTTGGATTACGCTTCGAAGGCCCTTCACAAAGCACTTTCTGCACAGTCCCGACGGTCGCAGCAGTCTTTTCCTTCGCAAGGCGATCCACTATTTCAAGCAAGCGCTGGTTGCGCTCCTCTTTCACCGTTTCAGGAATCTGCTCTTCCATCTCCGCAGCGGGCGTGTCCTTGCGCTTTGAATAACGGAACACAAACGCGTTATCAAATTGTAGCCGCTCAACCACATCAATGGTCGCTTGGAAATCCTCTTCAGTTTCACCAGGAAAGCCGACGATCACATCCGTGGTGATTGCGATATCCGGACGGGCCGCTTTCATCTTCTCACAGATCTCGATAAACTTCGCATTCTTGTAAGGACGACGCATCGCTTTGAGAATACGATCCGATCCACTCTGCATCGGAAAGTGAATGTGCGACATCAGTTTTGGCAGATACGTAAACGCCGCGACCAGATCGTCGCGGTAACCGATCGGATGGGGTGAGGTGAAACGGATACGCTCAATGCCATCCACCTCGTGCACAGCTTCGAGCAACTGCACAAACGGCGACTTCCCGTCAATTTTCGGAAACTCCGTGCGCCCGTATAGATTCACAATCTGCCCCAGCAGAGTCACTTCCTTGACTCCCTGACGCGCGAGAAAATCGACTTCTTTGACGATCTCCGCAATCGGCCTACCTCTCTCTTTGCCACGTGTATCGGGAACAATGCAGAACGAGCACCGCATGTTGCAGCCCTGCATGATGGATACAAATGCCGAGGCATTACGTGCCTTTGGCATGTGATCACGAATCGTATTCTGTGAATCCGCTTCCTCCGCAATATCACAGACCGAATTGCCCTGTAGGGAAAGCGCGGGATCGTCCATACGCGCTTCCAATCGCCGCTTCAAAATATCATCCACATATTCAAAAACCTTGTGGTATTTCTGTGTCCCGACAACCACATCGAGATGCGGAATACGCTCAAACAACTCCTGGCCTCGCGATTGCGCCATACATCCCATGAAACCGTAAACCACATGCGCGCGTTTCCGCCGCTGCTTACCTAGGATACCCATTTTTCCGAGCGCCTTCTGCTCCGCTTGATCACGCACCGAGCAAGTATTGATCAATATCGCGTCGGCATCCTGCTCGGTTCCCGTGAGCGTGTAGCCACCCTCGGTGAACATGCGTGCCACCTGTTCGGTGTCGCGCTCGTTCATCTGGCAACCGTACGTCTTTAAATAAACTTTGGGCATCTATTGAAAGGCATTCACGCCAGTTTGAGGCGATCATCTGAAGCGAGCTTCTCCGTAAGCTTCGGATAGCCGCCGGCAACCTGCATATTAAAACAATGCAGGTAGATCGCGAAAATTTTGGGATCAAAAACATCGGCCAATTTCTCAACGGTCTCGTCGAGCTTCGCCGCGTCGAGTTCCTTGGGAAGAGTCCCTTCCACTGCTCCCTTGCCGTCGTGCTTGATTCCCATGCCGTCACAGAACATACCGAGCATCGATTGCTGCGCTGACATCAGGTAGCTTTGAAGTAATTGTATACCCACCTCATCGCAGGCACGGATTTGCAGGGTTTTCTGAATCCACGCGTATTGCTCAGGCAGGGATTTCTTCTGCACGAATACCGGGCGCAATTTCCGGTTCGTCGCGAGTGTGGAAACGATGGTCTTGTAAACGTCCCGGTCGTTGTCGCGAAACCAATCAAGGATTTCAGAAACTACGGCGGGATCAACAGTTGAAAAGATTTCGTGGGAATTCACAGTAAGGAAAAAGGTAGAGGTTCGATGGGCGGGAAGTCAAATCGCTGAACCGCGATATGGCAATCATATCTTATCCTCCGGAACGCAGCAGTAATGGGTAACCCAACGAAAAGCCGCTTATCTCTCTGGTAAATCTTGAACTGTGAGCAGCTCTACAATTTCTGCCCCAAAGCAAATCACAACCCCACGCCGACCTCGCTCATCGATTCTTCAAGCGCCCAGAGCACCTCCTGATCGAGATCTTTCCCAATCGGCCGATTCCCCTTCGCACAAGCAGCAAACCACTTACCTAGCAGCTTACGACGCTCTGCTGGGAAATGCTTCGAGAAACCTTCCTCCTCACCAATCCGCAAAACCTCCACATCGCGGCGCCCATGCGCCCGCTCAAGAATACGTCCGTATCTCACCAATACACCATCCAACAAGATCCAGGGAAAGTTCGCATGGCTCGGCGGCCCCATCATCAGTTCCTTGGTCTCACCCGTCGATACTCTCAGTCCCTCGCGCAGGTCCATTTTCACATCCGGCAGCAAGCCCCCCTTAAACCACGCTACCCCCGCACCACTGACACCTCCGATCAATGTTCCGAAGCCGTGCGTCAATCCGCCAGTTGAGATATCAACCGCAGCACCCCCAGCCGCACCGGTAAAAGCCGCGATCCACGTCAGCTGAGAGCGACGCAACCCCCACTTTTTCCAAACCTCCTGACTCTCCAGATCAATATCCTGAAAACTCTCTTCACTGTCCTCCAGCCTCAGAAGGTGATGCCTGTAAATTTTCAACAGCTTGGAGAAACAAATCTTCTCCGCTTTTCTCAAGCCTCGGAAATACTTCTCCCTCAGCTCATCCTCCTTCTGCTTTCTGCGCGTTGGCATTCGCTCATCGCGTGCCTCCAGCCGCACTCCCACTCGGAGCTCCAGCGCTTCTGCTAGAAACTCACGCGCCACCTCCGCTGCATCATGGCGGCGATCACTCCATTCCAACCCGATCAATTCGATGGTCTCTTCGAGAATCTCCCGATGGCCTTCCTCAATATCCAACAACGCCTTCATCAAAAGCAACCGTTGCTCATATTTCGCACGGTGCGCATCAAAGGTTCGGACCAGATTAAATGCACTTCCCAAGCGTTCTCGCCAAGCCTCCTCTTCCAAACCCAAATCACCACGCAGGTTCATCACCGCCAATCGCGGCCGCCCCGTCCAACGGAGTATCTCCATCTCCGCAAGAAAATCATCTCTGAGAGGCTTCGCGGGATCGACAATATAAATAATCCCGGCACCGCTCAAAATCGGCTCTAGCAATCGTTTTTCATCCACAAATTCCCCACCCTTGAGCTCAATAAACTTTTGTAATGCTTCACGGTTGGGCGTCCCCTCACCATGGATTTTTCGTATTTCGCGCATCGCTTCAACCGGCCTTGAGAAACCCGGCGTATCGATAAACCTGACGCATTCCCTACTACCAAACACCACTTGATGAGCTTGCGTCCGAGTCGTCTCACCAGGTGTCGCACTGACTCGTATCACTTCATTGTCATCAATTTCTAGCAGAGTCGCGATTACCGCGCTCTTCCCCATATTCACTCGGCCGACCACCGCAAATTCCGGAATTATCGCTTTCATACGTCCGTCCCTTCATAGAAAAATACTTCAGCAGAAGTGTCCGCCAGGCCATCTACAAAGTCCGTCCAAACAGTTTTCTCTGCGTCCGTGACCGCTCCCGGTAGCTCCTCCGCACTGACATTAAGCACGAGGAAAAAGATCATCGCTTCAGCACCACCCAACTCACGGATCTGCCGATGCAGCACCTTCATGCGCGCCGGTGAAAGTGCCCAACCTTCCGCAAGCAAAACCACTCCGGCAGGTGCTTTCCGTATCGATTCCAAAGCCGCCTCCTCTCCTTTCTCATCCCAAACCCCAACCTCAAACCACTCACTCGGGTTAACCCGTAAACGGCGCAGTAGAAATCCGCGCAGATCTTCCTGTTTTAATCGAGTGCCGCCCACATCGAGAACCAAGACCCCGTCCATAGGCACCTCGCTTACATCCGCCCGCCGAGTTCCCAGCAATTCCCGCCACAGGACACGATGCCGCTTCGATTGGAATTCAATACGCGCCAATGCAGCTCGCTGCATCAGAAACGAATACCCCCACAAAACCGACCTAGGGATCACCACCCAACAGAAAATTGCAGCGAGGAAAAACTCATACCAAACAGCCACCACTTCGGGAGTCCGAATCACTCCCATATTGGGAATCCAGCGGGTCACCGCGACCGTTTGTGCATCGACCATTCCCCCTGCCCAGCACCAGCTCCACGGCGAACTGAGGAAGCCTGTTAACTCAAGAATCCGTTCAGCAACCCAAGCCGGCGTGGTGGATTCCCAGTAAAATCCTACATCGAAAAACCAAATGCACCCCAACAGACCAACCATTAGGCCAAGGGCAAAAAAGAATGCCGCTGCCTGAGTCAGCCGAACTAAATTCCAACCCAAAGCCTTCCACGCACCACCACCTTCACGCTTCAGAAGCTTCCACCAAGCCAGATTCCCAGCATCCAGTTTAGTCATCAAACTCGCGAAAAACCTTGGGATAATTCCCAGTTTCTTTGGCACGCCTCGGCGCCACAACAAACCAATGACTGTGACCACCAAGAATAGCAATGGCAGGCCAATGCAGACACCCATCACCAATAGCAGATGAAAAGCCATCCGCTCGCGGTCCAACATCCCAGTCATCACCCCGGCACCAGTGAGCAGCATCAGCACATTAACGCACACCGAAACGATGAAACGCCCACTCACCCAGAAATCCCCGGGTAAATCGACTTGCCCGACTCTTGCTCGTTCCAACCAGCGCATCATCCCCACTCGGCGTGCAGCCCCGTTGTTCAGACCGCGAACTTCTTCACGTATCACCGAGTGATCCATCGCAACAGGTTCGTTCCGAGCGGAAAGCGCCTCGAAATCGATCAGGTCACGCAGTGTCCATAGAGGTTTCAATACCCACAGCTAACAACCCGAGACCTTTTATTGCAACTCATCATCCCTCCTCCCTTCCGTATCAAACACGCTTTTTCGAAACACACATTGCAGACGCGTCAGTAAGAGGATAATGCTCCTTCATGCGAAATCCTGCACCCATCATCGCCACCCTATGTCTGGCTTTTCTGATGGTTCTACTGATAATTCGGGAGAAATCAGAAACACAGGAAAAGGTCGTGGATACGTCCAAACCACAACCCAAACAAATGACATCCATCTTGGCTGAAAAACCCGATTGGACACTGCTCGACATCTACCAATACTCCATATCTCACAACGAATTTGAGACGCTGCTCACAGAGGTTTTCACCACTGACGATACTTGGCGACAGTTCATCAAGATCTCAATCGATTCCGCAGAAATTCTAACTTCCACCGATCCGGAAGCAGCCCCTTATGTTCTGTATTTCAAAACTGACGAGGCAATCCAACCGCTCCCACAAACATGGAGACGCAAAGCTGATCTACCCACTCCTCCTGAGGACACTCCCCTGACCGGCCTACATATCGCCATCGATCCGGGACACATCGGTGGAGAATGGGCGAAAATGGAAGGCCGTTGGTTTCAGATAGGCGATGAAAAACCGGTTACCGAAGGTGACATGACTCTATTCGTCGCGGAACTCCTTAAACCCAAGCTGGAAGCACTCGGCGCCGTGGTCTCGCTGGTCCGCTCAACTCCAGAGCCCGTCACATCACTCAGGCCGGAGAATTTCAGCGCGATTACCGAATCAACTCTTCCGAATACAGACACCAATACTGCCCGGAAATTTATGGAACAGATTTTTTACCGGACCGCAGAAATACGCGCTCGTGCGGAGATTGTGAATCAAGAGCTCAAGCCCGATCTTGTCCTCTGCCTGCACTTCAACGCGGATGCATGGGGAAACCCGGAAGAACCGACCCTTGTCCCCTCATCACACTTTCACGTCCTTCTCAACGGAGCCTACACGGAAGACGAAGTCCGACTAGCCGATCAACGCCTCGCAATGTTGGAAAAACTGCTCCAACGCACCCACCGCGAAGAAGTCGAAGTTGGTAAAACTGTTGCCGAAACCTTCGCTGAGATTTCAGGACTCCCAGCCTACCAATACCATCCCGCTGGCAATAACTACCGTGCGATAACGGAAAGTCCCTATCTTTACGCCAGAAACTTGCTGGCCAACCGACTTTACAAGTGCCCCGTGATCTTCATGGAGCCATACGTGATGAATTCGACCGGCGACTACGCACGTATCCAAGCTGGCGATTATCTGGGGCTACGAGAAATCAACGGCGTCAGGAAACCATCAATCTTCCGCGAATACGCAGAAGCCCTTGCCACAGGCCTGGCCAAACATTACTCGGAGAATTAATCGGATTTGCTTGCGATTCTTCATTGGAGTTTTGGAATTGCTAGTTAAGCTCCCGCAACTTCATGGCTCTGCTGATTTTTTACGTTCTGATCGCGATTACGGTCTCCTTCCTCTGTTCTATCTTGGAAGCAACCCTGCTAACCGTCACCCCTTCGTCCGTCGGGCGTGCTAAACAAAATGGCCACGCTTGGGGATTCCGTATGGAAAAACTCAAAGAGGATATCGACCGCCCCCTCTCCGCCATCCTCACGCTCAACACCATCGCCCACACCATGGGTGCTGCCGGAGCAGGCGCCCAATACGCGAAGATCAGCAACAACACAGGAGAAGCAATTTTCGCCGGCGTTCTGACACTAGCCATCCTCATTTTTACTGAAATCATCCCGAAAACCATCGGCGCCCGCTTTGCCAACTCATTGGCACCAGTATCCACTATTTTACTCAACTTCTTGGTCACAGCGCTAAAACCGCTCGTCCTTGCCTCCAAATCTATCACCGGGCTTATCGCTCCTGCCTCCACGGATTCCAACGGATCAGAGCATCGCGACGAACTACTCGCCATGGCACGCATCGGCGAGGAAACAGGATCGCTCAGGGAACGTGAGAGCCAGTTCGTCCACAACTTGATTCAGCTTAACGCGATGAAAGTATCCGACATCATGACTCCCCGCCCAGTCATCTTCTCGCTCCCCAAGAGCACACCTCTCACCGATTTTGTATCCCTGATCGAAAACAAACCCTTCACCCGCATTCCAGTTTACGATAAAGATAACGACGACTTTGCCGGCTTTGTCATCCGCGGTGACGCACTTCTCGCCCACCTAAAAGATCATTACGATACCTGCACACTTGCAGACGTGCTTATCCCAATCTCAGCAACTCCAGAGTATACCAAAGTAGATGCCCTATTCCAACGCTTCATCGCCGAGCGCCATCACATCATGTTGGTGAATGATGAATTCGGCACCACCGTCGGCCTAGTCTCTTTCGAAGACATCATCGAAACCATCTTCGGCTTCGAAATCGTCGATGAAACAGATAAAGTCCCCGATCTACAGCAACACGCGCGAAACCTTTGGCACGCGAGAGCTAAGAAAATGGGAATAGAAATCTAAGGGCAGAACATCGCTTAGCTTAAGCTAAGCTGGCGGCTACCCGTTCAGCTTGGCCAGATTTTTCGGTAGAAATACGCCGTCCTTGCGAATGAGTTTTCCATCAAAATAAATCTCACCACCGCCGTAGTCCTTGCGCTGGATATTTACCATGTCCCAGTGGATCTGTGATTGATTACCGTTGTCCGCGACCTCGTATGCTTGGCCAGGAGTGAAGTGGAACGAGCCGGCGATCTTCTCGTCGAAGAGGATGTCACGCATCGGCTCACGAATCACTGGATGGAAACCGAGCGCAAATTCTCCGATGTAGCGAGCGCCAGCATCCGTGTTCAATATCCGATTGAGTTCTTTGGTTTTATTACCAGCCTCTGCTTTGGTGATTTTCCCCTCCCTGAACTCCAATTTGATCGAGTCAAAAGCGATGCCTTGGTAAATCGTCGGCGCGTTGTGAGAAACGATTCCTTCCACCGAATCTTTGACCGGTGCGGTGAACACTTCTCCATCCGGGATGTTGAAATTTCCGCCGCAAACGATTGCTGGAATATCTTTGATCGAGAATTTTAGATCAGTGCCAGGGCCTTTGATGTGAACTTGATCAGTCTTCTCCATCAATCGCTTGAGTGCGTTCATCGCAGGAACAAGCGCTTTATAATCGAGGAGGCATACATCGAAATAGAATTTCTCGAAGGCCTCGGTGCTCATGCTTGCTTGCTGTGCCATCGAGCTCGTCGGCCAGCGTAGCACGCACCATTTGGTCTTCTTCACTCGGTAGTCTGTCACAGGACGCATCTGCTTCATTGCAGCCTGCATAGTTTTCTGCGGGACATCAGAAGTTTCAGAAATATTCTGACTACCACGGATTGCGATGTAGGCATCCATGTCTTTCATTTCAGAAAGCAGGTGCTTGCTAATCGTCTTATATTGATCGTCGCTCGCGCCCATGAGGAGTTCCCGCGAAATCCTCGACTGCTGAATCTTAATAAAGGGAACACCCTTTTTACGCCTGACCTCACGTATCAGTGCGATTCCGATAGAGTCTGGAACATCGTAGAGATCGATGAGGACCTTCTCGTTCTTCTTAAGATCAATGGAATACCCAATCAACTGTTTCGCTAAAGAATCAATACGCGCGTCGTGCATGTTCGGAATTAAAACCCTAAACCCGCATGATGAAACTCTTATCTCAAAGAACTTCTACTCCAAGCAGAGGAATTTCACTCGGACCTAATCCCCTCCCAATCAAAGGCACGCTAACTGCCACTTCATCACTCTCAGGGAAAATTAGCGCTGCTTCAAGATGCCGTAACGCTTCAAACAACGGTATTCATTACCTTGTTATGAAACGCACCTTCTACAACTAGACCTTATTCCTAGGATCTGACTATTTATCCTCGGAGTAGGAAGACTCAACCCTGACTGCGACGTCACGGTAACCGTAATCCACTTCGTAAATCTGTTTAAAGCATTCGAGAGCCTCCGTCTGCGCTCCCATATCGGTGTGGATGAGACCTTTTTCGTAGAGAACTTCTTTCTTCGTTCCATCCATGGACTGAAGATCTGCGAGTGCGTCCGAAAGTTGTTTGATCGCAATATCGTACATGCTCTTTGCTCGGAATGTCCTACCTAGAAGCAATAATACTTTAGTACGTATATGCGGGTTCCGCGTCGCTTGCTGAAGGTGTGGAATCGCTGCCGTATAATCACCACTCTGATACATTGCTTTTCCGAGTTCGTAGCGTAATTGAGGGTCAGTTGGGTTCTGATCCACGCGCTTCCGTGCCTCATCAATTTGTTCCGAAAGTCTTGCGGAGCGTTGCTCTTGAAGCTGCGCTTTCAACTCTTCGTTATCCGGATCGTTCGCAACTGCTTCCTCAAGCGATTTTAGCCCAAATTCCAAAGCCCGGTCATTCATGGCCGCTGATTTCGTCGCTAGGGCAACGTCGCCGTTACTGAGCGAATGTGCCCACTCGAAAAACGTATGTGCATTAGCCCAATCCTCCAGCTTCTCGTAAAGCACAGCAAGCTCTTTGGCAGTTCCCAAGTTGTTTGGATCCGCATTGTATTTCTCAATCACTTTATCGCGACGCGCTTCGAGTTGCTCTTTGGTCAATCCCGTCCGGGACGCCTTTTCGAGCTCTTCATTCTCATCAGCATCACGCATCAAGTCACGCATGCTGGTATTTTCATCCCAGCGCTGCTTCTTCATCGAAGCTCTAGCTGAAGAGTCTTTGGCACCTTTGATAGCTGCAGAATCAGTAGGTGCTTGCTTGATAATATCGTTATACACCTCTGATGCTTGGCTAGGATTTTCCTTAGAAAGATAAAATTCCGCCAGCTTGTGCAGCAGTTTGGTGCTTTCCGGCACATGCTCACGAATCGTTTCCAGCGCGAACGCCGCCGTTTCTGAGAGATCAAGCTTCAAGGCTGTATCGAAAAGAAGATCATTAGCCTGTTCGTTAACAGGGTCTTTCTCCAATTCTTTTTCGATCTGCGAAAGAGCAAGCTGGGGATCCTTCTTTGCCTGACTCGATAGCTTCACCCCACCGCTGGACATACCGAATATGTTCTTTTTCTTTTTTTCGGCCCCATGTATTTGGATCGAGCACTTACGTAGAATCTTTCGTCCTTCTAGGAATCCAGGAGCGTCTTTTAAAATTGATTGCAGTAAACTCACCGCATACTCCAAATTTTTCGTTTGGACTGCACTAAGCGCTTTTAGCCAGAGTGGCTTCAAATTCGCTGGAAGTTCTTTTTCAGTAATTTCAGCCATATCTAGATCGGTTTTTAAAAGGTTTTTGCGAGAAGAAGCTTCGCACCACAAGATTGCAGAACACTGAGCTTTTTAGCAAGCGTACGCTTTCAACCAGAATAAAAACACAAAAGGATCACGTTCATTTTTTACCGTTGAAGCATGATGGAGCCTCTGCTAGCTTCGTCGTAGAGCGAGCACTCAGGCTGAGTTGCTCCGCCCAATCATTATGCCTCCGAGAAACAATAGACGCCGTCCAGGTGGACGCAGCCGCAGAAGAAAAAGCTTTGGTCCAAAAAAAGCACAGGATCCTAACGACGAGGAAAAGGCAGTGGAGGTGGAAGGTGAAATTTCCTCCGTTCTGGCTGGTACAATGTTTCGCGTGAAACTGGCAAGTGGGCACGAAGTCCTCGCACACATTTCAGGTAAAATGCGCAAGCGCTTCATACGCCTTGTTGTAGGCGACCGAGTAAAAATGGAAATGTCTCCTTATGACCTGACCAAGGCGCGCATCGTATTCCGCCTCGGCTGAGCCATATAGGCATTCAGTTCTAGGACAGTTATATTTTCCCCAAAACCAGCCGCTGATTCAATCAGCGGCTTTTTTGTTTCTCAATGCGAAAAGCAAAAAGCCAGCGGCAAACAAATACATGAAGAGTGATAGAAATTGTCCCTTCGTCAGAATTCCTTCGATCACCCATGCTGCATCCGGCTCACGGAACTGCTCAGCAATAATCCGGAAAGTCGCATACAGCCCGAAAAAAGCACCGGTCAAAAGCCCGTTTGGAGCCTTGGGGAACTTCACCCTGATAAACCAAAGAATAGCGAATAAAACCGCACCTTCTAACAAGCCTTCGTAAAGCTGCGAAGGGTGCCGTGGCTCGAGAAACGGCTCAATAGCTTTTGTCACTGCATCGGAGTCGCGATTCGCCTCCATCAATCGTTGGATGTAAAAATATTCGCCACCGGATTGGATCTGCTCGGAACCAGCCTCACTGATCGATTTAGCAAATCCAGGATCAGCCTGTGCAGCGCTCCGTATCACCTCCCCTAACCGTCCTGCTTCTGGCGACTTCGGATCCAATAAGGTCGCGGGGAATTTCACAGCCCAAGAAACGCCATGAGCAACTCTACCGTAGAGTTCTCCATTAATAAAATTCGCGATCCTCCCACACATTAGCCCGATTGGGGCGACGACGCAGAGCCCGTCTCCTAGACCAGTCCAAGAGACGTTGTGCTTCTTTGCATAAAAAAATGTAAAGACTACCAATCCCAGAATCCCGCCATGGCTTGCCATACCACCTTCCCAAACTCTCACAACCATCAAAGGGTCCGCAGCGATGCTAGCCCAGCCATTTTCTGGAATATAGTAGAACAAGACATACCCTAAGCGACCTCCCAGAAAAACTCCGAATAAAGCTGCAGCAGCGATAAAGTCAGCCGTTTGAGAGGGCTCCATTACCCACAATTTTCTCTCAGCAAAATGCTTTAGAAAGAGATATCCCAGAACAAAGGCAGCCAAATAAGCGAGCCCATACCAACGGAGAGCTAAAGACTCACCGACCTGAAATAAAATTGGATCTAACTGATGAACGTAAGTAGCAAACACCTGTGCACTCTGCCCTGTGAATCAATTTACTCCAATCCCCAAAACGTCTGAATTCCGTTTGATAAATAGGAAACCTCGTTAGGGGTCTTTTGGAGAAAAAAGAGAATCCATCCGGTCTAAGTATTCAGATACCGCATCTCTTCGGAGGTTGGGACGAGCCTCTAACTGCGCCTTGAGCTTAAGGTAATCTTCAAACACACCACTCGTCTCGCGCGCCCTAGTAATTTCAAACCAGTCGAGAAAGTCTCTGGCACGTTGCGCCTTGCTTACCATCGTTTGGCGCTGACTCGCCAACTCTTGTAACGATTGCGAAAGCCCATCGGTTTCCCCTAATGCCATGTCTTTGAGTAATTTCTGATATTCTCTCAGTAATGGCCGATAAGATGGGAAGCACCGGTAACTCAGAACAATTAATTCCTGCTGAGCCATACCTACTGAATGAGCCTTCAGAGCTGGCTCAATCTCTTCTAGGGCCTCCCATTCAGATACGGGAATTTCCTTTAACTGCTCTTCTCCATCACGGAAACGCAGCTGCAAGGCAGCAGTGAGTCTTGAATCGGTATTTAAGACGCTCATTACCTCACTCAATGGAGCACTTGCTTTATCCGCCATCTGTAAACTCCACCATTTTTCTAAACTCGTTTGAGACAAGTTAAGGCTTGGAAAACACTGTCTCAATAAAGCGGGAACCTCACCGTCAAACGCCGGCACCTGAGCGAGAAACTTACGCATCCCTTCGCCACCGTTAGGCTGCTCAAGTAATGCCATCACTAACGCTCCGGAAGAAACACGGAACGCAGCCTCAGACGCTGCGTCTATTTTTATAAAATCCGCCTCAGTCACGCCGAAAAGAGCATCCAATTTGTAGAGCCCACCATGACTGAAGAGCGCATTATATAGTTTCCTATCGGACTCTTTTTTCCGCCACGAAATAGCCTCAAGCAACCCCTCCACACACCAAACGGGAACGGAAAGCGGAACTTCCAGATCGACCTCATCTTTACTACCAAGGGCATGTCCGTAAATCAGTGCCGAAATAACCGCTCGCTCAAATTCTTGCTTCTCAAGTCCGCGACTGAGACTGACTAGAATCTGGATCTCGTAGCCTGATTCACCATGATTTAACTTAATGGCAGTCGATCTCAAGCCCACCTGATCACCCTGTTTCCCAATCAATCTAATTGCGACTGGAATACTCCACTCATCATCATCCGCAGTCAAAGCGAGTAGCCGTAATTTCGTGCGTTCAACCAAGTTCGCTACGGTGCCTCGAGTCGCTGAGTCACCGCCTGAAATCTTAAATTGTTTCGAATAACTCCTAACTATCGCGTTTTCATCAAAGACAGGGCCGGAGGCTTCCTGAGCCTCCTCCACTGGAACCGGTTGCTCCGTCAAGTTGACCTGCGCGGAGGCCGGAAATACTACTATCGCTATCAAGCATAACACCGACCAAAGAGTAGGGTTATCTGATAAGGGATTCATCATTTTTCGTCAAAACCCAGAGAAGCCTGACATCCTTTGTGGCTTCCGATTCGCAAAAAGAATTAAAAAGATTCATTCACAGGTCCGCCATCCGCAACCGGGCTCCTAGGATCGAGAGTTAGGAGCCCCTCTTCGACCTTGAAGCGTGCCATCTGTTTGAAGCCCAATCGGATTTCAGGCTCTAGTGCTTCAGCAATTTTTCTAAATTCCGGCATCAGTAACATGAGAAATCCCTGAGGCACTGTAAGTTTACCGAATTTCCCTCCGCGTTTCGGTGAAGATATAGCACTATGGAAATTACCTCCGTGCAGATGCACTTCAGTTTTTATGCCCTTGCGATCTTCCAACTGCTCAAGTTGCACAAACAACGAGCCAGTAAATTCTTTGCCTACAATGTCGCGAACTACAATCACCTCGGCATAGCCGTCACGAAGGCGAATCAGCACTTGTTTTAAAGTAACTGAAGAAGCGAATACCCCACCTTGATTTAGCTCGAGACGGCTCTCTAACATTTTGTTGATCTCCCTCTCCGTGACCTCGACCGAATACTGGCCATCAATCGCCTTTTCGAGAACGGTGGTTAGATCACGTGTGGAGCTTTGCTCATCGTTTTTTAAATAACCCTCAATATCTGAGAGGTCCTGTGCTTGAACCACAAAGAGAAGGCAGATTGCGAAAAAGACCGTAACAACCAACATCAAGAGAGCTGTGATTTTCCCAAATAGAGAACCGCCAGAATTATTATTTACCTTTGCCATGCAGGGCTTGTTTAGCCGTAAGATTTCAACTTTGAAAGCCTACGTTTAGAAAATATTCTGAATTATCAGTGAAGTGATACAGTTTGAATCATCGAGCGTGTCAGGATTCTTTTTTCTTGTCGCTTTTAGACTCGGGTGGAGCGGGTGGCTTATCTGCTTTCGCTCCTTTTTCGTAAGACGATGAGCGGTAATCAGTTTGATAGAATCCAGAACCTTTAAAAATGATGCCGCCCCCTGTTCCAAGAAGTCTTTTCACACTACCATCACAATCCGTCTCAGGGCAGTCGGTCAGTTTGTCTTCACTCATCTTTTGGAAAACCTCGAAGAGCTTCCCGCACTTCAGACATTCGTAATCGTAATTTGGCATGGTAGTTTAAATAAAAAGTGCCGACTGAAATCTGCAGCGGCCTCAGGAAATAATAGAGAATCCTTTTAAGTCTGGCAACGGGGCAATGTCTTCCTCTGTCACATTTTTAATGTGGTGCGCGACAACTGAATCTTCACATAAATCCTGCAAAAAGTCTGCCAGCTCATCATCTTCAGCTGCGATTACCAACTCAACGCTGCCGTCCGGCAGATTCTTGATAGTTCCGAGCACATCGTAGCCCTTTGCCAATTCTTTAGCAGAATACCGGAAACCCACACCTTGGACCCGGCCTTCGTAAATCACACGTTTCGTTTTCATTGCGGTAGAATTGTCGACTCATACGGAAATTTCAATACTCCGAAAGACTATTAGCGCGTGGCCTCATGTTTCCTCATCCTGTGCTCTTCCGCGCTTTTTTCGACCGCTTTTTCCCATATGTCACTTTTTTCTGTGCAGGCATTACAGGTGACTCGTCTTTCAATGTGGAAATCTGGTCTCGCAGGTGCGCCGCCCGTTCAAACTCCAACTTCGATGATGCATCGCGCATTTCTTCTTCGAGCTCGGCAATCACGCGAAGCTTGTCATAAGAGCTGTCATCCTCGGCAACGATTGCGGCATTTAGTTTCTCAGCACTCGCCTTACCTTTTTCATAAGTGTGCAGGCTTTGCTGGACCGAGCGGATAACTGATTTCGGGGTAATGCCGTGTTTCTCATTATGTGCGATCTGGCGAGCACGGCGAAACTCCGTCACATTGATCAATGTCTGTATGGAGTCGGTCACCACATCCGCAAATAGCACACATTCTCCATTCACATGACGAGCTGCAC
>Ga0307940_1000319_pt1 | contig 31005 bp, 26 predicted proteins | sample OrgLakmetagen124_FD_201835 | JGI IMG/M metagenome (GOLD analysis project Ga0307940, IMG submission 201835) | Saline water microbial communities from Organic Lake, Antarctica - #124 | ecosystem: Environmental > Aquatic > Non-marine Saline and Alkaline > Saline | place: Antarctica: Organic Lake... | reverse complement strand
CATGGCGTCGTTGTCCTTGGTTTGTTCCTGAATGCGTGCGATGCGCTCACGGGTCTTTTCCGGCAGTCGGTCGATTTGGCCGATGGCTTGGAGGCGGACATTTTGTTTTTCAAGCTCGGCAGATTTCTCGTCGAGAAAGCGGTCGAGTAATGTCATTAAAGCGTCGACCTCAGCTTCGGGTCGGCTCCAGTTTTCAGACGAAAAGGCGTAGAGTGTGAGGTATTTTACGCCTAGCTCCTTGCAGGCTTCCATGACTTCTCTAACGGATTCCGCACCAGCGCGATGTCCTTTGGCACGTGGTAGGCCGCGCTCTTTCGCCCAACGGCCGTTGCCGTCCATAATGATCGCGATGTGGTCCAAGGAGGGTTGTTGGATTGCTTGATTAAGTTTCCATCAAGGAAACTACGAATTCGTAAGGTAATTACCTTTTGAGAGTTTGTGATCGATCTGGGCCCACGCCGACGAAGGCGATGGGGGCCTCGCAGAGTTCGGATAGCCGAGTGAGATAGGCTTTCGCATTTTCCGGAAGGTCCTCGTAGTCGGTGCAACTAGTGGTGTCCACTTTCCAGCCCGGAAGTGATTCGTAAATCGGCTTCGCACGATCCCACGCGGAGCGATCTGCTGGTGGAAGTTCGTGACGCGTGCCGTCGATATCATAGGCGACACAGATTTGAAGGTCGTCGTATTCGTCGAGTCCATCGACATTGGTGACGGCGAGTCCAGTGACGCCGTTGACCATGCAGGCGAAGCGGAGCAGAACCGTATCGAGCCATCCGCAGCCGCGTGCCCTGCCGGTGGTGGCACCGAATTCACGGCCGAGGTCGTGAAGATATTTGGAAAGGCCTTCGTCACCTGTGGGGAACGGGCCGGAGCCAACACGAGTGGTGTAAGCTTTACAGACACCGATAACGGCCTCGATGGCGGTTGGCGGAAGTCCTGTGCCGGTGGTTGAGCCGCCGGCGGTGGTGTTGGAGGAAGTGACGAAGGGGTAGGTGCCGAAATCGATGTCCAGCAGGGTTCCCTGAGCGCCTTCGAATAGAAGGTTTTTCTTCGCTTTCCAGGCCGTGTGGAGGACGGGAATGGTGTTGGTGATGTGCGGGCGGAGGCGCTCGAAGGCTGTGTAGGTCTCTGCTATGACGTTTTCCGCAGTGAAAGTCGGAAGGTCATATTTTTCCAGAATCTCGTTCACTTCGGTCACTCGGCGTGTGATTTGCGCTTCTGCGAAGGGTCTATCGAGAAGGTCTGCCATGCGCAGGCCGCAGCGATTCACTTTGTCTGCGTATGCGGGGCCGATACCGCGTTTGGTGGTGCCGATCTTCTGGTCGCCAAGTGAGATTTCACGCGCTGCATCAAGTTCTTTATGAAATGGCAGCACGACGTGTGCGCGATCCGAGATGAGAAGCTTTTCCGCGCCGATGGACACGCCTTGGCCTTCGATGCGTTCAATCTCAACGCAGAGCCCAACGGGATCCACGACGACTCCATTGCCGATGACGTTGATTTTATCGTCCCAGAGAATTCCGGAAGGAAGGAGGTGAAGGACGTATTTTTCACCCTTTGCGATGACGGTGTGGCCGGCGTTGTTACCGCCTTGGCCACGGATGACGACATCGGCTGTCTCGGTGAGATAGTCTACGATTTTTCCTTTTCCTTCGTCGCCCCATTGGAGGCCTGTGATGACTGTGTTCATGATAAATTTTTTAACCGCGAATGAACGCGAATTTCCGCTAATTTTTTGGAAGCTATTATTTGGTGAGGACGATTCGTTCCCATTCTAACGTGGGTTTTTTGAAGTTGATAATGAGACCGATTTGGAGGCCGGTGATGCGGTGATAATTGATCATTCGGCCACGTTGGTGATCGGTAATTTTTCGATGTTTTTGGTGTCGATAATGATTTCTCCAAATGCGATTAGGTCTGGAATAAATTCGCCTACAAGAACTTCACGCCAAATTACAGGAAACCGCTTCTGTTGCTCAGATGGGATTTTTCTATGGGTGAATTCAACTGCTAAGGCATTCTTGTAAGGTTTTTCGTTAAGTCCGTGGCTGATTCCAATGAGGCCGGCAAGTGAAGCGCCGATGATTTGATAAACTTCTTCAGAATAGAGCGAATTCGCGCTCATTCGTGTTAATTCGCGGTTGAAGTTTTTTTATTAGCCTCGATGAGCTCAGCGAATTCCTGGAAAAAGTATTCGGCATCGTTGGGGCCGGGAGCGGCTTCCGGATGATACTGGACGGAGAACACGGGGAGCGTTTTATGGCGCATGCCCTCGACGGTGTTGTCGTTGAGGTTGATGTGAGTGACCTCGATGTCGTCCGGTAGGGTGGTGGGGTCGACTGCGAAACCGTGGTTCTGGGAGGTGATGGTAATTTTCCCCGTGCGCAGGTCTTTAACCGGTTGGTTACCACCGCGATGGCCGAACTTGAGCTTGAAGGTTTTGCCGCCGTAGGCGTGTGCGAGGAGTTGGTTGCCGAGGCAGATGCCGAAGGTCGGGAGCTTGGTGATGAGCTCTTTTATTTCCGCGTGTATGTAGTCGAGTGCGGCCGGATCGCCCGGGCCGTTGGTGAGAAAAAGGCCATCCGGTTTTTTCGCGAGGATCTCGGCTGCAGAGGTGGTCGCGGGGACAACTTCGACTTCGAAGCCTGCTTGGCGGAGCATGCGTAGTTGGTTGTATTTTAGGCCGAGGTCGAGTGCGACGACCTTGTATTTGGCTTTCGGCAGGTCTTTGTAGGTTTGATTCTCGCCTAGAGAGACGTTGGGCAGGGTCCATTTGCGTGACTCCGCTTCCCAAATGTAGGATTCTTTAGTGGTGACTTCTTTGACGAAATCCGAGCCTTCCATGGGGGCTGATTTTTTCGCTGTGGCAATGGCTTCCTCTTCGGAAAGTTCAGTAGTCACACAGGCGCGCATGGCTCCAAGAGAGCGGAGGTGCTTGGTGAGTGAGCGTGTCTCTATGCCTTCGATTCCAAGGATGTCGTGGCGTTCTAGGTAAGAGCCGAGGCTTTCGGTGGAGCGCCAGTTGGAAGGATTCTCACAGAGCTCGCCGATGACGAAGGCGCGTATGTGTGGGCCGGCGGACTCATTGTCTTCCGGGTTCATCCCGTAGTTCCCGATCATGGGGTAGGTCATCGCGACGATTTGTCCGCGGTAGGAGGGATCAGTGATCACTTCCTGGTAACCTGTCATCGAGGTATTGAAACAGATTTCTCCGGTAGTTGTTCCGCTTGCTCCAAAGGAAATTCCTGTAAAGCAGCGTCCGTCTTCGAGGGCTAGGATGGCGGTCTTGGGCACGGGGCGGGAGGTTATGCAGCTAAGGCGTGGGATGAAACATAAAATTGAGAGTTCGGAGAACTTTTTCAGTATTACGGAAATCTTAAGAAATTTGGGGCTTATGTGGCTTGGGAATCTGAGGATAAAGGAATGTTGCAAACGGACCGTGCATATCCGAAATAGGCACATGCAGCGCACTTTCTCGGAGCTTTATCAAGCGGAGGCTTATCCGGCGATGAGCCATCCGTCGGCTGACCCGACGGTGAACGCGCGGGTTGCGCGGAGGGCCGGGCTGGATGTTCCGGAGCTCAGGGGTGCGCGTATTCTTGAAATTGGTTGTGGCACGGGTCACCACATCATTTCGCTAGCGAACCGTTGGCCGGAGGCGAGATGCGTGGGGATTGATATTTCGAAAAAATCGATCTCTCGGGCTGAGAATCTCACGCGTCAGGCGGGCATACGGAATACCGACTTTCAGGTCTGCTCATTGCTGGATTACGAGCCGGAAGGGAGCTTCGATGTGATTATCGCTCATGGCGTATTTTCCTGGGTTCCGGATGAAGTGAAAGTCGGGCTAATGGATTTTTTTGGTAAACGACTGAGCGAATCGGGCATTGCGGTGATGAGTTTCAATGTGGTTGCAGGTTGGCGGGAGCGTATGCCGGTGGTGGAAAAGGTCAGGGCGATTCAAGCTGCGGGAGATGTGGATGAGATGACCGCACTTTCAGTTTTTCAAACGGTGGCTAAGGACCACGAGGCGGAAATCGTCGCTGATATGCTCGCAAAAGGAGCTGAGGTTCTAGCGTTTGATGACTTTGCTCCGTTGATGGATGCGTGGTCTTTGGGGGCGGTGCAGAAACTTGCTGAGGCGAGTGGCTTGGCTTGCCTTGGTGACTCGGTTTCTGGAGAGAAAAGTGATGACCAAGCTGATGAAGCCGAGCTGAGAACGTTTCGATCCGAACTCTTCTGCCGAGCAGATGCAGTCTTCGCAGAACCGGATTTTAGGGAAGAAGCTTCGAAGCCGGATTTCAGAGTTCCAGATTTTCCGAAACTGGACGGTTGGCGTTTGGTTTGCGCACGCGAAGGGCTCGCCGTCGTCGATGCGGAACTGAAACCCTGCCTTTTCTCTGCTCCGCAGCGGAGGGTGATGGCAGCGATGGATGGGCGCCTATCCTCAATTGCGCTTGCGGATCATGCCAAGGAAGTTGCACCCGAGCTGAACTTCATTCCTTGGTTGAGGCATGTCGCTGAGCGCGGATTGTTAATTTCCTAAGTTTAGCGTTTCAAGACGATGCGGTGGCGCGCTTTGCCGCTGCGGAGGTGGTCAAGAGCGCGATTCACGTCATGCATTTCGAAGACTTCCGTAACCGCTTCGATTTTGTGGCGAGCGGTGAAGTCTAGCATGTCCTTGACGGTTGAAGGTGAGCCTAGCGGAGATCCCGATATGGATTTACGTCCGGAGATGAGCGAGAAGGCGGCGATTTGTATTGGTTCCAATACGGCTCCGACGAAGTGCAACTTGCCATCGGGTTTGAGGGCGCTGATAAAGCTTTCCCAGTCGAGCTCCACGTTAGTGGTGTTCAGAATAAAGTCCAAAGAGCCTTCAATTTTCTCGATTTCTACTTTCTTGGTGCTGTTGACGACATGATGTGCCCCGAGCTGTTTTGCTTCTTCAACCTTCGATTCGCTGGAAGTGAATGCGGTGACTTCACAGCCCCAAGCATTTAGAAACTGGAGAGCGAGGTGACCAAGTCCACCGATGCCGATCACGCCGACACGATCGGTCGGTTTGATACCCAGATCGGCGATGGGAGAAAATACCGTAATTCCTCCACAGAAGAGAGGGCCGGCTTTGAGTGAGTCCAGTTGATCGGGGAGTTTGAAAACCCATTCCCAGTTTCCCCGGATGCGATCGGCGAAGCCGCCATGGCGACCAACGATGGTGGATTCACTTTCGGAGCAGAGCTGCTGTCGGCCAGAAAGGCATGGTTGGCAGGAAAGACAACTTCCAGAAAACCATCCGAGTCCGACGCGGTCCCCAACAGACAGACCTTTCGCCTCTTCACCAACTTTCTCGATGGTGCCGATGACTTCGTGTCCGGGAATCAGCGGGTATTCGGCATTGCCCCAAGAGTTATCAATAAGGGAAATATCTGAATGGCAGATGCCGCAAGACTCGATTTTGATTTGAACTTGTTCCGGACGCATTGCTCCGGCGTCGAATTCAAACTCTTCAAGTTTCCCGCCTTTGGTTTTTGTCGCCCAGCCTTTAAATGTATTACTCATACCTCCATCATTGAACGGGATGGGTGTATCGCAAACAAAGTTTTTCAGTTGGCAACTGGTTCAAGCCCGAGTTGGGCGCGTCTTTCTGCGTCTTTCGGATTATTAAGGTTCCAGTAGTTGACGTTCATCAGGCGTTTTTTTAAGACGGCCTTGGTTGTTCCCGAAGAGGTTTTCTCTGTCCAAGCCCGAATGATGTGTGGGAAGGAAGTATCGAAGCCGATCGATAGCGCACGATCGAGAGAAGGGTAAGAGATCGTGTAAGTTGAGATTTTTCCTTTCATTTTCAGACTTGCCTGCGCAGCCACTGCTTGGATGCGCTGGTGATGGAATCGGGTGAAAATTGCGCCGGGTATCATTTGTATTTTTCCCATTGGGAGCTTTTTGGGATCAAGCCGCAGCGTGATCCACACTTCATCTTCAATATAGGTTTCCGGAAGTATAAAGTTTTGGTCAGCTTGATTTTCGAAATAGGATCGAAGCTCAACTTTCCAGGCAGAGTCTTCGAAGTTAAATTGCTGGAAAGCTAGTCCGCACCAGTCTTGGATCGATGTCGTGGATTTTAGCGCGTGTGGAAATTTTTCAAGATCGATGGGCCGGAAGGTGCTGGTCATCGTGCGGTAGGAGTAGATGCCGGTGTTGAAAGTAGTCAGGGCGTTGAGCTTGAGGACATCGGTGGATTTACCTGCGGCGGGATTGCTTCCGCTCTCATCCTTGACCTGCTTTTCGATCAGGAAGGGTTCGGTGACGAAGATGAGTTCCGCGTGGCCGGGATGGTTTTTCCCGTAGCGTGATTGTGAGAGCTCGAAGGAACTAATTTCTGCCCCGCTGAACCAGAAGTCGCGAATCTGATCCGCTTGAATCGCTGCACAGCAGATGACGCTGAGAATGGAATGCAGTAAAAAGTTTTTCATAATTGAAGGTAGCAGTGAATCCGACTTGCGCCAAGGCGGGAGGGGAATTGGAAGTTGAGAGCAAATGGCTCACATGTTTTCATAGGAAATGAAAATTATGTATCACTCGGCCCTGTTGGCGCTGACTTTTGGAATGATTGGCTGTGAATCGAAAGATTCCAACCAAGGTTCGGGCGAGAAAAACGAGGCGCGCCAGCTGGTAATGGAATCCATCGAAGCGCACGGCGGTAAGGAGAAATGGTATGCAAGCGGCCAGCTGCAGTTCCGGTGGAAATACCACATGACCGATAAGGGTCCGAACGCGATTGTCGATACGATCCAGACCATTGACCCATCGACTCTGGCGGTGGTTCACGAAGTGGTGGGCCGAGATGTTCGGTTCGGAATGAGTGATAATGGAGAAGTATGGATCCGACCGTCAGGAGCCGAGTTTTCTCCGCCACCACGTTTCTGGGCGCTCACCCCGTTCTACTTCGTGGGCATACCTTTTGTTTTCAACGATCCGAATGCGAATTTTGAACTGCTGTCAGAAACAATGGAATTCGAGAGCAAGAATTACACCCAAGTGAAGGTCACTTACAACCAGGCAGCGGGAGATTCTCCCGACGATTATTACGTGCTGTTAATCGATCAGGAAACAAATCTGGTTCGGGGCGCATACTACACCGTGACCAGTGAACTTGTAGCGCCTGATGGCCCCGGGCCACCAAAATTCATTACCTTGGATAACTTGCAGGATGTTGGTGGAGTCTTGCTCGCCGGTGGTCACCGAACTTTCCGCATGGAAGATGGAAAGATAGGCGAGCAGATGCGTTTCACTGAAGTGTCCGGAGTGAAATGGCTTCCTGAGGGAAGCGTGGACGTCAGCGTGCCAGAGTAAACTAACTACAAAGAGCCTTTTCCTGCAGCGCCTTCATCTCCTCTTCGGAAATGGGAGTGGGGTTCGGATACTCGAAGATGCCACCTTCAAAGTTACGAAGAGTGACTTTGCCTTCGTCGCTATCGACGACGTAGTTCGGGTTGACCGGGATTTTCCCTCCACCTCCGGGGCCGTCGATGACGAACTGCGGGATGGCGTAGCCGGTGGTGTGACCGCGAAGTTGCTCGATAATGTTAACGCCTTCTGCGACTGATGTGCGCAGGTGCGAGGAGCCTGTAATGAGGTCGCACTGGTAAAGATAGTAAGGTTTTACGCGCGCCATCAGGAGTTTGTGGACGAGGGCTTTTTGAATCTCCGAACTGTCGTTCACACCACGGAGGAGCACGGATTGATTTCCCAGGGGTATGCCTGCTTCGGCGAGCCGAACCAAGCCGTCGCGAACTTCGCTGGTGAGTTCCTTAGGGTGGTTGGCGTGTATGGAAATGAAAAGGGGGTGATGCTTCTTAAGCATGGCGCAAAGCTCCGGTGTGATACGCTGGGGGAGGAAAATAGGGATACGCGAGCCGATGCGGAGGAACTGAAGATGGGGAATCGCGCGGAGGCGTGTCAGGATCTTGTCGAGTTTTGCGTCGGAGAAAAGAAGAGGATCACCGCCGGAGAGAAGGACGTCGCGGATCTCGGTATGCTCTTCGAGATATTTGAAGGCCATTTCCCATTGGGTTTCGAGTTGTTGCTCGCCAACACCGGAAACGACACGTGATCGGGTGCAGTAGCGGCAGTAGGAGGCACAGCGGTCGGTGACCAAGAATAACACCCGGTCAGGATAGCGGTGAACCAGTCCGGGAACTGGCATATGCGAGTCCTCTCCACAGGGGTCGGCGAGTTCTTCGGGAGCGGTCCAGCCCTCTTCGATGCGCGGAATTACCTGCCGGCGGATTGGACAACCCGGATCAGTCTTGTCGATCAGGTTGAAGAAATGTGGAGTGATGGACATGGCCAGCTTGCTGCCGGCAAGCAACACCCCTGCACGTTCTTCATCGCTGAGGGTAATGTGCTGTTCGAGCTCGGATAGGGAATCGATCCGGTTGCGCAGCTGCCATTTGTGGTCTGACCACTTTTCTGGGGCGATATCTGGCCAGTATCCAGGTGCGTGAGAGGTGAAAGATGTATCGGTGTCGCTTTGGGAAGTCATGCGCTTGTTATTAGTGAAGATGGTTCGGACAGGAACCATCTGCGGTCAAGAGGTGAATTTAGGGAGAAGTTCCATCGAAGCGGTTAATAAGCTCGATCAATCTTCCTGTTGAGGCGGAAACGGTGGGTGCGAAGGGAAGTTTATCATCGGCTTCACCCGGAAGTAAGGTGGGTCTCGTGGAGATGCGAACTGCCGGGAGCCCGAGTTCGAACAGAATTGAAGCCAGATCAAAATCATCACTGAGGCAGACGATTTCCGCTCCGAGGATTTTCCCAAGGCCATCGACCTGGAAGTTGTCGAGTGCTGCGATATCGCGCGAAGACACGATCAGTTCCTCTTGCTCACCCATAGCTTCGATACAGAGGAGGGCGTGGGGCTTGCTACCGTTTTCGATTAGGTTTGCTGCTAGCTTGGCGGTTTCCAGAACCGGTGCATCGGTGTCGTTGACATGGGGTAAAAAGAGGAAATGAATGGTCTGAGATGGAGTTGAGCTGGCAAGTGCCTGAGCGGTGGCAAGTGTGGCGGTAAGACCTGTTGCGTTTTTTTCACCTCCCACCGAACCCCTCGGAGAATCGTAAGAAGTGACGATCCAGATTGGTGCCGCATTTTCATCAATGGCGGGGATACTCACGCGAATGAGTGGAAAATCAGCTGGGCCGTCGACCAAGTTTATGTCGTAGCCGGTATTCGATGGTCCCAGTGAGCCTTGAATCATTGAGGCCATGGCACGCAGCTCGGTTGACTTCGAGCTGTTGCGTTCGCCGATGATGGTGACGATCTTTCTGAGGTCATCGGCAATCAAGGCACTTGAGACGGTGCGGGCAAAACGTTTCTCTTCTTCTGCCTGAGTTGCTTTCTCGTCTTTGAAATATTTGACTAAGGCGAATGCTGCAGAGGCGATCAACCACACGGGTAAGATGACCAGTAACCAAGGGACTACGCGCGATTTCTTCTTGGAGCTCATCTGTGGCTAGGATGTTTCCTTTTCTTCTTTTTCGAGCTCTTCTGCTGCATCGGTTCCAGAAAAGTCTTCGATACCTCTTCTCCAGCGCTGGGAGATCCATGGTCGAATGAAGCCATATAAGAGATAAGCACTGAATAAGACCACTGGCATGATGAAGCGGAAGCGTATCGTGAGCAGGACGACCAAGACGGCGGCAACGATAGTGATGAAGCTGCCGCGTGTTTTCCAATCGACGGTCTTAAAGGACGGATAGCGGACATCGCTGACCATGAGCCAAGAAAGCCCGAGCATGGCCCCGGCGAGAACGAATTTCCAGATGCCGACCTCGTGATCATTTTTATAGAGATCGATAATCAGGAACGTAAGCGAGGCGATGAACCCTGCGGCCATGGGTATGGGTATGCCGCGGAAGTCAGTGCTGGAGTCATGTTTTTTCGGGGCGAAGGCTAGGCAGTTGAATCGCGCGAGGCGCATGGCACCGCAGACCAGATAGATCAGAGCGATCGCCCAACCGATATTACCGAGAGGGAAAAGAACAGCTCTGGAAAGCAGCATCGCCGGAGCCATGCCGAAAGAGATGATATCAGCGAGTGAGTCGAACTCTTGGCCGAACGGAGACTCCTGGCCGCCGAGCCTAGCAAGTCTGCCGTCTAGCAGATCAAACAGGCAGGAACCGAAAATAAGCAAAATCGCATATTGGTAATACTGTCGCGAAACCTCGTAATATTGCTTTCCGACCAATTCACCGTCTCCGGAAAATTTCTGGACCTCAATCTGGCCTTTGAAAATCATCAACACGGCAAAGAAGCCACAAGCAAGATTGCAGGCGGTCATAAGGTTGGGGAGGAAGAAGATCTTCGGCTCATCCGGATCGCTTAGGCGGGACATGCGGTGAACATGTACTGGAAAGGCCAGATGCTCAACCTCGAACCGCAGGTGCTAATTTCCCAATTACATGGTCATGAGAGCTTTTGATACATCGACAACTCCACTTGATCCGCAGTAAAACGTCTTGGAAATAATCTAATATGGCAGCTGAATTTAGGGACTATTACGAGATTCTCGGTATTGCGAAGGATACGAGCTCGGCAGATATCAAGAAAGCATTCCGGAAACTTGCTCGTGTTCATCATCCTGATGTAGCCAAGGACAAGGCGACGGCTGAGGATAAATTCAAAGAGATCAACGAAGCCTACGAGGTTTTGATCGATCCGGAAAAAAGGAAGAAATACGATGCTCTTGGAGCAAACTGGAACCAACAAGGTGGCCCGCCGCCGGGTGGTGGCAGGGGGCAGATGCCCGATGGCTTTGAGTTCGAATTCGGCGGCACGGGATTCAGCGATTTCTTTGAGCAATATTTCTCCGGTGGAGGAGCGAGGCGTGCATCTGGTAGCGGCGGAGCTGGTTTTCGTGGCGGTGGAGGAGCGATGCGTGGGCAGGATATTGAAAGTGATATCATGGTGACGCTCGAAGAGGCCTTTTCTGGAGCCATGCGCACGATTTCAATGCGTAAGGCGGACCCGCGGACCGGGCGAGTCGTGACTGATGAAGTGCAAGTCAGAATTCCAGCGGGGATAGGCGAGGGGCAGCGCTTACGAGTGCCAGGACACGGCGGTGATGGGCGCGGTAAGGGCGCGTCTGGCGATCTATTTCTACGTGTGCGCATGGCGGCTCATCCAGACTTCCGGGTAAAAGGGCATGATCTTTTTCGTGACCTCCCACTAGCAGCTTGGGAGGCCGTGCTCGGAACTACGATTTCTCTCAAAATACCCGGCGGGAAAAGCGTCCAGATTAAAATTCCTGCGGGAACGAGCTCTGATGATCAACTCCGGCTCAAAGGCTACGGCCTACCCAAAAACAACGCTCCTGGTGATCTCTATGTCGAAATCTCGATTGAGACCCCGACTGAGATTTCCGCTGAGGAGAGGGATCTTTGGGAAAAGATTCGCCAGGTTACGAAGTTTTTACCGAGGGAAATATGAGCTGGAAATGTTCAATCTCTTTTTACAAAGGGGCAGATAATTTACAAAGTTCTGCGACTACGATGCGAGATCCCAATACGATAGATCGATTGACCCACTCTCTCAAAATCCCTAGTAACTAACACAATAAACCACTAGGCATACAATCGACTTCCTCAAAAAGTAAATTCCTAGCAATTCATTAGGTTTTCGAAAGCAAGTTCCGCCTGGCAGGCTTTACACGGACAGTGCTTTACGAACTTCAGAAACCAACTGATTAGCCTTGTCCCAGTCCATCCAGACGGTGATATGTTTTTCCTTGCCCCCGACAACCAGTTCAACGCGCTTCCTTGCCTTTCTCCAGCTCGTAAACGGACTCCAAGTTTTACCGTGGGTTTTAGATAATTTCGCATCAGCGCGGATATCGGTAACCTCGGAACGGGGAAACGAATCCTCCTTGACCACGCGGTTGTAATGATAGGTCCGGACGAAGATTTCTGTCGGAGTTCCCTCTACACGCTTATCCTGACGCATGGCAATCAACGTTTTGAACGTATAGCGCAAACTATACAAGGCGAAGACCGTCAATAGCGCAAGCAACGCATAAAAGGCCAATGGTTCGCCAATATTCTCTTTAAGCCGGAACAGTATTCCGATCATTATGACAGCCGGCACGCTGGAAAGAATGGTTTCGACCAGCGCATTCCAGCCCGGGGACGGAATCGGAATGGAGAAATTTGATTTCGGTGCACCAAGATCGATCGATGTCAACCCGGAGGCGGACGAGTCCCCTTCATTTGCCTCTCCCGAGAGCGCTGCCACGACATCGTCGATAAGCCACTCCTTTTCTCCATCTGTCAGAGGATTGCCAAACTGCAGCCTCCCATCTCTCCCTTTGATCTGGATTTCAAATATTTCCTTGGCACCTTCCTTGCCGGTTCTGACCTGTGAAACTGATTCCAACGACTCGGAAGCGAGGTTCTGCTCCTTGCTTTTGCCAAACATTTCCTTGCGCAGTGAAACCTTTCCGCCTGCGACCGCCAGACGGTAACTCATGTATTTGTCCTCAAGGCCCTTACGGAGCAAGAAGCTGAAGCCCAGATATAAGAAAAGTGCGGCCACCAAAGTGCCAAACCAAAGAGCCAAGCCACCCCTAGCCTCTTCTTCAGTGATTAGAATATAGCCCAGGAAACCGCCCATCGATCCCATGAGTGCAATCCAGACGACAGCCATCACCATCGTCGAGCCGAATTTACCACTGGACGGGATATGCCAGACGAGAGAATCCGGCGCGATCCATTCACGGCGAATTGCAGTTCCTACCGGCTGGCGTTGGCACTTATTTGCCGGCTTATCCGACTGCCATTTTCCCTCTTTAAACTGATTGACTGATTTTCGCATGGTTATGGGAGTACAATGATTTTCCGGATTGAAGTCCATAAATAAAAACCTCGTTACAAGGCGTCACATAACAATTTAACAAGGTGCCAGACAATATGTAGAGATCATTACAAGGTGACAGACAATATGTAGAAATTGCTCTTGCTAGGTGACTTGAAGCGAGTAGAAAGGGGGTATGAGACGGGCGAGATGGTTGGCACCTTGGAAGGATTCGTTGGATAAGCCTTCGATTTATCACTGCATTTCGCGGGTTGTGGATCGGAGATTTGTGTTTGGCGATGAGGAGCGGGAGGCGTTCCGGATGTTCATGCGTATGTATGAGAATTTCACAGGATGCCGGGTGCTTTCATACTGCGTGATGTCGAATCATTTCCATATTTTACTTGAGGTTCCACCGGCGCCGAAGGATGGGCTTTCGGATAGGGAGTTGTTGCGGCGGTTGCGGGCGATCTACAGCGAGGGTTTTATGAAATCGGTTGAAGATGAGCTTGCTGTGGCCCGGACGGAAGGTGGTGTGGAAGGTGGGAATCCTGAACGTGTGGCGGAGATTCATGCGCGCTTCACCTACCGGATGCATGACTTGAGCCAATACATGAAGACGGTTTTGCAGCGCTTCACGCGTTGGTTTAATCGCAAACACGAGCGTACGGGAACGTTGTGGGAGCAGCGATACAAGAGCGTGATCGTGGAGAGTGGGGCGGCGGCGCGGACGATGGCGGCGTATATCGATCTGAATCCGGTGCGAGCGGGTATGGTGGAGGATCCAGCGGAGTATCGCTGGAGCAGTTACGGCGAAGCGGTTGGAGGAGGCCGGAAGGGGAATGGTAAGAAGGCGCGTGAGGGGCTGGTCAGGGCGATTACCTCTGATCGAGTGGTAGATGCGGAGGAGGGATTTGATGCGAGGAAATGGAAGGAGGCATCGCGGACGTATCGGCGGTTGATGGGGATGGCGTTGGAACGCAAGACGATGAGCGCGAAGGTGAAGGTGAAGGGTTCAGTGAAAATGAGGATTAGTAAGAATGAAGCAGAGGCTTTGGAGTCAGGAGATAATCAAACCGCTTTGCCGGAGCTTAAAATGAGCCGGATGTTACGGCATCGGGTGAGGTATTTCACGGATGGTGCGGTGATAGGCAGTAAGGGGTTTGTGAACGATGTGTTTGAGGCATCGCGAGAGAGGTTTTCAGAGAAACGTAAGGATGGGGCGCGGCGGCTGCGAGGTAGTGGCGAAGCTGCGGCGGGGACGCTGTGGAGCGCGCGTGATTTGCGCGTGGGGGTGAGCTAATCTCTTTCAAGAGGAAGAGGTAACCTCGGTCAGGCGAGCTCGCAGGCGAGCCGGATGGCAGCGATCATGGAGGCGGGGCTTGCCTTTCCTTTACCGGCGATGGCGAAGGCGGTGCCGTGGTCTGGGCTGGTGCGAGGCTTTGGTAGACCAAGGGTGACGTTCACGGCTTCATCAAAGTCCAAAAGTTTCAGGGGTATCAGGCCTTGGTCGTGATACATGGCGAGGACCGCGTGGTATTTTCCTTGGGCAGCGTCGCGGAAAATCGCGTCTGGAACGTAGGGACCTGTGAATGCGGCGAGGCCCGTCTCGTTGAGGATATTGATGGCCGGGGAGATGATGGTTTTTTCCTCGATGCCAAATGCACCGTTTTCCCCCGCGTGCGGGTTTAGCCCGCAAACAGCGATGTGGGGAGAGGTGATGCCTTTCTTCCTCAGAAACTCGGCAGTGAGTTTCCCGATTTTTACGATCGCTTCAGTGGTTAGAAGCTTCGGGATTTCTGCGATCGCGTTGTGAATGGTTGCCAATCCGACGGTGAGGCTGGGTCCGGTAAGAAGCATGCCGCAGTCGTCTAGGTCGAAGGCATGGGCGAAGAATTCTGTCTGGCCGGGAAAAGGGAAGCCGAGAGCCTGCAGTCCTTCTTTGGAAACTGGGCCGGTCACGACGGCGGCGGCGTCTGTCTCTTTGAGAAGGCGTATTGATTCCTCCAACGCGTCTAGGGCGGCTCGGGCGGATTCACGGGTGGGTTTGCCCGGAGTGCCGGCGAAGCGATCTCCAAGGATGCGAAATTCGAAGCCCTCTGGAATTTTGCTCGAAGCAAGGGCGGCATCGATCACTTCAGGACCAATGCCGGCGGGATCGCCGAGGGTGATGAGAATTTCAGGCACGGAATACAGATGGACGTTGAAAGGCACGTCTGCAAGTTGGAAGCTTCATGACAATGCTGAGTGAAGAGATGAAAAACCGTTTCGGTGGAATTGCGCGCCTTTATGGAGAACGCGCTTTGGAGCGGTTCTCAGTATCGCGCGTGGTGGTGGTTGGGATTGGCGGTGTGGGTTCGTGGACGGTTGAGGCCTTGGCGAGGTCGGGGGTGGGGAAAATCCGTTTGGTAGATCTGGATGAAATTTGCATTACCAATGTGAACCGGCAGCTGCACGCGATGGACGGCCAGATTGGCAGACAGAAAACCGCGGCGATGGCGGAGCGGGTGCGGGCGATTCATCCGGAATGTGAGATCGAGGTGATTGAAGGCTTTTTTACTGAGCGCTCGGTTGAGCAAGTGCTGGGAGGTGAGGTCGATGGCGTGATTGATGCGATAGATTCGATGAAGCACAAGGCTCTGCTTTTGGCGGAGTGTAAGAAGCGTGGACTGCCGGTAGTGACTTGTGGCGGAGCGGGTGGCAGGCGCGATGCAACGCGCATTAGCATCCGTGATTTGGCGTTTTCGGGTAAGGATGCGTTGTTACACCAGTTGCGAAAAAATCTGCGCAAGCACCATGGATTTGCTTCAGTGCCGATGGGTTCGAAGCCCGAACCGATGGGTATTACCGCGGTGTTTTCAGACGAGCCTCCGGTTTATCCAGGAATTGGCGGTGAGGTTTCCTGTGAGAAGCCTGAGGGAGCGGATATGCGGCTGAGTTGTGAAACAGGTTACGGAACGGCCACTCACGTGACTGGAACCTTTGGGGTTATCGCAGCTGGGGCGATGCTGGATTTGCTCACCGACAGTGAGAAATGACCGGCTGCGGCGCTCGCCCTAGGTGATTGCAATTCGAGCCTTGGTTTCTTCCATCGGGCTATGTCTATTCAATCCATGTCAGCAAATCCTCATACTGTGCCTTTCGAAAAAAATCCGGGAGCTCCTGCGACAGATGATATCGCCCTTCACCTCGAAGGTTTGCAGTATCCTCTGAAGCTGAGTTTCAAGCTGCTGTCGTTTTCAAGTCAGGCAACGGTCACGGATGCCAATGGGAAAACCGTGCTACATACACGGCAGAAGATGTTCAAATTCCGCGAACACGTGGAGATTTTTACTGATAAATCCCGTGCGACTCTGCTTGCGAGTATCAAGGCGAATAAGGTGATCGACTGGTCTGCGCGCTATACATCGACGGACGCCAGCGGGGTCCCGATTGGTTCCGTTGGCCGGAAAGGTTGGCGGTCGATCTGGCGGACACATTACGAAGTTTTCAATCCGGGAGATGATGTCTCGGATTTCACGATCAATGAGGAGAACCCGTTTGCGAAATTCATTGATGGCATTATCGGGCAGATACCGATTATCGGTTTTCTCACCGGTTATTTCTGTCATCCGAGATACCTGGCGACGCGTTCCAATAACCAAGAGGCGATGAGGTTGACTAAGCAACCTGCGTTCTGGGAGGGGCGGTTTTCGATAGATAAGCTCAGTGAACTGGACGCACGCGAGGAGCTGAACCTTATACTTTCCTACATGATGTTGGTGATGCTTGAGCGCAAACGCGGCTAGGAATCTGAGGTAGGCGTCTGCGGCTTGCAAATCGCGGCGGCTTCCAACATCTTGCAAGCGAGTGGAGTTGATTGAGTCATTGCAAGATTTCCTGGCAGAAGGAGCCTGGGTAGAGCGGTTCGATGAAGAGGTGCGTGTGCTTGGTGGCAAAATGGTCTCCAAGGTCAGGGGGCTGCGTTTGGATGAAGGTGATGGGGAGCTTTGTTTTTCCGCGACGATTCTCAGTGAGGAGGTAGAAGGCGCTTTCTGGGAAGAGGGAGGTGGGCTCGCTGTTGAGACGGCATGCTCTTGTGAGGTTGGCGTTTTTTGTGAACACGGTTTTGCGGCGTTAGGGAAGCTTACCAAGGAGCGGCGGCTTGAAAGATTATTGGGCCGCTCCGCCAAGGAGGCGGTTAGTTTGGAGTTAGCAGGGAAGCGGGCGATTCCGGCAGAGCAAGCGAACGGGGAGCCCGTAGATTCATTCGAGCTGGTGGTGCGCAAGGATGAGGTTGATGCCGCGACGCGGTTGTTATTGAAGTCTTTAGGTGAGGCGGAGCCGAGTGAATGGATTTTTGCTGAAGCCTTTGTGAATCGTGATGGATCGCGTGAGCCGCTGGCTGCGGTGGGTCATGGGGAAAGCCCTGCGCACATGCGCGCGATGCGGGAGCTCAAAGACACTGGGCTGTCTTCAATGCGTTCGAATACTGCTTGGCGTTTCCTGCTCAGCATGAAGTCACGGTCAGTTAGTGCTACGGCGGAAAATGACAAATGGTTTCCGGATCCGAGCCGTGTGGGGGTGGATTCCTTTTGGCATCAATTCCGTGGGGAGAATGTGAAGGTTCTGGAAGAGGCTGGTTGGGCGGTGGTATTCGAAGAAGGCGTTGGCCACGAAGTACATGAAGCCACTCCGGAGAAATGGCAAACCCGGTTACTGCAGGGAGAGGGTGAGGAAGAAGGGGGAGGTGATGCCTACGAGGGTGATTTTTCAGATGGAGGTTGGTTTAGTCTTTCTGTGGGTTTCGATGTCGATGGAGTGCGCCATGATCTGATGCCCATTCTCGCGGAGTTGCTGAAACAGGATTTTCTGGAAGAGACCTTGGATCGGCCGAACAACGGATTCGTGTATGCGCCGTTGCCGAACGGTGATGCATTGAAGCTTCCGATTGGCCGTGTCAGGCGCTTGTTGCACCACCTCACCGCGCTGGTGGATCCAAAGTTTTTCGGCAAAGTTCGGGTTCACGCCTTGGATGCGGCGAGCCTTGCTGGCTTGGCCGAACTGGGTATTGAAACACCCAAAGGTCTCAAGCAGCTCAAGGAGCGTTTGGAAAACTTTTCCGAGATCGCGGTGGTAGATACTCCGGAGGGCATTCAGGCAACGTTGCGTGACTACCAGAAGGCCGGGTTTGAGTGGATGCAGTTTCTCGCGAGTCACGGGCTGCATGGGATACTCGCCGATGACATGGGCTTGGGTAAGACCCTGCAAACGATAACACATCTGATGGCGGAGAAATTGAGCGAGCGCAGTGACGGGCGTCCTTCCTTGGTCATCGCGCCAACTTCTGTGGTGCCGAACTGGCGTGCGGAGCTGGTGAAGTTCGCGCCGGGGCTGCGGGTGCTTGTTTTGAATGGAGCAGAGCGGAAAAAGTATTTCAGATCAATTCCTTATGCGGATGTGGTGATCACGTCTTTCGCGTTGTTGCAGCGTGATATCGAGAAACTACTAGGTTTTCAGTATCACATGGTGATTTTAGACGAGGCCCAATATATCAAAAACCCGAAGGCTAAGGTCGCGCAGGCGGCTTGTCGGGTGGCGGCTCGGCACCGGCTCTGTCTATCCGGGACGCCGATTGAGAATCACCTTGGAGAGCTCTGGAGCCTGATGCATTTTCTGATTCCCGGTTATCTTGGGACTGAGGACGCCTTCAATCGGAATTTCCGCAAACCCATCGAGGAGGAGGGTGATGATGAGAAAAACCGTTTATTGAAAAAACGTATTGCTCCATTAGTTCTGCGGCGGACCAAAGACCAAGTCGCGACGGAGCTCCCGCCGAAGACCGAGATGGTGCATTTGGTGGAGTTGCATTCCGATCAGAAGGACCTCTACGAGACAGTGCGTGCGACCATGGATAAGCGAGTGCGCGAGGCGATTGCAGCGCGTGGCATCGAGCAGTCCCAGATCGTGTTTCTCGATGCTTTATTGAAACTTCGCCAGATCTGTTGTGATCCGCGTTTGTTGCCGCCAGATTTTGCGGCGGGTGTGCGCCGTTCTGCGAAGCTAGATTTCCTCAAGGAACTACTTGGAACCCTGATTGAGGAGGATAGGCGCATTCTTATTTTCTCTCAATTCACCACCATGCTGGGCTTGATTGAGGAGCATCTTATCAAGACTTCGGTTCCCTATCTGAAGCTGACCGGTGGCTCGAAGGACAGAGGGAAAATGGTCGAACAATTTCAATCAGGTAAATTTCCAGTCTTTCTCATTTCGCTCAAAGCGGGCGGAACCGGCCTGAATCTGACGGCGGCGGACACAGTGATTCACTACGATCCGTGGTGGAATCCTGCGGCAGAGGCGCAGGCAACGGACCGCGCTTATCGCATTGGTCAGGATAAGCCGGTGTTTGTTCACAAGATCCTATGTCAGGAAACCGTGGAGGAGCGGATTCACCGGCTGCAGTTAGAAAAATCCAAGTTGGCTGAGGGACTGTTGGCGGATGCCGATGTAGTCCGGAAGCTAAATGCTTCGATGATTCGCGAATTACTGGGTTAAGTTCGGGTGCTTCGATGAATCAATAGCCTCAGCCGGAGGGGCTCCCAGCTCTTCCTTGTTGATTCCCATTCTGTGAATGCTGATGACCCGATCGATATATTCGCGAGGATAGCCCCCGGCAAATTTATGCACCAACTTACCGTCGATATAAAAACGTATATCCGGAAGGGCGAGGACTCCTTGCCGAGTGGCGAGTTCGGGTGATCTGTCGACATCGACTTTGCCCAAGCGCACGATATCCGCGTTTTCTTCAACAGCCGCAGATAAAGTTGGAGCCAGCTGTTTGCACACGCCGCACCAGTCGGCATAGAAATCGACGATATTCAAAGTTCCAGGATGTGAAATGAATTCATGGAATTCAGCTTCATTCAGTTCCTTGGCGTTCTCGAGAGCTTGGTTTTTCTCGCAGGAGGTTAAGGTCACTAACGATAGAATTATAAATAGGGCGCAGCCTTTCATCACGGCAAGTTAAGGTTGATCCGTTCCCTGTCGAGGTGTTTCAGGAATGTGCCCACACGCATTGATTCGGATAAAACACAACTAGCTCGTCTGCGTCTTAGAATCCCGGAATACCGATCACATCCTCGCGTTCATCGTCACCGTTATTGGGTTTGCGCCATGAGCTGGTGAGGTCTGGGCGCTGTTGGTTGAAGACTTTGAAAATATGATCTGCAAAGCCAGCGCCTGCCTCAGAGTAAAGATTAAAGGCGGTGTCCAAACCAATGCTCCGAAGCTCCCGCACATGATCGTCGAATTCCCCTGTGGCGACGACGACTCCTTCAAACTCGTGGCGCAGCAGGGTCCGAGCGGCTTGTACATTGGCAAGGTGCTTTGGCATCGCTAGGACTACGAGATCGAGGTTTTCCTTCACGCGGACTTTCTCCCAGAAATCAGAATCGGTCGCGTCAGCCAGAAGCACATTTCGCCGTGCCAGCCGATGAAGTTCAACCGTTGCAGGGTCGCGATCAAAGCCGATAACCTTTCCCGGGAAGCGCTGTGAAAGCCTCGTGTAGGCAGCGATTCCCACACGGCCCATGCCGAAAATGGCAATCCGTTCGCCTTGTGTCTGGATCGGTAAATCATCTGGGTGGCGACCGCGTGTCTCGAATTTTTTCAGGAAATCCGAGATAGGATCATAGAGTTCCTCAGCTCGGCGCGCCATCGGGGCGAGAACCAAGATGCTGCCTGCCAGCGCCAGAGCCATCGCGACCAGCCAGTCACTATCGAGCCAGCCTTTCGAAACACTTAGGGCGATTACAATTAAGCCGAACTCGCTATAGGTTGAGAGGTTCATTCCGGAGAGCCATGCCGTGCGCGCGCGCAGGCGGAATCGAGTGAATAAGGCAAAGAAGGCCAAGCCTTTCAGAGGAAGCAAAGCCAGTAGCAGAAGCGCCCAGAAGACCCCGCTCATGGTGATCGCGCCTTGGAGACCGATCTGGAGGAAAAAGCCGATTAGGAAAAGATCAGTGATGCTGCCAAGCGACTTGCCAAGCTCCTTCGCCTTGGGATGAGTTCCGACGAGAACGCCGATGAAAAGTGCCCCTAGATCTGCTTTGAGCCCCACGGAATCAAATCCTTTGGCACCGACGAAAAGGGCGAGAAACAACCCGCAGAGCATTACCATTTCACCATGGCCGCTGCGGCCAATGAGTCCCTGCAGTGGCTTGCGTAGCAGTAGTAAACCGGCGACCAGTGCGAGTGACCAGAGGGACGGGATTTTCCCGGTAGAGAATGTAAGGAAAAGCACCGCAAGAATATCCTGCATGATCAGCACTCCGATGGTGACGCGACCGTGAATTGCCCCCATCTGGCCGCTCTCGCCCAGGGCTTTCACGGCGAACACCGTGCTCGAGAAACTGAAGGCGAACGCAAGCAGGAGCGCTTGTCGCCAATCCATTCCAAATCCCGAGCCTATTGCGAAAATGATAGTTCCGAAAACCACTAATACGGCTGTTCCATGCAAGCTTGTTCCTGCCCATATTTCCGGGCGGGTGAGATTTTTGATCCGGAGTTTCACCCCGATGGAAAACAACATCAAGGTGACCCCGAGGTCGGCGATTACCGGCAGCGCAGGGCCGGCCTCTTTGCCAAAAGCCTGTAAAACAAAGCCCGCCACAAGGAATCCAACTAACGGGGGTAGCTTGACCTGCTGCGCGAGCAGACCGAAGAGAAAGGCTATCGCCAACAGTATTGCATCCATCTAGGGCGGATTAGTAAGCGATTCATGTGCCGATTCAAAGCCCGAGCCTGCTAAACTTCAGAAATAGGATAATTGTGCGTTTTCTACCGACTCCAATTTCGGAGTGAGCGAGTGGTCTTTGCGGGAGAGTCAGTAGCATTGACACCGTCAGCTAGGAAATGATGGGAGTGGTATGGAACTCCGGTGGAAGATCGACGCTAAGAGAAATTATACGCGTCCATGTCGAAGACGACGGTGACGTCCTCGGGGAGGGTGGTTTTTTTGAGGATGGCTTGAATGTGATTCGAGAGGGGGCGTGCTTTGTGAGAGCGGAGGGTGATCTGGAAGCGGAATTGGTCGTGTGATCGGATCAGCGGGCTGGGTAGGACTTCTCCCAATGTGATGCCGTGGGGTAGGTTTTCTTTAAGGCGGAGATGCAAGGTCTGGAGGGTGAACTCCGCGCGGCGCTCGTGCGTGGATCTCGCGGTGAGGACGCCGCAGTGGGCGAAGGGCGGGAACGAGAACTGGCGGCGCATTTCCATTTCCTGTTCCGCGTAGCTATCGAAATCATGCTTGCGAGCGAACTGTATGGAGGGTGAATGCGGGGTGAAGGTTTGGACGATTACTTCGCCCTCGAGCTCGCCGCGTCCAGCACGGCCGGCGACTTGGGTGATGAGCTGGAAGGTGCGCTCTCCGGCACGGAAATCCGGGACGTGCAGGCCGAGGTCTGCATTGAGAATTCCGACTAGAGTGACGTTGGGGAAATGCAGGCCTTTGGCGATCATCTGGGTCCCGATGAGGATGTCGATCTTCTGGGATTTGAATTTTTTGAGAATATCTTTGAGAGCATTTTTGCGGCGCATGGCATCGGCGTCGATGCGAGCGAAGCGTGCTTCGGGTAGGACTTTTTTGAGAACCTCTTCGACTTTCTGGGTGCCGTATCCTTGAAGGGCGATACCGGGATTCTTACATTCGGGGCATTTCTTCGGGACAATGGATTGGTGGCCACAAACGTGGCAAACGAGGCGTTCGTCGGTGCGGTGGTAGGTGAGGGCGACAGCGCAGTGCGGGCATTCGCAGACATGGCCGCAGCCATGACATTGCAGGGATCGGGCGAAGCCGCGGCGGTTGAGGAAGAGGATGGATTGCTCGCCCTTTTCGAGGCGTTGCTCAAGGGCGGTGCGGAGACGGTCCGAGAGGATGGCGACTTGGCCTTTCTGCTTTTGTTTCTCCAAACGCATATCGATGACACGTACGAGGGGCATGGAGTGTGCGTCGGCACGTTTGTCTAGGCGGAGGAGGTGGTATTTCTCGGAAAGAGTATTCTGCCAGCTTTCGAGGGAAGGAGTCGCGGAGCCGAGAACGATGGAGCAGGGCTCAAACGCCGCGCGGAGGACAGCGATGTCTCGAGCTTGATAGCGCGGGACATTTTCCTGCTTGTAGGTGGATTCGTGCTCTTCATCGATGATGATAAGACCGAGGTCCGGAAGTGGAGCGAAGACAGCCGAGCGAGCACCGATCACGATGCGTGCAGCGCCTTTGCGGATACGATGCCATTCGTCGAAGCGCTCGCCTTGGGAGAGGTTAGAATGGAGGACGGCGACTTGGTCGGTAAGGTGCGAGAAGCGTGCTTTGAAACGCCGGACCGTCTGGGGGGTGAGGGCGATCTCTGGGACGAGAACAAGCACCGTCTTCCCGAGGTCGAGCGTGGCTTGGGCGGCTTGGAGATAAACTTCGGTTTTACCGCTGCCGGTGACGCCGAGTAATAAGAAAGGCTTTGCCGCCGAGTCGCCAAGGGAAGACGAGATAGCATCGAAGGCTTCCTGTTGTTGGTCGTTTAGGGTGAGGGGTGTGGAGGCGATGATTTCCTCCGCGGCTTCTGGGTCGCGGCGAATTTCCTCGGTGGAGAGTGTGATGAGGTTCTTTTTCTCCAGGGATTTGAGAGTGGCAGCGGAGCCATCGCCGAGGTCTGTGGTAGGGAGAGTGCGGTTTTCTGCGTGAAGCAGAAGAGTGAGAATGGCGTGTTGTTTCGGCGCGCGCTTGGCGAGTTTTTCAAACTCTTCGGGATCGGGGTTTGCGTTGGCGGTGGCGATACGGCGTGTTTTTGCGGAGTTGTCCTCAGTGCGGACGGCCTCGGGGAGGATGGAGCGAATGACCGACTCGATACTGGATCCGTAGTAGTTTGCGATCCAGCGCGCGATTTTCAGGAGGGTTGGAGTGATGAGTGGCTCGGGATCGACAAGAGATTGAATTTCACGCACCGCGAAATTGCTCTGGTCCGGTGGTGGGACGATGGAAAGGACGGTGCCCGAGCTGGTTTTTTGGCGGATCGGCACCCGCACACGACAACCCTCGACCACAGGTAGGTCGGTGGGAATGGCGTAGTCGAAGATAAGCTCCGATGGGCCGTCAATGAGGACACGTGCGATCACATGGAGACTGTAGGAGGAAAGCTCTCAAATTCTAAACGTAAAACTTCAAGGAAGAGTCTCGGAGGGGAATGATTGGGTTAAGAGCACAGGATATTATTTATTTTTTCGGAGGGAATCTCAGGGCTCGGGCTGTTTTTTGGCTTCTCAAGCGAGATCGGAAAGTCTCTAGGACTTTTTATTGGGCGTTGCCCCGTTTCTGTTAGCGTATCGACTATGAAACCGCTGGATGCCGAAATGTGGCCCACATTGATTCGTCCGGGTAGCCGGGTGTTCATTGGCGGCGGAGCCTCCGTGCCGATGGCGTTGGTTGAATCGATGCTTCGCCATGCGGATTCATACAAGGATATCGAAATCGTGCATATACATGGTCTCGGTGCCAGTCCGTGGATCGATCCGAAATACGCAGATGTTCTGCGTCCCAATTCATTTTTCTTAACTCCAGCTCTGAGGGCAGCCGTTGAACGTGGCCAAGCAGACTACACTCCGTGCGCGATGTCGGAGGTGGCATCGCTTTTTAAACACGGCCCCCTCCCGATTGACGTCGCGTTGATCCAAGTCAGCCCGCCTGATGAACAAGGCATCTGCACGTATGGCGTTAGCGTGGACATCGTGAAATCCGCCGCCAAATGTGCTCGGGTGGTGATTGCCCAGATCAATACCAAGATGCCACGCACCCACGGAGATACTCAGATTTCAGTCCGTGAGATTGATTATTTCGTCGAAAAGTCCGCAGCGCTTCCTGAGACAAAATCGAGTGGCTTGGATGATCGTTACGCTCGCATAGGGCGTTATGCTGCCCAACTCATCGAAGATGGATCAACGATACAAATCGGCCTCGGAAACTCTCCGAAAGCCGTGGCAATGGCTCTCAAAAAGCATCAACACCTAGGTATTCATTCCGGGATGTTTGATACCGCGCTGATGGATCTTGTCCGCTGTGGTGCGGTGGATTGCTCTGCGAAAAACTACCGTCCGGGGAAGATTATCGCCAGTCACGTGATTGGTAGCAAGAAGCTCTATCAGTTCGTGAACGATAACCCGGACATCGAGCTCCACACCAGTGACTGGGTGAACAATCCCGATCGGATCGCTCGCAATCACCGGATGGTTGCGATCAATGGTGCGCGAGAAATCGACCTCACCGGCCAAGTCGTCCGTGATTCCAGTGGGCATCGGTTCTATGGCGGAATCGGTGCGCTTCAGGATTTTATTCGTGGCTCTGGCCGGAGCAAAAGAGGTACGCCTATCATTGCTCTAACCTCGACCTCGGATACAGACAATCGCTCGCGTATTGTTGCTGCACTTGAAGCGGGCAGTGGTGTTGGCACGGGCCGTGGCGACGTTCATTATGTCGTCACCGAGTTCGGAGTTGCCAGCTTGCACGGGCGCAGCATACGCGAGCGTGTCGCTAGGTTGGTGGAAGTTGCACATCCGGACCACAGGGAATCCCTGCTTGCCGGAGCGCGCGCAAAGGGGTGGTTGCCAAAGTTTTTCACCATGCCGCCAACCGAAACCGGTACGTCCTTGGATGGCATTGAAAGCTCATGGATGAAGTTCCAGAATCACCGCCTGTTGGTGCGCCCACTTCATCCGAGTGACATGCGCACCATTCAGGAATTCTTCTATTCGCACGACGAGCAAACCGTCCGGCTGCGCTATGGTTATCACCGCGATAGCATGAGTGGTGAATCGGCTTACAAATTGGCCGCAGTCGACCAGCGTAAAGACTTGGCTCTCGGTATTTTTGAAGAGGTCAAGGGGCGGCAGGAACTGCGTGCCATCGGGCGCTACTACTTGGATGATGACGGGAAACGTGCGGAGGTCGCATTCGTTGTTCATGAGTCCAGCCGGAAGCTTGGTATGGCTGGATTCCTTCTCGGTGCGCTCGCCGGAATCGCAAAGCGCAGAAGTATCAAGACCTTCTGGGCATCTGTGTTGCCGGAAAATAATGCGATGTCTGGTTTGTTTATCGCCGCCGGCGGGAAAGAATCCAAAGCATCGGACTGTGACGAGAAAGAATACGAAATATCAGTCTCTAAAATTCTTCAGTCTCGTAAGAGTTTCCTACAGAAGAAAAAAATTCAGCGACTTGATCATCGATGAGTAAAAAAACGCGAAAAGTCGGTATTCATTACGATGCCATCCACGAAAACCACGATACCGGACCGGATCACCCAGAGTCCGCCGAACGATATCGTGTGCTCATAGCTGCCTTGGATAAGCTACCGAAGAGGTTTCAACGACTTGAAGGCCGTAATGCTGAGGTGTCCGAGCTTTTACTCGCCCACTGTCATAACTACCACGACATGGTCTATGAAGACGTCGAAACATTTGCACAGAAGCTCCGCACTGGTGATACCGCGATATGTGAGGAAAGTTACGATATCGCCCGCCTTGCGACGGGCGCAGTCCTAGAGGCATGTGATGCCGTAATGCGTGGTGACATTGCGTCCGCTTTCTGTGCGATTCGCCCGCCGGGGCACCACGCGACTACCAATCAGGGCATGGGTTTTTGTATTTTCAATCACGTAGCCATCGCTGCCCGTTATTTGCAGCAAAAGCACGGGCTTAAAAAAATCGCGATTATCGATTGGGATGTTCATCACGGCAATGGAACCGAAGAGATTTTCATCCAAGACCCATCGGTGCTCTACGTCTCACTTCATGAGAAAGACAACTATCCATACACCGGGCATACGAATGAAACGGGGATAGGCGCGGGTAAGGGATTCAATCTAAATATTCCTTTACTGGGAAACTCTGATGGGGAGAGTGCTCTCGCCGAATGGGATGCACGAATCACTCCTGCAATTGATGATTTCAAACCTGATTTCATACTTATTTCTGCCGGCTTTGACGCGCGTATCGATGATCCGATCGGTGGGCTCTGCTGGACCGATGAAACATTTCAAAAAATGACCGAGCGCTGTGTCATGCATGCCAACAAGCATTGCGGAGGAAAAATTGTCTCCGCGCTTGAGGGTGGGTATAATCCCGCTGGAATGGCTTCCGCTGCCGTTGCCCATGTCAAATCACTCGGCCACGAGGTGGAAGAGCTCTGAAGCAAACTCAATCAGTTTCAGGTAGGTTCATCCAAGCTTCCTAACATTTCTTCGTAGCAGCTCGGGCAGATACCGTGAGTGATTGCAGGTAGTTGGGTGGCTTCCATCATGCCAGTTTTTTCCACGGCTTCCTCGACCGGAACCCAATTGTCGGGTGGGAGCGCAACTTTTTGACACCAGCTGCAGACACGCAAATGGACATTACTACGCGGCTGGTCTGGCTCTAAAAATTTCACAGATTCTCGGAGCTCTTCATTCACCATCGTGGAAACGAATTCCACTTCTCCCACGAGAGTTTTGGTAATGTGCATCGAGAAGAGCCTTCGTTTTTCTGGAGCATCACAGCGGTATTGGAACTTCACTTGGTGACCATTTCTCGCCTGACGGATCATCGATACATAAAGCTCTTTAATCGTGTGATCTGAAATGGCGGTTATTATATCAGAGCCGAGCACTTTTTCTGGTAGCGCGCCTTCGCCGTTATTCTCACGCGCAAACTTTATCCAAGCCTCGTTGACTTTGGATACACGGTTTTGCGCATCGATTCGATAGACCAATGACAATAACTCTTTTGAAGTAGGCACAGACAAATATTGAAACGGTGACCTCGCATCGGGCCAGTAAATTTTCTGTTTTATCGATGAGCGGATACTGATCAGCAAAGATTTTGGTCTCGGGAAGTAAAGCGCGCTGCAGCGTCCCTCACGCCTGCTTAAAATACTGTTTCGATCGGAGCTAACCTGCAATCGGGAGTATTTTCTTCATGAAAGTTTTGCAGTTTTCTGCACTTTTTGACCACTGGTGAACTATTGGTAAATTGGCTATGAGCTATATAGATAAAGGGTTTTTTGGGATAAAAAAACGATTGGTATGGTTGTAGCCAATGGGGTTGGTAATGAAACTGCCACTCAAGTTAGCCGCCACCCTCGCCACCCTCGGATTTGTAGCCTGTGCTCCAACACCTGCTCCAACGCCACAAACCTTCAGGGTCGAAGTAAGCGCCAGAGTGAACAGCGCGACACCAAGTTTTCAAATCAAACAGAAGCTTGCCGCAGTTGTGGTGACCAGAAGTAGCGATCTTAGCGGCTGGGCTGAAAGAAAGTTCGTTCTCAGTCAAGCGCCTTCTGATGCAAACGGTGGCTCCGCAACACCAATCAGCAGAGACGGTTACTTCCTGACTGCGAGCCACGTGATCAAGAAGTCTTTTGGACAGCACATCTACATCGTCTACTCCGGTGGTGGCTTGGTAAAAATTTGCCGGGCACGAGTTATTTGGGACAATCCAAGTGCTGATATGGCTTTGCTGCATATTCCGGTTGAAACTCCTCATTATTACAGATGGGCATCTTTCAATCAGAAGCAGGCACCCGGCAAAATGCTCTTCAATGGAGGTATGCGCTGGAAAGATGATTTGAACCCTCGCAGCAGCCTTAGCTCTAATGGTTCCCTCATCTATGGATGGGTCAGCGATAGCAAAAAAACTTCGGAAGATAGACTCAGCAGCAGTATCGCAGCCGAGGGCGATTCTTCCGGAAGTCAGAAATTTGACATGGATCTTCCGCTGATGCCTGGTGATAGCGGTGGCCCTGTGGTCGACAGCAGCGGTAGGTTGGTCGGGGTTAATTCCTCGGTGCAAGTATTTGATACCGGCGTGAACGCTTATTTCATCAGCTCGACCGGAGTTCGGCCGAATCTTAATAAAATCGAGAGTCTGATCCGTGCTGATAGGTCATAAAAAATTCGATTCGCGAATTTCTAAAAACCCACCACCCAATTGACCCATGCAAGCCACAAAGAAATTTTCACCGAAACAAGATGGTAACCGTAAGGCACATTCGTCCTCACCAAAAATAGATCTAACAACTGCTGTTTTGCTCACGCTGCTTGTTCCCGCCGTCCACTTGTTTCTCACGGAAGATTACACGAGTGAAAATCCAATGATCCATGAGTTTCGCATGACAGAAGCGGAGCTTCATTCGAAGCTCTTTTTACAGCAATCAGGGCAGCGTGGGGACGCCGATTCCCCAACGACTGGAAGCCAGCGCGATAAGAAAAATAAAACGGTCGGAGCAGTTCTATCCTCGCCAATTAATGCTGAGCAAACTGATACAATTAGGTCCGAAGTTGGCGTAAGTGTCACGGAGGGCTCTGGAAATATTTTGCAGACGCTTTAGTGAAATAATATTCTGGAAATTGCGAACTCTGGTTTTTTCTACCTACAGAGGAAGAGCGGTCAAATATCCTCGGGAACTTCTACCCTGCCTCTTTTGCGATCTGTTGCTGCCGAGAATACCTTGCGATGCTTGGTTGTGCGCCCAGAGACGCGTTTGCGCCACATGCGGAAGCTCGAGGGCTTGAGTTCGCTGCGCATGAGTTTGATTACATCTGCTTCGCTGAAGCCGGTTTTTTCATGAATTTCGTCAAAGGTCGTTCGATCCTCCCATGCCATGCGTATGATCTGATTGGTTTTGGTTTCCGCCATATTGCACTAATGTAGCGGAAATCTGACAGAATCCACCTTATATTCCCTGCGATAGCGTCGTGAGAAATATCCTGGAGAAAGACCCACTGCGCCCGCCAATTCCGAAATTGTCTCAAAACGCTTACTGGTAAACAAGGCATGGGCACGTTCCAAGCGCCGCTTCAGGATAAGAGCTGACGGTTTCATGCCGTATGCCTGCATCACCCGCCGGAGCAACTGGCGTTCACTATATCCAAGTTCTGTAGCTAGGATTTTCACATCGAATTCTATCGAGGAAAGATGTTCCTCGATACAGGTTTCCAGCTTTTCCGACCAAGCGTCTTCGAGGTTGTCATCCTCCGTTTTCCATGGAACCCGGGAACACAAACGTTGCAGAAGCTCTGCCACCGAAAAGGGTTTTGCCAGATAATCATCCGCTCCCGCCTGCAAGCCTTCGACTCGGTTGTCCACTGAACCCTTTGCGGAAAGCAGCATGATGGGAATTGATCGGAAACGCGCGTCTGCCTTCAGTAAACGGCAAACGCTCAGACCGTCCACATGCGGCATCATCACGTCGGAAACGATCAGCTCGGGCTGGATTTCCGCCACAATGTCCATCACATCACGGCCATCGATGGCTTCCGTCACGGTGTAATATGGCTCCAAGTTCATGCGCAGATAAGCCCGCATGTCCTCATTGTCCTCAAGCAGCAAAAGCCGTGGACGATGCGCGGCTTTTTCCACCAAGCCAACTGGCTGGGCAGTCGCCATGCCACCGCCAACGGTATGCGGGCGCGGCTCCCGCACCGCGCCGGTATCTATATCGTCTGGATCAAAGTGCGCGCAGCCGAGAGGCAAGGTGAACCAGAAGCAACTGCCTTTACCGGGCTCGCTCTCGACACCGATTTTTCCGCCGTGCATCTCCACCATTTCTCGCGCTAGTGCTAGGCCTATCCCCATACCCTCATGCTCCCGAGAGAGCTCGGTGTTGGCTTGGAAAAACCGATCAAACACTCGGCTCCGGACGGCTTCGTCCATGCCTGGCCCGCTATCGCGTATCTTGATCCGCACCAGCCCATCTTCTCCATCTTCCTCTGGGTTGATTTCTACGGACACCACGGCTTTTTCCGGTGAGTATCGCAGCGCATTTGAAAGCAGGTTTGAAATTACTTTCTCCAATTTTCCCGCATCGAAAAACACCTCGCAATCCGCCGGACTTTCAATGCGTAGCTCCACCGATTTCGCTTCCGCCGCTTCTGAAAATACTTCCATTTCGGTCTGCACGAACTCAATCAAATCCTGCCGATTCACATGCAGGCCGAACGTCCCAGAATCTAGTTGCGAGAGATCCACCAACTCCGTGATCAGCCCATTCAAGCGATCCACATTCCTCAACACACGCCCCAGCGCCGCCGTCATCGAAGCCGGATCCGTCCGCCCCTCTGCTAAATCTAACAAAGGCCCGCGGATCAGAGTTAGCGGCGTTTTAA